>Ga0316195_10000627_pt1 | contig 14513 bp, 12 predicted proteins | sample Phised1_MG_FD_204937 | JGI IMG/M metagenome (GOLD analysis project Ga0316195, IMG submission 204937) | Coastal sediment microbial communities from Maine, United States - Phippsburg sediment 1 | ecosystem: Environmental > Aquatic > Marine > Coastal > Sediment | place: USA: Maine | collected... | reverse complement strand
CGCCTCGCGGCAGTGCTTCGGCGGATCGGGCACCCCGTCTTGGAGATGAGTAACGGTCAACCGCATCCCGCACACGGAGCATCGGTAGTCGGTTGCCACCTCGTGAACGGCGTCTGGATCCGGTTCGGGAGGTGGCCCGTTCGCGATCATCCGCACGATGGCGACCGTCGCGACGAAGATTCCCACACCCACGACGACGGCGATAGCGATCTCCACGCTCAGCCGACGAGTTCGAGGATTGTGCCGTTGGCGGTGCCTCCGCCTTCGCACATCGCCTGAAGGCCGTAGCGCGTGCCGGTACGCTCCATCTCGTGGAGCAGCGTCGTCATCAGTCGTGCTCCCGACGCTCCGAGTGGGTGACCAAGGGCGATCGCTCCGCCGTTCACGTTCACCCGATCCCAGTCGGCTCCGGTATCGTGCAACCAAGCCCCAACCACGGATGCGAACGCCTCGTTGATCTCGAACAGGCCGACGTCCTCGATCGAGAGTCCGGCCTTGGCCAACACCGCCTCGGTGGCGGGGATAGGGCCGGTGAGCATCGTGACGGGGTCCGTCCCCACGACCGAGAACCCTTTGAAGGTCGCTCGGGGGGCCAGACCGAGTTCCCTGGCTTTGGTCTCACTCATGATGAGAACGGCAGCCGCACCATCGGTGATCTGCGACGAGTTGCCGGCGGTGACGACACCATCCTCCTTGAAGACCGGTTTCAAGCCGCCGAGGACCTCGACGGTCGTCGACGGCCGGATTCCACCATCCAAAGTCACCGGCCCGTCGTGTCCCTTGACTTCGATGGGAACGATCTGGGACTCGAACCGCCCCTCTTCGGTGGCCCGGTGTGCCCTCATCTGCGAGTCATACGCAATCTGGTCGAGATCTTCACGGGTCAGCGACCATCGCTCTGCGATCATCTCTGCCGAAATCCCCTGCGGGACCAGTCGATGGTCATATCGGGTCGACATCTTCGGCCCGAACGGCTTCCCAGGACCTTGCGAGAAGGAGATTCCCATCGGTACGCGGGTCATCGACTCGACGCCGGCAGCCACGACGACGTGGTAGACGCCCGCCATGACGCCCTGAGCCGCGAAGTGTGCCGCCTGCTGGCTCGATCCACATTGCCGGTCGATGGTGACGCCCGGCACCGTCTCGGGCCACCCTGCTGCGAGCGCCGCATTCCGTCCAACGTTGAACGTTTGCTCACCGACCTGGGAGACACACCCCATGATCACGTCGTCGACGAGGGATGGGTCGAGGCTGTTGCGCTCCGCGAGAGCGGTGAGCGTCTCGGCAGCGAGGTCGACCGGGTGCCACTCTGCGAGGGAACCGTTCCGTTTCCCCATCGGTGTGCGGACGGCATCGACGATCACAGCGGTTTCCACGGAATCCTCCCTCGCTGGCGGGCGTGGAGACGATCGGACTCGAACCGACGACCCCCTGGTTGCAAACCAGGTGCTCTCCCAACTGAGCTACGTCCCCGTGTGGGAGGAAGTGTACCGGCCGTGCGACGATGCCGAACGTGTCAGATCTTGAAGATCATGAAGACGAACGCAACAAAGAGCAGTCCGACGCGGGCGTGCCCGGCGTTCACGACTTGCTTGATGACGACGGAGACGGCGTCGTCCGACTGCTCGGGGTCATCGATCATTCGCTCCACACGGTCGGTGCGTGGTGTGACGTAGAACAGGTCGATGACAACTGCGATCGTCGCGAGGAGAATCCCAACGGTGATCCAGATCATCTCGAAATCCCACGCCGGGGAGATGCCCACCAGCCAGAAACCGAACACGACGGTCGCTATCCCGGCGAAGTTGAAGAGGCGTCGATTCGTCGCACCGATCGTCCGGAACGCCGCCACAAGGGCCCCCTCGTCGCCATTCCTCCTGGCATTCGCCATGAGCCCTTCGACGTAGATCGAACCTCCAAACCAGACGATGACGGACAGAACGTGGAATAGCGTGACCCAGTCGCGCATGGTGCCTCCCAGCGGCTTCGTGGTGCGCGAGGCTACTCGCGTGAGTCTCCGTAGCGAAGTGTGTCGTCGACGAGTCTTCCCGCCGTCGAGGGATCTTCGACTGCCGCCGATGATCGCCGCCGGCGTGAAGTCGAGGGTTGAATTCGGTCCGCGGGAGACCCAGTCGACCGCCTTCTTCATTGCTCCCGTGACTGACCAGTTGTACTCGGGGGTAGCGAACACGATTCCGTCCCGCTGCCGCGACCGCTGAACGAATCTCGACGACCGGTGCGGGGGCTCCATGCTCCTGCTCGTCATCCTGGTTGTACAGCGGGATGCGACCGAGGGAGACGATCTCCGTCGTGACCCCTTCGGGGAGGTCGTCGAACGCCGCGCGTAGCAGCGCCGTGTTGTACGAGTCGGAGCGAAGGCTGCCAGAAATACCGACGAGGTGTACTTGGGTCATCGTGTCCAGCAATCGCGTTCGTCGATGAGGCCATTCCCGGCCTGGCCTCTACGACTCCCTCTTTGCTATCGTTCTCGCTCCGCGGGCCCATAGCTCAGCCTGGTTAGAGCGCATCCCTGATAAGGATGAGGTCCCTGGTTCAAATCCAGGTGGGCCCACAAAACCGCCGCTTCACCTCGGTCGAGACCTACCCGTCGCGACCGTGCAGCGCCCACGGCAGAGTTGAGCCGGCGCGCATCCGGTCGCTCGGCGACCGATTGGTCAGACGTTCGCGGAGCGGATCAGGAGAACAGGGATCGGCGATCGGCGGACAATCTTCGTCCCGTTCGAACCGAGGAGCCCCTGGACCACGCCACGACCATGGGAGCCGATGACGACGGCCTCTGCACCGAGCTCCACGCACTGGTCGATGATCGTCCGAGACACGTTCTCGCTCTCGACGACACTGGCATCGGTGTCGACGTTGGCGCTTCGCAGAGCGGCCACGATTGGTGCGGTGTGCAGCTCCTTCTTGTCTCTCAGGTAGCGCTCGATCAAGGCATCGTCGCCCGGCCATCCGCGCGGAGCCTCTCGAAGTACGGCGGTGGTCGCGACGAATCCGTCGTCGGCGATCAAGCCGGTACCCTCCGAAGCGCCCCAATCGACACGCATGTCGCGGAGAAAGGTTCGCGGCACCTCAACTACGGTCAACACCGTCACACGACCCTCAGGGCCTGCAAGGCGTGCAGCGAACTCGGCGGTGGCGGTGGCGTCGAGTTGGCCATCGGTGGCCACAAGTATGTGCACGATATCTCCCTGTCTGTCGCCGCTCAGCCTAGGAGTGTGCTGAGGGATGCCGTTGCCCAGCATGCTCGTAGACACCGGGTGCGGTTTGGCTCCCGACCTCGATAGGAGTACGGGTACCCGGCATTGCCATCGGCCGTGCCATCGATCATCTCTGAAGGAGGGTCGCGTTCTTCCAGCGTCTCGAACGGAGTAGCTGGCGGTCCGACTACGAAGATGCTGAGACAACGGGCCTCGGTCCGCCTTCGTCCTCGGTCGGCGTCGTACACTTGAACTGGCGTTTCGAGATCGCACCTGCGTGTGCGGTGTTCCACACTCAACAATCGGATTGGAGCGACGTGGCATCGGCCCGCAAGAGTTCGGTGATCAGCAATCGTCAAATCCAGGAGATCTCCGATCGATTGGGGCGTGGTCTGCCGGTCCGGCGCTCGCTGCCCGACGGCGGGCGCATTCACGTCGATCGGCAGTTGCCGTTCCTGATCCTCTACCGGCCACCCGAGAGGTCAGAAGATGCGGGCACCGAACGCTTCGTGAAGGGTGAGGCGTCGTACCTCATCGCACCGAGGCACCGGAAACATCGGCAGAAGGTGACCGCATTGGTGACTGCGGTTGCTTCCTCCATGGTTGAGGTCTTCGGTGGCTTCCTGATCATCGAACTCTGGGCGGGATCCAATGATGAGGCGATTCCAACGCCTGGCGGGGTACCTCAGCCTCCGGGATTTCGGATCGTAACGGCGCGGCGGGATGCAGACCTGCCCAGCGTGACCCGTCTCGTCGAGATGTTGCAGCGAGTGCGAATACTCGACGCGCCGGCCGAAGTGGAGCTCTCCCCGGGAAGTCGCCTCTCACCGACCGGGATGCCGCGTATCTCCCGGTCCTTTGGCACGGCGACATCGGACGTTCGTTTGATCGGGGTCGAGGTCCGGCCGATCTACCGAGACGTGGAAACCGGGGAGGAGCATCCGGTTGTGGGTCGTGCGCTCCACCGCCAGCTCTCGAAGGGGCTCCAACAGGCGGTCTACGAATTTGCGTTCAATCAGACGACTCATCGGCCGCGTCACTACCAGGCGCTTGGCCGTCACGCCTTCGTCAGAGCGGCGAGCCGCGTCGATCGTGAGTTGGCTGCCGTTGCGTCGGCGTTCGATCTTCTGCTCATGGTGTCACCGGTCAACACGGATCGGGCATACCGGGCATTCCGGCGCTCGAAGTACGCGACGCCCCCCTCCTTGGCGTACCGACATCTCGACGTCGACCCCACCGCGCTGAAGCGAGCTCTCTACGCGATCCCTATCGAGCGGGTGGAGGATCCGGCGCTCGAATCGATCTTCAGGGAGAAACAGCGCGAGCTCTCCCTCCAACTCGATCTCCTGAGCGACCGCGGGAGCCCTCGTTTCCTGCACGGTGGGATTGCACTCTACGGAGCCGTCGATTCCGCGATGGTGGCCACCGCCCAGGATGCACTCGGTCGCATCTCACCGGCGGAACCGCGACGTCCGGGAACGATGGTTGGCGCCGTTGAGTTCGCCGCTCGCGCCTCGGCCGAGGTCGAGAAGTACCGTCAGGTTCACCCCGACGTCGGTGCGCAGGTCAGGATTCGCGATGACGTGACTTCTCTTGTCGTGTCGCGAGGGAACCTCATTGTCGGGTCGGCGATGCGCTTCTCCGAGGATCGTGTCGACCCCCTCATCCAACATGAGGTGGGTACCCATGTCGTGACGTTCTGGAACGGGATGGCGCAGAGGATCCGACTGCTCTCCGTGGGTCTCGCCGGGTACGACGAATTGCAGGAAGGGCTCGCCGTCCTGGCCGAGTATCTCGTTGCCGGCCTCACCGGGCCCCGCCTCCGAACCCTCGCGGGGCGAGTGATAGCTGCCCGTGCGGTGAGTGACGGCAGCGAGTTCGTGGACACCTTCCGCCTCCTCACGGAAGATCACGGATTCGCACCTCTCACCGGATTCCGGATCGCCGCCCGGGTCCATCGCGGTGGCGGTTTCGTCAAAGACGCGGTGTATCTACGGGGTCTCCAGCAGGTGGTCGAGTATCTCGGCGACGGCGGGAGGCTCGATACGCTACTAGTTGGAAAGATCTCCGTCGGCCACGCACCCGTGATCGAGGAACTGCAACGACGGCGCATTCTTGTGACGCCCCCGCTGCGGCCCCACTATCTCGACCATCCCGACACGCACTACCGGCTGGAACGCCTCAGAAGTAGCACTGATCTCGTCTCCCTCGTCGAACCCCGCTAGATCACGAGACGAGAATCTCCCGAATCGCGACGGTCGCTGCTCGCAGGGCGTCACCAACACTGACGATCGCGCTCTCGTCGACCACGCCGGTCCACTCGTCCATGTAGATCTTCTTGACCTCGATTGCGAGTGCACAACCGCGTCCTGCATAGCGGTCGTTGAGCCACCGGCTCATGTGTCCGCCCCGGAAGCGCACGTTCTCTCTGACGTCGAAGTGGCCACCATCGAATGGATAGGTTCCCACCGCATGGGAGAACTCCTGAACGACATCGCTCCAGACGGACCGGTCGACGCTGCCGGTGCCGATGTTGATCTCAGGATTCGCTTCGGGATTGTCGACTGGAGAATCGGGTCCACTGCGTCGGTGGTTGTAGGAATGCAGGTCGAGGACCACGAACCTCGGGTGCCTCGCCGCGACGTCATCACACAGCGCACCGAGATCGCGGTAGAAGGCATCGTAGGTGACGATCGCGGCCTCGACCCTGTCCGCGGGGAGAGGGCCCGTCCAAAGATCAAGACCCCAAGCGGCATCCGCGTCGAGATACACCGCCTCGTCCCTCGGACGGTTCAAGTCGACTTCGAAACGCGACCTCTCCACCGCGATCTGGTTGCCGGCGATCGTCAACCAGCGATCGGTGAACGGGTCCTCCTCACGGAGGCGAGTCGCCTCATCCAGAGCCACGAACGGCATGATTTCGACCCCGAGCGCGTGACCGGCGTGAATAGCCGTCGCCACAACGGGATCGTCGCTGTCTGCGGTGATCGTCCAGCCTGGATCGTTCATAGTGTCGCCATCTCTGCGTTGTCGAAACTTCGCTCGTAGTACGTCATGTAGTCAACCTTGTTCTCGAGTGCGTCAATCACCGCGTCCGTGAAGTTGACCCCCTCCTGCTTCTGGGCCGATCCGAGACCACCGGGGCTGAACACGTTGATCTCCATGAGCTTGTCACCGACGATGTCGAGACCAACGAGGAACATGCCGTCCTGGACGAGCTTGGGTCTCACCATTTCCGCAAGCCGGAATGCGTCGTCGTCCAGGAGCGCCTTTCCGAGCTTCCCTCCGGCGTGGACATTGGATCTCATGTCACCCCCAGTCCGGATACGCCGGAACGCTGCATATCGGCCACGATGCCGGAGAGGACTGCCGTTCATGAGGAAGAGTCGCGTGTCTCCCTCCTCTGCCCTGGTGAGGTATTCCTGGGCGATCACATATCCGTCCCGGGTGACCGCGTCGATGATCTGATTCAGGTTGGAGACGTCGTCCGAGCGGACGAGGAAGACACCGTCGCCGCCGGATCCCTGGAGTGGCTTGAGGACACACTTGCCGTGGTCCTTGGCGAACGCCTTGATCTCTTCGCGATCCCGGGTGATCAACGTCAACGGTCGGACCTGTTCCGGGAAGGTCTGGAAGTACATCTTGTTCTGCGCCTTGGCCAACCCGTTTGGATCGTTGAGCACGATCACGCCGTGCCGCATCGCGACTCGACCGAAGTCGATGGCCGCCGTCTTGGCCCACTCCCGCTTCCCCTTCTCGGTGGACGGGTCGTTCCGCAGCATCAGCACATCCAGGTCGTCCACTGTGATCCGCTCCTGGATCGCACTTCGGCCCCGCAGATCGCGCAAGTAGGCTTCACCCGTCTTGTAGCGCTTCCTGGGCACACGAACGGCTCGCGCCTTGATGTGCTCGTCAGGATCGTATGCCAGGTCCCCGACTCCGATCACCCAGGCTTCGTGTCCACGATTCGTCGCGGCGATGCCGAGCCGGGTCGTCGTATAGCCGGCCTCCTCGGTCGCGACATCGTTCACCACAAATGCAAGCCTCATGTTCCGTCCTTCTCTTTGTGTCTCACGACCCCGGACCCGACCGGCAGGATTTTACTCGCTCTCCCCTCCTGTACCGGCGTGTGCCGCTTCCGGGTGAGTTGTCGACTCGCGATCGGTGGGTTATCCGACGGCGCCAGTCCCGTTGTCCCCGTCACCATTGCTCGGGGTTGTCGTCGCGTGCCCTCCTCGTCGGTGAGACACCACCGCAACAACGGCGAACACGATGGCTACACCGAACAAGAGTCCTCCCACCACGTCGGTGAGCCAGTGGACCCGAAGATACGTGCGGCTCCAGGCCATGATGACGGCATAGGTGAAACCGAGACCGAGGAAGAGTTGATGTCGGCGCGGCCAGAGGAAGCCCGCGATCACGGCGACCCCGATCCCCATCGCCGCACCCGACACCATCGCGTGGCCTGATGGGTACGAGGCCGACGACTCGAACACCAGGGCATCCACCGGACGAGGTCGATCAACGAGGGTCTTCGTCACCGCTGACAGGACTTGTGCTCCGCCGACAATTGCCACCCACGCCCAGAGCGCCCACCATTTCTTCAAGACGATGAAGGCGATGCCAATCGCGACCGAGGTGACGAGGGCGATTGGATAACTGCCGATCACGTGGAAGGCCCGCGCGACGGCGACGAGCCACCCGACTTCGTATTCCTCCATCAACGACAGCCAACCGTCGTCGAGCGACTGTGTCGAACTCGCGACAACCAACGCGGTCAAAGCGAGGAACGCCAGGAATGGAGTGGCGCTGAGCCAATATGAGCTTCGGGCGGGTGTCGTCACGGTTCGCCACGCTATCGAGGTGAGCTCCCGCCCTGCAACCACCGGGGCCCGACGGCCACGGGCGCAGAGAACGGGAACCTACTCCCCTACGACTCGAGCGGGATCGAACCGTCGCTCGCGTGGTACTGGGCGTGCGACTCGATGAGAGCATCCCAGTCATCCGAGCTCTCCATGTCCACAGCCACGAGATGGTTCGTCCGCGGTCCTTCGCCCCGATCGAACGCTCGGGCCCGTTCCAGTACCTCTCTCGAAGCGTCGTCGATACGCCGGTGCTGTGCGAGGTGATCCTCCCACGAACGCGTCAGGAACACCTCCGTGAGCCGATGCGGGTCGCTTGCGTCCCGGTACAAACGCCACCGATAGGCCCCCGTTCGCAGCCGCACGAGGCGCACCTCGCGCATCACCGCCAGGAACCCGGCCAGGTCGGGACGCTCGACCTGCCACGTCGCCGTCATCAGCACCGGCCCTCCCTCGGTGTCGACGTGCGGCAAGAGGATTCGTTCGTCCGTGAACTCCGGGGTCACCACATCACCCAGCGCGGGAATCTTGAGCGCTGGCACCACGATGATCCCGAGGGCAATCCCCACCGAGGAGAGAAGAACCTCCGCTCCACCGGCACCAACCTGGTCGGCAATCCAGCCTGACATGATCGCCCCAAGGGGAAGCGTCCCGGCAAACGACAACATGTACAACCCCATGGCGCGGCCCCTCACCCACGCTGGAGACATGAGCTGGGCCGTCGCATTCAGATTGGCAAGGGTCCACACCCATCCGACGCCGACAACCACGAGGGCGACGAATGCCGTCGCTATCGACGGAGCCAGACCTAGAGCGACCCCAGCCATGCCTACCAACGTCACCGTCGTCGGCAATGACGCTCGTCCGAGCACCGTTGTGACGGGACCCCTCGTGAATGCCCCAACCAGAGCGCCGGCCCCCATGGCTCCAAGGAGGAGTCCGAACGCGCCGGCTCCTCCGCCCAGCTCTTCGGTGCGAACCGGCAGCACCGACTGAATCACCGAAGAGGTCAGCGCGAACATCGCAGCAAGAGCCATCACCTTCCGAAACGGCGGCGTAAACCGGGCGAAGCGCACCCCGAGGGCGATCGCGTTCCGCATCGATGTCTGGTCACGGTCGGGTGATCCCATGACTCTGGCGAGCATGGCCAGTACCACGATCACGCCGAGATACGACAAGGCATTGAGACCGAACGCCACTTGCGCGCCGGCAACAGCGACGATGAGTCCTCCCAACGCAGGCCCGATCGCCCGGGCTACGTTGAAGGCGGCCGAGTTGAGTGCCACGGCGCTCGCAACCAACCCTCGAGGCACGAGGTCCGGGACGGTCGCCTGCCAAGACGGGAGGTTGAACGCAAGGCCTGTTCCCAGGAGCAGGCCGAGGCCGAGAAGCAGTCCAGGAGTGATCAGATCGGCCGCAGTGAGAATCGCCATCGCCGCCGCCGAACCTCCCATCGTCATTTGGGCCACGATCAGGACCTTCCGACGATCGAACATGTCCGCGATAGCCCCTGCCGGAAGAGAGAAGACGAGCAAGGGAAGCGTCGAAGATGCCGACATGAGCCCAACCCACAAGGCCGAGCCCGTCAACTCCAGCATCAGCCATGAAGCGGCCACGGCCTGGAGGAAGGATCCGACATTCGAGAAAATGGCCGCGAACCACAACGCACGGAAGCGGGCGATCTTGAGAGGGGCAACGGCCTGTGACACGCCGTCAGTCTATGGACGCCCCGTGCGGCCGGGAGCGGGCCCGCCGGCCGACGCACTCAGCCACCTCGTCCTACCGGCCGCCCAGTATCTCCCCCGCGATCGCGGCAGCCGTCCGACCCGAACCGAGAGCGGAACTCATCCCGCCGCCGCCGACCCAGGCTCCTGCGAACAGGAGGTTCGAGATCGGAGACTTCGGGCTTCTCCGGTTGAGCATGTTCTCAACCGTCTGCTCCCGTCCATAGATGCTTCCGCCCGGATTGAGTCCATACCGCACATTCGTAAGCGGAGTTCCTATCTCCTTGACGACGATCGCGTTGCGCAATCCGGGTATGAGCACCTCGGCGCGGTCGATCAGGAGATCGGCAGCGGTCTCCTTGATCCTCAGATACTTCGGGTTCTTGGAGTAGCCGGTCAGATCACCGCCCGTCCCCCATACGTCGTGATAGTCCCAGGGGGCGAGCGACAGCATCACCAGCACACTCTTGCCTTCCGGCGCGCAGCCGGGGTCGACATCGGTGTAGTTCGCTATGACCATCCCCGTCTTCGAGAAGTCCCCTGCAACCATCGCTTCGTAGTCGGCGTCCATGTCGTAGCCGTCGGAGAGGAAGAACTCGTGGTGGTCCCACCCCTCCGCAGCGAGGTCACGGTCAACACCGAGATAGACGACGAGGTTCGACAGCGCGGGCACATCTCGATCGACACCGGTCAGGAACGGTTCGTCGAGGTGTCCCCGTCCCAGCATCGCCACCGTCGCCGAGGGACTGGCATTCGACACGATCACGTCGGCTTCGACCCGCAGGCCGCGATCGGTCTCGACGGCGACCGCCCGTCCATCTTCTACTTCGATCGAAGTGACCCTGTTTCTGAAGCGAACCTCTCCACCGCGGTCCGTGATCCCTTCGACGATCGCTCGGCTCATCGCTTGACTCCCGCCCTTCGGGTACCACGCACCCGACGCGTGATAGCTGTAGACGGCGAGGGCGAACAAGCCGGCGGAGACCTTCGACGGGGGCAGACCGAAGTAACCCCAGAGGGTCGAGACGACGGCTTTGAGTTGCGTATCCATGATGAATCGACCCGTGAACGTCTCCCAATCCTGGGAGAACGCCATCGCCATGTCGGGGAATGTCTCCATCATCTCCATCGGCGTGGGCCGGGCACCCTTGGACCGCTCTTTGGAATATCGGGCCATGTCGAAGGCGACGCGACGAATCGCGGCGAACAGGTCGTCGATTCCCTCCGCCTCGTCAGGGAAATCGTGCTTCAGTTCGCGCACGTAGCCGGAAAGGTCTGCCGGGACGGTGATCTCGTGCGCAGGGAAGTGGGCCGTGTAGAAGGGATCGAGTCGCACAAACTCGACGCGGCCAACCACACCGAGGTCCTCGAGCATCGGGTGGAGCCAGCCACCGGGTCCGGCGCCGTCGAGGGCGTGGAGGGCGACGTCAAACCGGAACCCGCGTCGCGTGAACTCATGGGCGTAGCCGCCGGGAACGGTGTGGTGCTCGACAACCGCGACCCGGTAGCCCTCCCTAGCTAGATAGCCGGCGGCTCCGAGTCCGCCGAGTCCGGCTCCGATTACGACCGCGTCGACCCGGAGTGTCTCACCGTCATGCATCGGCCGTCCCGTTCCCATTCGCAAAGGGTTCTCGATCCACGACCTTGGCATAGAGGTAGGAGACGACCTCCTTGATCGTGGCAACGATCGGCACGGCGAGAAGTGACCCGATCAGGCCGGCGACGTTGAACCCGACGATCAGTGAAATCATGATGACGACGGGGGAGAGTCGGACCGCCCTGCCCATCACCTTCGGGGCGATGATGGTCGCCTGGGCCTGCACAACTACGACGTAGATGCCTGCCACGATCAGGGCGAAAATGAAGTTGTTCATATCGGCCCAACGGGTCGAACCGCCGACGAGGGCGGCAACGATGCCGGGGAACGCTGCGATGATCGGTCCGAAGGTCGGGATCATGTTGAAGAGCATCATGATCACACCCATGAGAAACGCCCCCTGAACGCCGACGAACGCGAGCACGATGTAGACCATGACCCCTGTGATCAGGCTGTTGATCAGTTGGCCGTAGACGTAGCCGCGCCAGACGCCTGCGATTCGGTCGGAGAGCACTGCGGCGTCCCGTTCGTAGCCGCGGGGAACCGTGCGGTGGATCCATCGGTAGAACTTCCCACTGTCGGCGTTGAGGTAGATCGCGATCATCATCGTGATGAGCGCCGACATCACCATGGCGGTGAGGAGGCCGGTCACCGTCCTGATCGAGTTGAACGCGCCGCCGAGCAATCCCTGGAGGGCGTTCGCATCGATCTTGATCCCCCCACCGACGCCGCCGGCTGTTGTCTCTTGACTGAGCCACGTTCGGACGGGATCAGTGAGTTCGGTCATGTCGATGCTGATACCGAAGATGACGAGCCCTTCGGCCTCGTCTACGAACCACTCTGCGACATCCCTCACCGTGTTCTCCATGCCGGCGACGTCGATGTTGGCGAGAGACTGGGTGATTCCGACGGCGAGGACTGCAATCAGGAGCAGCGAGACGATGAGAACGACGAGATAGCCGATGCCAAGGGCAAGCCACCGGGGAAAGTGGAGGCGTCGGTGGAGCGCCCGAACCATGGGGGCGACGAGGAAGGCAAGGATCCCCGCCAAGGCAAGGATCGGCAACGCGTCCCGTGAGAGCCAGAAGATGATCACCGCGAACACAACGAGTCCTACGGCGACCGCAATCTTGGCCTGGGAGGACCACGGCGGGGACGGCTGTCCGAGCCTCGGGTCGGTCGCTTCGAGAGGAGGACCTTCGCCCGTCGCCGCGGCGTCCGACGAGTCTCCGTTTGTTTCCGGTGCGTCGATTGGCTCTGCTCCCTGTGCCGCTGCTACAGCGTACAGCACCATGTGTTGGCATCTCGTTTCTCCCCTTCCGCGGGCTGGCGGCGCCGCCTACGGGGACACGAACCCTGGGTACGGGTCTTGGTGCTCTCTCGGCGCCGCTCCCCCGGTACGATGTCGTCCGTGACACCGCTTGCCCCACCAATCCCGCCCGACGACTACCAGAACCACCTCGGCAAGTCCCGGCAGTACATGCGCGACGTCATTCTTGGGGTCAACGACGGCCTCGTCTCGACGTTCCTTCTCGTCGCCGGCGTCGTCGGTGCCGGACTCTCCTCGACGCAGGTTCTCCTCGCTACCATCGCCGGCGCCCTGGCTGGGATGATCTCGATGGGGGCCGGCGAGTACCTCGCCACGAAGTCCCAGGAGGAAGTCTTCGCCGCCGAAATGGCACTCGAGGCGAAGCACCTCGAGGAGCACCGCGACCATGAACGCGACGAACTCCGCCACATGTTCGGAGACATGGGCCTCTCCGGCGATGACCTGGAGGCGGTCGTTCAGATCATCGACGGGAGCGACGAGGCGATGCTCGGGGTGATGGCCGGCCTCGAATTCGGCGTCGTCGACGCAGAGAAGCGCAACGCCTACCTGGCCGGCCTCGCCTCAGCCGGCCTGTTCCTCCTCGGCGCGGCCCCTTCCGTCCTGCCGTTCGCTCTCCTCGACAACACAAGAACTGCGTTGCTTGCGGCTGGGGTGCTTGCCGGCTTCGGTCTCCTCATCGTGGGTGCGGTGAAGACGGTGATGACGAAGACCAACCCCGTGGTCTCCGCACTGGAGAACCTCAGTATCGGCGCCGTCGGTGGTGTGCTGAGTTTCCTGGTCGGTCAGTTCTTCGAATCGATGATCGGTTCTTGAGCCCTGATCGGGACGACCACGATTCCACCTGATCCATCGTCCAGAATCTTCACGTCAGCGGCATAGTGCATTCGGATGAGTTCCGGGTCGAGCACCGCCCGAGCGTCACCTTCCGCGACGACCGTCCCCTTCGCGAGCATGACGAGACGATCTGGGAATTGACCGGCGATCGTAAGATCGTGCATCGCCGAAACGACGGTGAGCGTCCGTTCCCTGCGGAGCTGATCGACGAGTTCGAGGACCTCCTGCTGCTTCCCGATGTCGAGCGCAGTCGTCGGCTCGTCAAGGAGGAGGATCGAGGACTCCTGGGCGAGTGCTCGGGCGATGACCGCCCGCTGGAGTTCTCCGCCCGACAATGTGGTCACGTCCCGATCAACGAACGACGTGAGGGTCAGCGCTTCGAGAATCGCGGCCACCACATCGAGATCGTGCAGGGATGGACCGGTGACGGCTCGCAGGTGCGGGGTTCTACCGAGCAGGACGTAGTCGACGACGCGCATGCCGGGGGGAAGGACCGGGTGTTGGGGCACGAGAGCGACGGACCGGGCGAGATCCCGTCGTTTCAGCGTTGCCGAAGCACTTCCAACGATCTCTACGTCTCCTTCGAACTCGACGACACCCGTGACCGCGCGCAGCAGGGTCGTCTTGCCGGCTCCATTTGGTCCGATGATCCCGACCCATTCCCCCGGCGCGATGTCCAGGTCAACCGAATCCAGGATTCTCGATCCGTTGAATCGGACGGAGATTCCTCTCAGTGAGAGAGCGGGGTTCACGACCCGAGTCCTTTCGAGGAGCGGAGCACGATGGCGAAGAACGGTGCACCGAAGAACGCTGTCACGACGCCGATCGGGATCTCCGCCGGCGCGGCGATCGTGCGGGCCAAGAGGTCGGCGAGGATCAGGAACGTCGCACCGAACACGATCGAGAGGGGAAGCACAACCCGGTAGCTCGAGCCGAAGACGATCCGAA
>Ga0316195_10000626_pt1 | contig 14517 bp, 12 predicted proteins | sample Phised1_MG_FD_204937 | JGI IMG/M metagenome (GOLD analysis project Ga0316195, IMG submission 204937) | Coastal sediment microbial communities from Maine, United States - Phippsburg sediment 1 | ecosystem: Environmental > Aquatic > Marine > Coastal > Sediment | place: USA: Maine | collected... | reverse complement strand
CGTGACGATTCAGGGTGTAAAAATGAAATTCTTCGATGCCTTCTTTTTTCAGCAAAGCAACCTGCTCGATCACGACGCTTGCGGCAATCAATTTGCGAGTCTCGGGATCGTCCTCCAGACCGTCGAAACGTTCACGCAGCCAGGCCGGAACCGTAGCGCCGCATTGTTCGGCGAAGCGCTGCAGCTGGGGGAATCGGGTAATCGGCAGAATGCCCGGCACGATTGGCGAATCGACGCCTGCTTTCGCACATTCTTCGCGAAACCGAAAAAAACGCTCCAGGTCGAAGAAAAACTGGGTTATGGCGCGCGATGCGCCGGCGTCAAGTTTCCGTTTCAGGTTCTCAAGGTCGGCGGCAGCGCTTGCCGCTTCCGGGTGCACCTCCGGGTAAGCGGCGACCGAAATGTCGAAATCGGCAATCTTTCGCAGCCCGTAAACGAGATCGCTGGCAAAAGCATAACCGCCCGGATGCGGTTGATAGCTGCCCGCCTCTTTCGACGGATCGCCACGTAACGCGACGATGTGCCGTACACCCATATCCCAGTATTCTCTTGCGATCTCGTCAACTTCCGCCCTGGTCGCGCCGACACAGGTCAGATGCGGCGCAGGCGTCAACGTCGTTTCATTGAGAATCCTGGCCACCGCGGCATGCGTTCTTTCCCGCGTCGAGCCGTCCGCGCCGTAGGTCACGGAAACGAATCGTGGATTCAATACGCCCAGATGTTGAATCGAGTCCCAGAGCGTCTTTTCCATTGCCACGGTATTTGGCGGAAAAAACTCGAACGATACGTCTATTTTTTTCTTGCTTTGGTCAGACATTCTGATGTCCTAGGCCGCTACAGTGCCGGCATCTGCGACAGTCGCAACAGCAACCAGCCATGCCGGGTTCTTTTGCGGAACGTACCGAGCGCGCCCGAGCCGCAGCCCGGCGCTGCCGCTCCAATCAGCCAGCGACGCCTGAATTTCCGCGGACGGGTCTTTAAGCAAGGATTCGAGAATGATGAGGCGACCGCCGGGACGCAGAAGCCGGCGCGCTTCCTGCAGCGCCGTGACCGGTTTGCGCGCATCCCGGAGCACGCCATCGATGATTATCGTATTGAATTCGGCGTCGCCGAACGGGAGACGGTACATGTCCCCCTTGCGCAGGCTGCAGTGTGGAATTCCGGCCAGCATCAGCTCGGCGCGCGCCAGCTGCCGCGCGTTCGCGTCGATATCCACACCGACGGCGCGATTGGCACGACTCGCGAGCAACTTGAGGATCGCACCGCGTCCACAACCCACGTCGAGCAAATCACCGACCTGAGCGGTTACCGTGAGGTCAAGGATGGCCCTGTGCAGCGCACGCAGGGACGAATCATCATGGCCGCCAGCGTGCGGCGCCGAAACCAGCTCGCCGCGACTGTGCTGCAGGAGATTCCAGTCCGATTCGAAAATCGGATCCTGATCCGGGATCAGCTCAAGCAACTGCCGCAGCTGCGGTAATTCGTTGCGATCCCCTGGCACCCGGTAATAGACACTTTTGCCATCACGAAACCGTTTGAGGAGGCCGGCATCACACAGCTGTTTCAGCTGCTGCGAGATTCTTGGCTGGCTCTGTCCAATTACGCGCGTCAGCTCCGAAACACTGCACTCACCCTGGCGACACAGGGCGACCAGGCGGAGTCGCGTCGGGTCGCCCAGGGTCTTGAGCTGTTGCACGAGAGCTTCAGTGGAGGAGTTCATTAAATAATAAGGATATTTTTATATAAAGACGCGAAATTCTAGCACGGGCGGTGAAAATAGCCAGCCCGGGCCTCGAACGCCCGGAATCGCGGCCGCTGGCGCTAGTGCAGCGCGTCGGATCGTTGAGCGGCCGGGCCCGCAAACAGGCGACCAACGTCGACCGGGTCAAACGAGCGTTGCTTGCCGCAAAACTCGCAATTGACCTCGACCCGCCCCCGCTCTGCGAGCGCCTCCCGCACCTCCGCTTCGCCGAGAAGCCGCAAGACCTCCTCTACCCGGGATTGCGAGCAGCGGCACCGAAAACGCAGGGGACGCGGTTCAAACACCCGCAAGTCGTCCTCGGCAAACAGCTTTTGCAACAGCTCGGCAGACGCGCCCGGAGCGAGTTCGTCGGTGCGCAAGGTAGCGATCAGACAGGCGAGTCGCTGCCAGTCGTCGCTCGCCGCCTGCTCACCCGGCATCTGCTGCAGCAGGATTCCGCCACAGTGATTCGTGCCGGTAACCAGCTTGAGAAGGCTGGGCACCTGAACGGAATGAGCGAAGTAATTTTCCAGGCTGGCCGCAAGCGACTCCTCGCGAAACTCCACGATTCCCTGGTAGGGCCGTGCCATCGCGCCGGCGTTTACCGTGACGGCACATCGTGCGCCAATCACCAGTTCAGCGAAGCGCGCTGTGTCGCTTGCGTCCTCTGAACTTGCCATACCGCGAAGATCGAGCTTGTCAGTGCACTGCATCACCAGCATGCGAAGCAAGCCGTCACTGTTGATCTGCAGCGTTATCGAGCCGTCGAACTTAAGGCTCTGTGCAATCAGCGTCGTGGCTGCGGCAGCATGGCCAAGTATCTCCGCAACCGGCGCCGCGTAATGGTGCCCATCGCGCATTTGCTGCCAGGCGCCGTCCAGCTGCACGAACGCACCGCGCACCGGCAGGGATTCAAACAGGAACGGAATCACTGCATCTTTGGACGACATTGGGGTTACTTGAGTTTTGCTTTCAAAATCTGGTTGACCTGCCCGGGATTCGCTTTACCGCGAGTTTCCTGCATCACCTTGCCCACAAAAAAGCCGAACAATTTTTCCTTGCCGCCACGGTACTCGGCGACTTGTTCCGGATTCGCTGCAATGACCGCGGCAACAATACTTTCGATGGCAGCGGAATCGGTGATTTGTTTCAGGCCTCTTGCCGCGATGATTTCGTCGGCACTACCTTCGCCAGCCCACATCGCCTCGAAGACTTCCTTCGCAATTTTCCCTGAAATAGTATCGTCCGCTATTCGCTCAAGCAGGCCGGCCAGGCCGGCCGCGCTGATCGCACTGTCCTGAATATCCAGGCCATCCTTATTCAGCAGTGCCGACAGGTCACCGATGACCCAGTTGGCGGCAAGCTGCGAAGAGGCCGACGTTTTCCTGGCGACATCTTCAAAAAAGTCAGCCAGCGCACGACTCACGGTGAGAATTTCGGCGTCCGAATCCTTCAACGCATATTCGGCAATAAATCTGGCACGCTTCGCGTCTGGCAATTCCGGCAGTGTTTTCCTGACGGCCGCAATGAACTCGTCGTCGAGTTCAACGGGCAGCAGATCCGGATCCGGAAAATAGCGATAATCGTTCGCCTCCTCCTTGCTCCGCATCGAGCGGGTCTCGTCTTTGCCCGAATCGTACAGCCTGGTTTCCTGAACGACTTCACCACCGTCTTCAATCAGCTCAATCTGCCGCGCAATCTCGAAGTTAATCGCCTTCTCGACAAAGCGAAAAGAATTCAGATTCTTGATTTCTGCCCGGGTGCCGAGCTCTGTCTGCCCAATGGGTCGGACCGAAACGTTTGCGTCACAACGAAACGATCCTTCCTGCATATTGCCGTCAGATATTTCAAGGTAGCGAACGATCGAATGAATCTTGCGCATGTAGGCAACGGCTTCCTTTGCCGAGCGCAAGTCCGGCTCAGAGACGATCTCGAGTAACGGTGTACCGGCACGATTGAGATCAATCCCCGAGGAACTGTCAAACCCTTCATGCACCGACTTGCCGGCGTCTTCCTCGAGGTGTGCCCGCGTTATACCGATCCGTCTTTCATTGCCGTCGTCGTCGCGGATATATAGTTCGCCGCTCGACACAATCGGCAGCTCGTACTGGCTGATCTGGTAACCCTTCGGCAAATCCGGGTAGAAATAATTTTTTCGCGCGAATACCGAACGAGGCGCGACGGACGCGTTCACCGCGAGCCCGAATCTTGCTGCCATGCGCACAACTTCGGCATTCAATACCGGCAAAACTCCCGGGTAGCCCAGATCAATCAGGCACGCTTGCGTATTCGCTTCGGCTCCGTAAGCGGTTGATGCACCAGAGAAAATCTTGCTGGCGGTAGCAAGCTGCGCGTGAATCTCCAGGCCAATGACCACTTCCCAGCGACCGTTCACGCGAAATCCTCCGGCGCCCGCTGGTGCCAGTCAGTCAGCTGCTGATACTGGTGCGCACAGGCAAGCAACACATCTTCCGCAAAATGCGGCCCGACAAGTTGCAGGCCGACGGGCAAGCCGTCTGCGAATCCGCAAGGAACGGAAATTCCGGGTAACCCGGCGAGGTTTGCGCCGATCGTATAGATGTCATTCAGGTACATCGTGATCGGGTCGTCAGTTTTTTCACCAATTGCAAACGCGGTGGTTGGTGCCGTAGGCCCGGCTATAACATCGACGTGCGCGAAAGCGTTCCTGAAATCCTGACTGATAAGCTGCCGCACTTTTTGCGCTTTCAGGTAATACGCGTCGTAGTAGCCCGCTGACAGCACGTAAGTACCGGTCATCACCCGACGCTTGACTTCGGCCCCGAAACCCTCGCCGCGCGATCGGCAATAAAGATCCAGCAGGTCTTGCGGATCCTTTGCCCGGTGTCCAAAACGTACCCCGTCAAAACGTGACAAGTTGGAAGAACATTCTGCCGGCGCAACAACGTAATAGGTAGGCACGGACAAACCGATGTTGGGCAGGTCAACGTCGATAAGTACCGCACCGGCTTCCTTGAGCCCCTGCAATGCCGCCCTGACACTTGCAGCGCACCCGGCGTCCAGGCCCTCGTCGAAATGCTGCCGTACGATTCCAATCCTCAGGCCATCGACCGGTTTTTGCAGACCGGCCACATAGTCAGGTACCGGATGATCGACCGACGTCGAATCGCGTTTATCGTGACCCGCCATCACGCCGAGCAGCAACGCGGCATCTTCCGCGGATCGCGTAATCACGCCAGCCTGATCGAGGCTTGAGGCAAACGCGACCATGCCGAAACGAGAAACACGTCCGTAAGTCGGTTTGATGCCGGTGGTTCCCGTCAGCGCCGCCGGCTGGCGGATCGAGCCGCCGGTATCGGTGCCGGTCGCTGCCGGCACCACGCGCGCGGCGACGGCGGCCGCTGATCCGCCGGAGGACCCGCCGGGCGACAATCGGACATTCCAGGGATTGGTGACGGGACCAAAAAAACTGGTCTCGTTCGACGAACCCATCGCAAATTCGTCCATGTTGGTTTTGCCGAGCATCACAGCGCCGGCGGCGGCAAGACGCTCAACCACCGCCGCATCATAGGGCGAGACGAAATTGTCGAGTATTCTTGAGCCACAGGTGGTCAGCACGCCACGCGTACAAAAAAGGTCCTTGTGCACGATTGGTAAACCGTTCAAAGGACCCGCCGCGCCGGCGGCGCGCGCCTTGTCGGCCATGTCGGCCTGCACAAGCGCCTGCTCGGCGGTGATCGTAATGAACGCGTTAAGCGTGCCCTGGTGAGCATCGATGCGCCCCAGCAACGCTTCGGTTACCTCGCGTGACGAAAATTCGCCGGTAGCGAGCCCCTTTGCAAGACCCGTCAGCGTGCGCTGGTGAATTGCCTGATCTCCCGCGCCCATCGTCACTCAAGCACCTTCGGTACCAGGTAGTACCCACCCTCCGTGGAAGGTGCGTTTTGCTGTATGAAGTCCCGCTGATCGGTCTCGGTGACCTCGTCCGCTCGCAATCTTTGCACCATGTTCAACGGATGCGCCATCGGCAGCACATCTTCGGTTGGCGCGGCCTGCAACTGATCGACAAAATCGACGATTCGGGACAATTTCTCGACCACGTCGTCGGCTTCCCCGTCCTCCAGCTGGAGGCGCGCGAGTATGGCGATATGTTGGACTTGTTCTTTGGTTAGCGACACAGGAATCCTACACTTTCCAGCCTGAAACAGACCGATCGCAGGCCGAGGGCCAGCAATCATACCTGCTGCCTTGTGCAATGTCGTGTCCGTTGTTACATTGCACCGTTAATTTTCTTCGCGGGACTCTGGCCCTTAATGTTCAAGAACATCTTAGGTTACTTTTCCAACGATCTTTCGATCGACCTGGGAACTGCCAATACACTTATATATTCTCGCGGGCACGGCATCGTTCTGGATGAGCCCTCGGTTGTGGCCATCCGTGAGGATTCGGGTCGAGGTGGCCGTACCGTTGAGGCCGTCGGCGATGAAGCCAAGAACATGCTCGGCAGAACGCCAGGCAATATCACGGCTATACGGCCCCTGAAAGACGGCGTTATTGCCGATTTCACGGTCACCGAGAAGATGCTGCAGCATTTCATTCGCAAGGCACACGGCACCCGCTACTTTCGGCCGAGCCCCCGGGTGCTGATCTGCGTTCCCTACGGGTCGACGCAGGTGGAACGACGAGCAATCCGGGAATCAGCCGAAGGCGCCGGCGCAAGAAAGGTCCACCTGATTCCGGAGCCCATGGCTGCGGCGATTGGTGCCGGAATGCCGGTGCATGAAGCGCGTGGCTCCATGGTGCTGGACATAGGCGGCGGCACGTCCGAGGTGGCCGTTATTTCGCTGAACGGAATCGTCTATGCGGCGTCGGTAAGAATCGGCGGCGACCGTTTCGACGAAGCGATCACCAATTATGTGCGGCGCAACTACGGCATTCTCATTGGCGAGGCGACCGCAGAGCGAATCAAGCACGAAATTGGCTCCGCGTTCCCGGGACAGGAAGTCCGGGAGATTTCCGTCAAAGGGCGCAATCTTTCGGAGGGCGTTCCGCGGAGCTTTACATTGAATTCGAATGAAATCCTGGAAGCCCTCCAGGAGCCGCTGCAGGGTATTGTCGGCGCGGTCAAGGAAGCGCTGGAACAGACACCGCCCGAACTCGGCGCTGACGTGGCCGAGCGCGGCATTGTGCTTACCGGTGGCGGGGCCTTGCTGCGCGACCTCGACAAACTGCTGATGGAAGAGACGGGCCTGCCTGTGGTGATCGCCGATGACCCATTGACCTGCGTTGCGCGTGGCGGCGGCCGGGTGATTGAGTTGATCGACGAGCATGGCCCGGCAGTCTTTGGCCTGGAATAACAATAAAAAGATAATCGGTAACCATTATGCGAACATTTGACGCAAATGGCCGCCGCGAAATCTAAAAAACAGCATCGCTCACCCTACTCGCCCGCACTCGGCCTCAGATTACTGCTGCTTGCGGGACTGAGTATCCTCATTCAATACATCGACAACCGAGACAATCACCTCGACGCGGTGCGAAAAACCATTGGCGCGACCGTATATCCGCTGCGAGTCATCGTGGACGCACCGGTTTCCACGTGGCGCTGGCTTGGTGAGACCACCGCCAGCCGTAACGAGCTGCAACTCGAAAACAGTCGCCTGAAAACCGAGCGACTGCTGACACAGGCAAGATTGCAACGCTACGCGGCGCTGGAAGCCGAGAATGCACGGCTCCGCGACATGCTGGAAGCAAGGACCCGCGTCCGGGAACAGGTGCGCGTCGCCGAGATTCTGTCGGTCAGTGCCGACCCTTTTCGCCACGTACTGGTGATCGACAAGGGCACGAATGCGGGTGTCTATGACGGCCAGGCCATCGTCGATGCAAACGGCGTCGTCGGTCAGGTCATTGAAGCTGGCGTCGCCTCCTCAATGTGCCTGTTGATCAGCGATCCGGGCCATGACCTCCCGGTTGAAGTCAATCGCAGCGGCTTGCGAACCATCGCCCGCGGGACCGGCAATTTCAATCAGCTGGACCTGCCATTCCTGCCAAATAACGCCGACATCGAACCCGGCGACCTGCTGGTCACCTCCGGGCTTGGCGGCGCGTTTCCCGCCGGCTACCCGGTGGCGATTGTTGACAGTGTCAGGCGCATTCCCCAGGAACCGTTCGCCTCCGTGACCGCGGTTCCCTCCGCAGCGCTGAACCAGGTCCGCGAAATCATGCTTATCTGGCCGGATGCAAGCGCAGACAGTGCAACAGACCCGGTCGGCGTGGATACCGAGGCGCCCGATGACGCAGCTGCCGCAACTCCCGGCGATACGGTGGCGGAACCGGGCGATGATGAACGAGGCGACGATCGTGAGTGACGCCCGCGCCGGTCGGCAAACACCGATTATTATCAGCATCGTGCTGGCGTTAATGCTGGCAATGGCGCCGCTGCCGGCGTGGGCGGAAACCTTTCGTCCCGACTGGGTGATGCTAACCATCATATTCTGGTCAATGACATTCCCTGGAAATTACAGTGTCGGTGTCGCATGGATCGTCGGACTGATTGTTGATGTGGCGCAGGGCACCTTGCTGGGACAACACGCGCTCGCGTTTGCCGTCATCGCCTACGTGACCGTCAAGTTTCACCTCCAGTTACGCCAGTTCCCGATGCTGCAGTTGACCGCGACAGTGTTCGCAATGCTGGCGCTCTATCAATTCATACTTTTCTGGATCAATGGTGTGGCCGGCATTAATGCACCGGTCGTCGTCTACTGGGGCCCTGTTCTGAGCGGTACGATGATCTGGCCATTGGTGTCGCTGGTCCTGGATGGCGTGCGCCAGCGCGTAGGAAGACGTCGATGAGCCTGTTCGCGCCGATCAAGGATCATCACTCAGAGCAGCAGATGTTCATTGCGCGCGTCATCCTGTCGGCAGTCATTGGCGTCATTCTGCTCGGCATTGTTGTGGTCCGCCTGGTGCAACTGCAGGTGTTGGATTACGAATTGTTTGCGGAACAGTCGCAGGGTAACCGGATACGGATTGAGGCGGTCCCGCCGACCCGCGGCCTGATCTTCGACCGACGCGGCAGGGTACTGGCCGAAAACCTGCCTGCCTACCAGCTCGAACTGATCCCGGAACAGGTTCCCGATATACAGGACACGCTGGCACGGCTGGCCAGAATCGGACTGATTGGCGAGGAAGACATTCCGCGTTTCAACGGTCTGTCGCAAAGCGGGCCGCGATTCAAGCCGATTACGTTGCGATTTCGCCTCAGCGACGACGAGATCGCTAACTTCGCCGTGCAAAGACCGAGATTTCCCGGGGTCGACCTGCAGCCGCGTCTCGTGCGCCATTATCCGGACGGCGAACTGGTCGCGCATGCCGTTGGCTATGTAGGCGCGTTAAGCACGGCCGACCTTGGACGGCTCGATGCCGCCGCCTATTCCGGTACTTCGCACACCGGCAAGACCGGGGTGGAAAATTTCAATGAGAAATTGCTTCACGGTGAGGTCGGATTTCGACAGGTTGTAACCAACGCGCTCGGGCGCCAGGTGCCGGCCGAAACCCGCGACTATTCGGATTCTGCGCCGGAAAGCAAAAGCCCGGTACCCGGAGCCAATCTCTACCTGAGCCTGGATCTCGACCTGCAACGGACCGCGGCCGCGCAATTGGAAGGAAAACGCGGCGCTATCGTCGCTATCGATCCGAACAATGGCGAAATCCTCGCGCTCTACAGTTCGCCGGCGTTTGATCCGAACGCGTTTGCGACGGGTATGAGTCTCGGTGAATTCAATGCGCTGCAACAGGATAGTGACCGACCGTTGTTCAACCGGGCGGTTCGCGGCAGCTATCCACCCGGCTCGACGATCAAGCCCATGCTGGCGCTCGCGGCGCTCGAAGTGGGGGCCACCAACCTGACCCGGCGATCGGTGTGTATCGGCTGGTACAGTCTTCCCGGCAGTACCCACCGCTACCGGGACTGGAGGCCGCAAGGACATGGCTCGGTCGATTTACACGACGCCATCCAGCAGTCCTGTGACGTATATTTCTACGAGATCAGCCGCGATATTGGCATCGACAACATGCACTACTACCTGGACCAGTTCGGTCTTGGCCGAAAAGCGGGACTGGATATTGTCGGGGAGTCCAACGGGCTGGTGCCCTCGCGGGAATGGAAGCGTCAGGCATTTAAGGAACGCGCAGACCAGGTGTGGTTTCCGGGCGAAACCATCATTGCCTCAATCGGCCAGGGTTATTTGCTGGCAACCCCGGTCCAGCTTGCCAACGCGACCGCGGCACTCGCGAGCCGCGGCAAGCGTTTCAAGCCACACCTCGTCGCCGCATTTGAGAATCCTTTGACCGGCAAGCGCACCATTTTGGCGCCCGAACGTCTGCCGGACGTGCAGATTACCAGCGAGTTCAACTGGGACAACGTGCTCGCCGCAATGCACGACGTCATGCAGAGTGAGCGCGGAACCGCCCGGGCTGTCGGTCTTGGCGCGCCGTATGACATGGCGGGCAAGAGCGGCACGGCCCAGGTGTTTACGATAGCCCAGGAAGAAAAATACGACGAAAGCGAACTTGACGAGCGACTGCGCGACCACGCGCTGTTTATTGCTTTCGCACCATTCGAGGCGCCCGAAATCGCTGTTGCCGTAATTGTCGAAAATGGCTCCAGCGGCAGCGGCGTCGCCGCCCCGATGGCGCGTGCAATCATGGATCGGCACCTGGGGGTGCAAAACTGATGCGCTTTAGTGACACGCAGCGATTGTTCGGCGGCGGCTCGGCACCTCTTAGTGGTGTCGGCAGTATATTGCAGCGCCTGCATCTCGACGGTCCTTTGCTGGGCGGCCTGCTGATGGTGTGCACGCTTGGGCTGGTTGTTCTCTATTCCGCGGTAGCGCAGAACATGGACCTCTGGCTGCAGCAGTGCCTGCGCCTGTTGATAGCCCTGGTCGCGATGGTTGTTGTCGCCCAACTGCCACCGGACTTTCTCCGTCGCTGGACTCCCTGGGGTTACCTGCTCGGGCTGATACTTCTCATACTGGTCCTTGCCACGGGCGAAGTCGGTCAGGGTGCGCAGCGCTGGCTCGATATTGGCATTCGTTTTCAGCCGTCAGAAATCATGAAGCTTGCCGTACCAATGATGGCAGCCTGGTATCTGCACGACCGGCAGCTGCCACCGAAATTCAGGGACATCGTCGTCATTGGCGTATTGATCGTTGTGCCGACTGTGCTCATCGCGCGACAGCCGGACCTCGGCACGTCACTGCTGATCGCAATGTCCGGCGTTCTTGTCATCATATTGGCCGGACTACCAATACGGGTCATGATTCTGCTTGCGCTGGCCTCGGTTCCTGGCGCCTATGTGCTTTGGCAGTTCATGCAGGATTATCAAAAGCAAAGGGTTCTTACCCTGCTCAATCCGGACTCCGACCCGCTTGGTGCGGGCTACAACATCATTCAGTCCAAAATCGCAATCGGTTCGGGCGGGCTTTTCGGCAAAGGCTGGACCAACGGCAGCCAGGCGCAGCTGGAATTCCTGCCAGAGCGCGACACCGACTTCATTTTTGCGGTCATGGGCGAAGAACTTGGCCTGCTGGGTGTCCTCAGCCTGCTGGTACTGTACCTGTTTGTTATCGGCCGTGGCTTGTACATTGCGATACAGGCGCGTGACACCTTTTCGAGACTGTTGGCCGGGAGTATCAGCCTGACTTTTTTTGTCTATGTATTTGTCAATACGGCGATGGTGACGGGGCTGGTACCAGTGGTAGGCGTTCCGTTGCCACTGGTCAGTTACGGCGGAACGTCGATGGTGACCCTTATGGCCGGATTCGGTATTCTCATGTCGATTCATCGACACAGGAAATTTTTGGCACACTAATGCATCTATTACGGATAATGCTGGGCCTGCCGGCGCTGATGTTACTGACTGTTGGCCATCCGGTGTACGCAATTGACACCGATCGGCCCGAAGTCCAGGCGTTCATCGATCGCATGGTCGACGAACATTCCTACGATCGATCCAGGCTGGTATCTATTCTCGCAGAAGCCGAGTCGAAGGAGTCGATTCTCGAGGCGATCAGCCGCCCTGCGGAAGGGACGATGGAGTGGGGCCAGTACCGCAATATATTTCTCACCAGTGAGCGTATTGCGGCGGGCGCGGCCTTCTGGCGGGAGAATGACGCCGAGCTAAGCCGGATCAGCGAAAATACCGGCGTTTCCAGGGAGATACTGGTTGGTATTATCGGTGTCGAGACCTATTTCGGCAGAATTACCGGCAATTTTCGGGTCCTGGATGCCCTCACCACGCTGGCATTTGATTACCCGCCCCGCTCGAAGTTCTTTGCGAGCGAACTCGAACAGTTTCTTTTGCTCGTACGCGAGGAAGGCATGGACGCTTCGGATGCAACGGGATCCTACGCCGGTGCAATGGGGCGACCACAATTCATGCCATCGAGTTACCGGGCCTACGCGGTCGATTCCACTGACGACGGGAAGCGCGACATTTGGTCCAACTGGAGCGATGTTATTGGCAGCATTGCCAATTACTTTGTGCGGCATGGGTGGGCAGCAGGCAAACCGGTGGTTGCTGCCGCGACGCTGGGCGCCCAGTGGAGCGGCGAACCCCCGGAAAACCAGCTAAAGGCAGACGAGACGGTGACCTCGCTGAGTCACCAGGGCGTGCTTTTCTCAACGGAGCTTGCCGGCGATGCCAAAGGCCAACTGATCACGCTGCAGGGTGACGACGGAGCAGAATACTGGGTCGGCTTTCACAATTTTTTCGTTATCACCCGATACAACCGCAGCGTGATGTATGCCCTCGCCGTTCATCAACTTGGCCAGGAAATTGCGCTTGAGGTCAAACGTGGCGAAAGCTAGGCAGCAGACGCTTGTCATTTTGTTTGCGAGTTTTTCCCTGCTTGCGGGTTGCGTCTCGCGCCCCGCCCACGACGCAGGACCGTCCACGAGTCGAGTGCCTGCGGGCCGGCTACCAGGCGACGCCGTGCCGCGCGAAGAACCACGCAGCCGCTACGGCAACCCCCCTAATTACCAGGTATATGGGCAGACCTACAAGGTGCTTACCTCAAGTCATGGCTACCAGGAGCGAGGCGTCGCATCCTGGTACGGCAAGAAGTTTCACGGCCGCATGACGTCGAGTCAGGAACCGTACGATATGTATGAAATGACCGCCGCTCACAAGACGCTGCCCTTGCCAACCTACGTTCGCGTTAGAAACCTCAAAAACAACCGTTCGATCATTGTGCGGGTTAACGATCGCGGGCCGTTCGTGGACAACCGCCTCATTGACCTGTCGTATTCCGCAGCAGTCAAGCTCGACATGATCAGGGACGGCACCAGCCTGGTTGAAGTTACCGCGATCAGTTTCGACGAACCCCCAACGGTTGCCCAATCGAACGCGACTATACCGGTATCGAAATCGCGCAGGCCGGAACCGGAAGCGACTATCTTTGTCCAAGCTGGTGCCTTTGGTGACGTGAGCAATGCGAGGCGGCGATTTGCGTTATTGAAAAACGGCGGCGTTGGGCCGGTGTTCGTCGACCAGGACAAGAGTACTTCGCCGGCATTATATCGCGTCAGAATCGGACCGATCGCCAATGCCATTCAATATGATTCCATCGTCGAAGAGCTGCAGAAACTCGGAATTACGGACACGCACCTCGTCACCGAGTAGAAATAGTCTCATTGCCGTGGCACTGAGCCTGATTGCGCTCGGCCTCCCTGCCACCCGGGCCGAGCAGGAAGCTGAAGACGCCTGGTACCGCTACGAAAACGACTACTTCCTCGCCTACAGCAACGCGACAAATCGGCAAGCGCGCAAAATCCTCGAAGACCTCGAATACTTTCGGGCGGCAGCGCTCCGCGTACCGGACCTCGCTATGCCGCGCTATTCACAGAAGACGCTGGTAATCATTCCCGCCACCGAGGCCGAATACGAAACACTTGCGGAAAACAAAAATGCGGTCGGGTTCGCGCAACCGCTCGACGACCGCACCGCTATTGTTTTTCCGGCGACGAGCCGGACGGACACGTCGAAGTACATTCTGCACCACGAGTACGCGCACGCGCTTGCTCACGGAAACCTCAGCGAATATCCACAATGGTACATAGAAGGGTTCGCGGAGATCGCCTCTTCCGTCGTGATTCACAAACGGCGCAAATCGTTTTATGTCGGAATGCACGAGGGACGCTGGGCGACGGCGCTCGAGCCGACAATTGATTGGGACGAACTGATAGCCGACGATTTTGATGCGCATTCATTCGCCGACGTTAAAGTAACCGCGAGCGCCTACGCTCAGTTCTGGTTACTGACACATTTCCTCACGATGAGCGGTTCCAGCGACTATTTGAGAAACCTCGAGCAATACTTTTCGATGCTAGAAAAAGGCGATCCTTCGACGGCTGCCTTCAAGGCCGCATTTGGCATGTCTGCAAATGAGCTATGGCAGCGGGAGCTGGCAAATTATCTGTGGCACATTCCGGAATACCGGCATGGATTCAGCAACAGCACTCTCGACAAAAGTTTTTCACGCACTGTCGCACTGTCTTCCGAAATTCAGCCGATGCTGACTTTCTTTGCAGACAAGGCGACTATGGCGCGGGGCATGGACGAAACCTCCAACCCCCTGCCGATAACCGCTGGAAAGTGGGATCACCTTCGCTTCACGAACCAGTGCTCGGAAATTCTCACGTTTCGGCTGGAGAATGGTGGCGACGTTCTTTTTATCGACAACTTTTACGTCGCGGCCAACAACAAACGCGTACCGGCGATGTTTGCGATATCA
>Ga0316195_10000625_pt1 | contig 14518 bp, 15 predicted proteins | sample Phised1_MG_FD_204937 | JGI IMG/M metagenome (GOLD analysis project Ga0316195, IMG submission 204937) | Coastal sediment microbial communities from Maine, United States - Phippsburg sediment 1 | ecosystem: Environmental > Aquatic > Marine > Coastal > Sediment | place: USA: Maine | collected... | reverse complement strand
GTGCCAAAGAGAAATATGGATACCGGATTCCACCGCAGGTTGCGCAGCCATACCCAGCTGCACAGACACCCGCGTCTTTGATGCGGCGACTATAGTGCCCGGGTATTCCACCCCTGAACCATCAAACAGCACCAGCTCGCCGCCGGCGCTCATCCTTAAAACCTGCACTATATGACGTGCGGCAGACTCCGGCAGCTCCAGCTGACTGCCGGTTGTAAGTGTTTCGGCGGAGTATATTCTGATCGTTCGCATAAGCCTGCATCCTGCTACATGTGCGTGGCCCTGACAATCCGCTGCGGGTATCATGGCGGCCATGCTTAATCTTGATAAGGCTACCGGTCTTGTCCGCGAGGCGCGGATCGTTCCCTCGCCTAATTTCGATGCAAGGCCTGCCGGTTGCGATCCCAGTCTGATAGTCGTGCATGGCATTTCATTGCCGCCGGGACAGTTTGGTGGTCCCTGGATCGACAGGCTATTCACCAACAGTCTGCCCGCCGACGCCCACCCTTATTTTGCGGATATCGCCAACCTTCGGGTTTCTGCACATTTTCTTGTTCGCCGCGACGGTGAGCTTATTCAGTATGTTTCTGTTAACCACCGGGCCTGGCATGCCGGCGATTCGAGCCATGCCGGCCGCACATGCTGCAACGATTTTTCCATAGGTATCGAACTTGAAGGCGAAGACTCCACGCCTTACGAGCGCGCGCAGTATGATTGCCTGGCTATGCTGATCAGCACTTTGCGGTCAGAGATCGAATCGCTCGCCAGTGCCGAGATCGTTGGTCACAGTCAAATCGCTCCCGGAAGAAAAACAGATCCGGGCGAGGCCTTCGACTGGCAGGGATTACATGCGAGGCTTGTAGCGAGGTGACACGAAATGGATTGTGAAACAGCCAGGATAATTTTCACCCAATGAACTTTCTTGCACTTTTTGTCGGGCTCGGTATCGAGCGCGCGTTGACGATGCTTTTTCACTTGCGGGAATTTCGCTGGCTGGATCCCCTTTTTGACATTATTTTGAGTAATAAGCGGCTGACACAACCCAATCTGGCTGTTGCCGCAGTCGCTGTATTCGTTGCGTTTCTGGTGTTACCTGTCGTCCTTATAGAGACGATATTCAGTGATCGCCTTGTCTATATTCCGCAATTTGTTTTTGCAGTAATAGTGCTGCTTTTTTGCCTGGGACCCCGTGATCTGGGCAAAGAGGTAACCGATTACTGCGAGGCGCTCGAAAAAAATGATGAAAACGAGGCCCGCGATATTGCGCGCGAACTGCTCGAATACGAGCCGGATATCGACAGTTCAACATGGGATATCGAAGCGGCAATCTATGCGCAGGCGAATAATCGGATTTTTGGTGTCGTATTCTGGTTTGTCGTTCTGGGTCCCGGAGGCGCGTGGCTTTTCAGGGTGCTCGATCTGCTTCGACACCGCGCTGCTGAACAAGCCGTGCCTGCGGAAACTGGCGATGCGGGATCGCTGTCATCGCCAATCACGCAGGCGGTTTTGCTGTTTCACTGGCTGATCGGCTGGATTCCCGGTCGTTTGCTGGCGGCCGGTTATGTGTTGGCCGGGAGCTATGACGGCGCTGCGGCTGCCTGGAAATCATTTCGTTCGGCAGATTCGCTGTCGCCTGCAGCGGAAACCAGGGCGCTGCTGGGCGCTGTTGGCAAAGGGGCGGCCGCATGGGCTGGTTCTGAAGGGGGTGCGACTGGCCGGGTTGCCAATGCCAGAAAACTCGTATTTCGCACGCTGTGGATGATCTGGTGCCCGGTGCTCGCTTTGCTGACCCTCTATGACCTGATGGCCTGACGGCGACCCCCGGAGTAACGGTTGAAAAGACACAAATTTGCAGGTCATGCGTTGTTGGCGCTGGTCATCGCAATCGCGCTGCCCGCTTGCGGCCAGACGCCTGCTCCGTTGTCCGGCCCTGTCGGCTCGGAGGTGCATCGCATAGTTTCGCTTTCGCCCCATTTGACCGAGCTTACTTACGCGGCGGGCGCGGGTGCGCAACTGGTTGGCGCCGTGGCCTACAGCGACTATCCGGCCGAGGCTAAAAACGTGCCGCGCATCGGGGATGCTTTCCGTGTCGACTACGAAGCAATCGGATTGCTGCACCCGGATATCGTGCTCGCATGGAGGTCAGGGACGCCGCGGGAGATTGTCGAAAGATTAAGGTCGCTTGGTTACCGGGTTATCGAACTCGACGCAACGCGACTGGACGATATCGGCGATCAGTTACTGACTATAGGGAACCTGGCAGGAACCCAGTCTGTTGCACAAGCTGCCGCCTCAAACCTGGCAGCACAAATTGAGGCATTGCGCTTACGCTATCGTGATAAGTCTCCGGTCAGCGTTTTCTTCCAGATATCTTCGGAGCCGTTGTTCAGCGTTACCGGCGCGCATGTTATTAGCGACATCATTGCATTGTGCGGAGGCCAGAATATATTTGCGGATCTCGCCGGAATTGCACCGCCGGTCAGCGTCGAAGCCGTAGCGGCTGCCGATCCGGAAATCATAATGGCTGCCGGCAGCCCCGACGATTCAGAATGGCAACAACGATGGCAGAAGCTTACGCAAATGACGGCGGTCCGGCATGGCAATCTTTATACGATAGATCGCGACCTGATCAGCCGTTCAGGCCCCCGCATTCTCGATGGGGCAGCTGAAATATGCGAAGCCATGGAGGCCGCACGGACGCATGCGGATCAGTCATCCGCATCCGGCGGTTGATTACTAACGGTCCGGTTACCACCTGTCCATAGCACCTCGTTATGGCCGGTACGCATGTTCAGTGTGCGCGCCATCACGAAAAGCAGGTCGGACATGCGGTTGAGATAACGGATCGAGTGAGCGTTAACGGCCGCTGTTTCGGCCATTGATATGACGCGCCGCTCGGCACGTCGGCATACAGCTCGCGCAAGGTGACAAGCCGCCGCCGCCGCATTTCCGCCGGGCAGAACAAACTCTTTCAGTGGGGGCAGAGAAGCGTTTAGCCGGTCGAGTTCCTGCTCAAGCCGCGATACATCGTCTGGCTCTATAACCGTTCGGTCGGGGATGCATAACTCTCCGCCAAGATCGAACAGCTTCTGTTGCAGACTGGCGATCAATGCCGCGATGTCGGGCGGCACGCCCAGCGGGATCACTGTGCCAAGCACACTGTTCAGTTCGTCGACTGTTCCATATGCTTCGACGCGCGCATCGTCTTTGCGCACGCGCGCGCCATTGCCGAGCCCGGTCGTGCCGTCGTCGCCGGTGCGGGTATAAATCCTGCTTAGTCGATTGCCCAAAACGTGCCTGCCAGTTGCTTGAGTGTAGGTTCAGGTTATACGAGTCTTTGTTGCTGCGTAAAGCGGAGCCTTGCTCAGGCTGGCAGCAGTAAAGTGCGGTTTCCGGAGTCGTTGCGGTAGTAATCGAAGGGTGTCTGGTACATGCGCTGCAACCGCGCCGGTTCGAGCAGTTTGTCCGCTTCGCCGAACTCCCAGTCACCTTCGCCAAACAGCAGCAGGACATAGTCCGCGTAGCGCATGGCCAGTGCAGGATTGTGCACGGTGGTGATGATGATGCGCTGGTGATTGGCCAAATTTCGCAAAACTTCCAGTACGATAAGCTGATGATGCGGGTCGAGGTGATTCGTTGGTTCATCAAGAAGCCAGATGGCCGGGTCCTGCACCAGTATGGTTGCCAAAGCGACGCGTTCCCGCTCGCCACCTGACAGACTCGTTACGAGACGGTCTTCGATTCCGCCCAGATCCAGCGCATTGAGTGCAGCCCTCACGGCATCGCGATCCTGAATGCCGGCCCATTCCCAAAAACCTCCATGCGGATAGCGTCCCATCAATACGCTGTCCATGACGGTAAGCGGAAATGCATCGTCGTGAATTTGCAGGAGCAGGCCGAGGCGTCTTGCAACTTCACGGCGCGAGAGGTTTGTGAGCGGGTCATTTCCGAGCTGTATCTGGCCCCGCTCTGCACGGCGCAGACCGGCTAGAGTATGGAGAGTAAGGGTTTTGCCAACGCCGTTGGTGCCAAGAACACAGACGAATGCTCCACCTGCGACGTCCAGATTAAGGTCGCGCACGAGTACTCGCCCAGCCACGGCGACGCTGAGATTAGTGCATGCCAGGTGAGCATGGTTAGGCGACAAAGCAATTTCCCGGAGTACTGATTATCCCGATGAGGAAGCTTGCGGTATCCCTGGCCCATGGGCAAGGGTTCAGGGTGGACGCTGCCAAATACGAAACTGCAGGCAAAAAAAACCCCGCTGGGTGAGCGGGGTGTACGGGTTATTGTTGTTGTCGCGAATTCGGTTTCTGCTAAGCGTACGGGCTATGGTGGATTTTTTTTGTAGTTACGGCTCTTCTTGTTGTTATTAGTTATTCTTATTCTTCTGATCCGTTACTTCTGGCTTCGATGTCTGTAAATCAGCTATCGAACCCGCCCTGCGTCACAGAAACCTTTTTGTGCGCAACAATAAAGAAGCAATTACCGTGCCAACATGTGTAAATCTATATAAAACAGGGCAATACGGAATTTGCTTTCCGGCATTTGGCTATTGCCACCAGAGAAATGTAAAAGCATCCGACACACGCTCCTTCTTGATGCTGGATGCAGAAGTCTGCCCAAACCACTGGCGGCCAAAAGTCTGGCTGCCCACAAAGGGTGCTAAAAGGACGTCCATTTGACGTTGTGGCAAAAATCCCGGCACGGTTTGCTGTGGAAAAACCGTGGATAGCTCACGTTTTAATCCCACTCCACAAAAATGGTGTTAGTTTTTCCGACACCAAGGCTGTAATGCAGCAAGGACGGGCGTTCAGGGTTGCAGTCGCGTGGCGCTCCAGCTGCCTGGCACCGGATCGCCAGTCCCTGATCCATCAAGCGGGCGCTCCCAGCGGCCGCGATCGTGCAGGCGCGCTTCGCCGCGCATCCAGAGTTCGACCGCATTGACCCATATTCGATAACCGCCCCAAAAGGGCGGCCGTCGTACGGCCATAATGCCTGAGTCCGCCGCCAGGTTGCTGAGTTTCCGGGCAGTGGCAACATGTTTGTTAAGCAGTTGCAGGCGGGAGGAAATGGGCTGGCTCTGGGCGCTGGCCCATGCCCCAATCTGGCTTTCTTTATCGCGTGTAGCGAAATAGGCGTCGCTTTCCGCCGCCGGCGAGCGCAACGCGATGCCTTCGACGCGCGCCTGCTTGTTGAGGTGGTCCCAGTGGAATACGGCTGCCACCCGATTGTGCGCTTCGATCGCGATGCCCTTGGCCGAGGCGTAATTCGTATAAAAAATCAGGTAGCCGGGATCCACTACGATTTGTTTGCACAGTACCACCCGCGCTGCAGGGTTTCCGGTGGCATCCACGGTTGCCAGGGCCATTGCATCGGGATTTGGCAGTGCGCCGTCGTTTCTCGCTTCTTCCAGCCATGTGGCAAGCAACGGTAACGGGTTCGCCGGCAGCTTTTCAGGTAGATGAGCCATTAACTCCAGAATCCTCCGGCGGATGCCACCGGCTTAAAGGCGGAAATCAATGACCGACCGAATACTTTCGCCCGAATGCATCAATTCGAAAGCCTTGTTTATATCGGCTAGCGGTAATACATGCGTAACCATTTCATCGATCTTGATTTCCCCGGCCATGTATCGATCAACATATCCGGGTAACTCCGTTCGCCCGCGCACACCGCCAAAGGCTGATCCCCGCCACACCCGGCCTGTCACGAGCTGAAACGGCCGGGTGGATATTTCCTCTCCCGCGCCTGCAACACCAATTATCACCGATTCACCCCATCCCTTGTGGCAGCATTCCAGTGCTGCCCGCATCAGGTTGACGTTGCCGACACACTCGAAGGAGTAATCAACGCCGCCGTCTGTCATCGCGACGATAACGTCCTGAATCTTGTCTTCGTACTCCTTCGGGTTGATGCAGTCTGTTGCCCCCAGCATTCTTGCCATGCTGTATTTATCCGGATTGATATCGATTCCGATAATGCGCGCAGCCCCTGCCATGACGGCGCCTTGAATGACGCTCAGGCCAATACCGCCCAGTCCGAAAACTGCGACGGTTGATCCTTGCTGCACTTTTGCCGTATTGAGCACTGCCCCGATACCCGTAGTAATCCCGCATCCCAGCAGACAAACTTTATCGAGCGGTGCTGCCGGGTTGATTTTCGCGAGTGCGATTTCCGGAACCACCGTATATTGCGAGAACGTCGATGTGCCCATGTAATGATGAAGCGTTTTCCCCCTGGCGGAAAATCGGCTTGTACCATCGGGCATTAATCCGCGCCCCTGGGTCGCCCGTATAGCCTGGCAAAGATTCGTTTTGCCGGATTTGCAGAATTTGCATACGCGGCACTCCGCAGTGTAGAGCGGTATGACATGGTCGCCCGCTTGCAGCGTGCTGACTCCTGGCCCGGTTTCGACGACGATGCCGCCGCCTTCGTGCCCCAGTATCGCCGGGAACAGCCCCTCGGGGTCTGCGCCAGACAGTGTGAACGCATCGGTATGACACACCCCGGTAGCGACCATTTCAACAAGCACTTCGCCCGAACGCGGCCCCTCAACTTCTATTCGTTCCAGTTCCAGGGGCTTGCCTGCTTCCCACGCGACTGCAGCGATCGATTCCATAAAATTGCTCCGGGATCTGTTGGCGCTATCGAAGCGCGCAAGTATAAATAAGGTTCAGCCGTCAAATAAGGCCACTGCCCGGCATTTCAGGCAATTTTGCTTGCGACCGCCGGCCGGACTCTGTAAAACACCGATTGTTTTTAACATGAAACGCTTCGCTAATGGATCTTGAACAGTTACGCCAACGACTGAATGAGCTGGATCAGCAACTCGTCGAACTGATTGCCGAGCGACAGCACGTCGTTGAAAAGGTAGGAGAGCTTAAGCGGACTTCAGGTCATGCTACCCGCGACTATGCACGCGAGAAACAGGTGCTGGATCAGGCTCGTTCGCGCGCTGCAGAACTCGGCGTAGCGCCCGATGTTGCAGAGAATGTCATGCGGCTGCTGATTCAGACCTCACTTACCCGTCAGGAGCGTGACCGGGTGCGTGCCGAGGGCCGTGGCGACGGTCGCAAGGCCCTGGTAATTGGCGGCAGTGGCAAAATGGGCCGGTGGTTTGCCGATTTTCTGGAGTCTCAGGGGTACGCCGTTACCGTCGCAGACCCGGTGAAGGTCGAGGGCTGGAACTGGATCGCGGACTGGCGAACAGCAAGCGATGATTTTGCGATCACGGTAGTGGCTGCTCCTTTGAAAATCTCTGCCGGAATTCTTGCCGATATGGCAGAGCATCCGCGCGCCGGTATTATTTTCGACATAGGTTCGTTAAAAACCCCGCTGATACCTGCATTGCGCAAACTGGCGGCAACGGGCGCGATGGTTACATCAGTGCACCCCATGTTTGGCCCGGATGCCGCGCTGCTCTCTGGCCGTCATGTGTTGTTTCTCGACGCAGGCTGTCCGGCGGCCACTCGCGAGGCGCGAGCACTGTTCGACTCAACAATGGCGCAGCAGACGGAAATGGATCTCGAGGAGCACGATCGGCTTATCGCTTATGTGCTGGGCCTTTCGCACGCGCTGAATATTGCTTTTTTTGGCGTGCTGGCTAGTAGCGGCGAATCTGTCCCCCGGCTTGCGGATCTGTCGAGTACGACCTTCGACGCGCAGCTTGCTGTTGCTTCGAAGGTTGCGCGCGAGAATCCCCAGCTCTACTTCGAAATACAGTCGCTAAACAAGCATGGTCTTGAGCCGCTGGAAGCACTTCAAAAAGTTCTGGCCGACATTACCAAAAGCGTTCGGGACGGCAACGAATCCGCTTTCGTGGAACTGATGGAAAGCGGCCGCAAGTATTTTGCTGCGCGTGCTTGAAACTCGCGCCGCGCGCGCTAACGCTGGCCGCTGCCAAGCCGCCTGAGCAGCAGCAGGAACAACGGTACGCCCAGTACGGCGGTAATGGCCCCAACCGGCAACTGGCGCGGTGCAACCAGGGTGCGCGCGACGGTATCCGCTATGACCAGCAGGCTGCCGCCTGCCAGCGCGGAGCAGGGAACCACGGTTCGGTGATCGGCGTCGCCCGCCAGTCTTACCAGGTGGGGAATTACGAGTCCGACAAAGCCAACCGTACCTGCGGTAGTTACCGCCACAGCGGTCAGCAAAGAACTCAGAAAATACAGACCGGTGCGCGCAGGCCCCACGGGTACCCCAAGCAGCGCCGCTTGCTGGTTGCCTGTTGCCAGCAGGTTCAGCGTCGGTGCAATCATTAAACTGACGACAACTGCAAAAATACTGAGTAAAAGTGACGGCAGAGGCCGCGTCGCGAAGGAAAAATCACCCATTAGCCAAAAAAGCATACCGCGCAAATTTTGTTCGGGAGCGAGAGAGAGTATCAGGCTGATTGCGGCACCCCAGCCCGCTGCGATGACGACGCCCGTGAGAAGCAGCCGGCCAGGCGCGTGATCCGCACTTGTGCTGGTCAGGGAGAACACCAGCAGTGTGCTGCACAATGCACCTGCGAACGCAGCGCCATCAATCCACAAACCGGTCGCACTGGACATGATCGCTACGAGGGCTGCAACAGCAGCACCGCCGGATGTGCCGAGTATATAGGGATCGGCCATCGGGTTGCGCAGAAGCACCTGCATCAGCACTCCGGCCAGGGCAAGCGATGCGCCAACACCAAATGCAGCAAGCACTCTTGGCAACCGCAATTGGAGGATAATTTCCTGTAATGCAGGATCTCCGCCGCCATTGATGCTTTGCCACGCCAGCAGCGGATCGGTTCCGGCGCTGCCTACAGAAAGCCCCAGAGCCAGACTGGCTATGGCTATTGCGCTGAGCAGGAAGATAAGCAGGGAACGATTCATTTAGACCCGGGAACCGGTAGCACCAAATTGCCACGCTGGCATTGTTAATGACAGCATAATTGGGATTGTGGAAAAATGGCAGTCAGCTTTTCAGGCACGACATGGATCATTACGACTTAAATGGATTTCGCAGTAACGTAGGCATCATTCTCGCGCGAGATGATGGTTCCTTGCTGTTGGGCGGCCGCGCGGGCCAGGCCGGTTGGCAATTTCCCCAGGGGGGAATGCAAGTCCACGAATCGCCGCTGGAAGCAATGTACCGTGAACTGGAGGAAGAAATTGGTTTGCGCGATAACGATGTGCAGCTAATCGGGCAGACCAGCGACTGGCTTCACTACCTCTTGCCCGATCGCTATATACGGCGCGATAAGGCACCTCTATGCATTGGTCAGCGGCAGCGATGGTTTTTATTACGTTTGATAAGCGCTGAAGAAGCGCTGAATCTTATGCGGTCTGAAACGCCTGAATTTGATCGCTGGCGCTGGGTAGACTACTGGCGGCCGGTAAAAGAAGTTGTCTATTTCAAACGCCAGGTTTACGTGCGCGCCCTGGCTGAACTTGCGCCGTTGCTGTTTCCTGAAGAGATACCTCCGCAACCTGGCTGGTGGCCCAAAAACTGGTTGCAAGAGCCCTACCGACCCACTTGACGCCTTAATTCTACGGACAGGGTATAGATGGAAAGCCGCAATATTGTTGTGAGCAAGGAGGGCGTCTACATTCGTCGATTCCTGCTTGTGGGCGCTGCTTTCGTGGCGATCGCTCTGGCGGTATTCACGTATGAGCTGGGCTTAAGCAGGGGTGGCTTCAGCCGCGTCAACGCGGTGGCAACGCGTGCGAGGCTCGAATACGAGAATCTCGAACTAACGCGCCTGAATAAGCAGTTGAGTGAAAAAGTCGCTCTACTTGAAACCTCTGGCAAAATTGATCGGGAGGCATATAAAAATGTCGAGAAGGAGCTGACCGATCTGCAGAATCGCATTCTGGAACAAGAAGAAGACATCGAGTTCTACAAAGGCATATTCGATGACCACGATGGAACCGGGTTGCGTATTCAGGACTTTCAGATATTGCAGGGCGCCGACCAGAGTGAATTTATTATTCAGCTGGTTTTGGCTCAGGCCTTTCGCAGCAGCAAGGAAGTTTCCGGCTATGTCGAAATGATCGTGCTGGGCCAGCGCAACCGGGAGCAGGTGCGTCTCAAGCTGAATGAGCTGGCAATCCCGTCCGCAAACAAGGATATGGGTTACTCATTCAGGTATTTCCAGGATCTGCGGACCGAGGTCATCATTCCGCCTGATTTTGTCCCTGAGAAAGTTCATGTTATCGCTCATCTGAAGGGAGCGAGTTCCAAAACTGTGGAAGACTTCTTCGTTTGGAGCGTCAAATAGGTCTAACTTTGGCCACAGGGTTGCCGATGGGCAGCAGCAAAGACTGATCTAAGTGCATTGCAGCATTCCGTCTGCCGGTGCACGGGAGACGAGCATGTTTGGAAAAAAAGGGCTGAAACCAGGGGCCATTCATACGCTGATCGGCGAAGGCGCGTTGATAGAAGGCAACCTGCGTTTTGATGGCGGCTGCCACATTGACGGGGTAGTCCACGGTAACGTTCGCGGAGGCGCCGATGGACAGGCGTGCCTCAGTATCAGCGAACGCGGTCGCGTATTGGGCAATGTCGAAGTGCCGAAAGTAACGCTTAGCGGCATTGTTGAAGGCAACGTAGTGGTCACCGAACATGCCGAATTCGGGCCTACGGCCCGTGTTACAGGCGATGTTTATTACAACCTGATCGAAATCGCCGCGGGCGCCGAAATCAACGGCAAGCTGATTCACCAGGCGCATGCGGCCCGGGATAGCGTGCAGGAATCCGGGTCCAGGCCCGCCAAAGCAGTAGAGGAGCCTGAGCTGGAAGTGGCCCATTAGAGTGCCCACCGGGCAATCAGGTGTCGCAATCTGGGTTAAACTATCCTTTACTGAACAGGTCATAGAAACAGGTTTTTAAGGATTTGTACAAACCATGAGCGCAGAACCCAGCCATTACGAGCCCGTTGCAGATGCGGTTGTGTTTACGACATCTGCCGCGCGTAAAGTCGATTCCCTGATCAGGGAAGAGGACAACCCTAATTTGAAGCTTCGGGTATTCATTGCCGGCGGCGGCTGCTCGGGTTTTCAGTATGGCTTTACCTTTGACGAGAATCTGCAGGAAGGTGATACACAGGTTAGTAAAGAAGGCGTCACTTTGCTTATAGACCCCATGAGCATTCAATATCTGATGGGTGCCGAGATTGATTACAAGGAAGATCTCGAAGGTTCGCAGTTTGTCATTCGCAATCCAAACGCAGCAACAACGTGCGGTTGCGGATCTTCATTCTCAGTCTGATCCTGATGCAGTGCGCATTTAGCTGCACTGTGAAGTAACGATACTGATAGATCAGGACGATAAAATCGCTCCCGTGCATGCAGCCGATCCTTCCGGGGAGTTCTTCGCGGCTGTTGATCTTGGGTCCAACAGTTTTCAGCTCCTGATCGCCAAGTATAGTCATGGACAATTTCTGATTGTCGACCGTTTGCGGGAAATGGTGCGCCTCGCAGCGGGTCTCGACTCCAGACAATGTCTGGATCAGGCCAGCCAGGATCGCGCGCTCGCGTGTCTCGCACGCTTCGGGGAACGCTTGCGTGATATATCGCCCACCCGCCTGCGTGCGGTTGGAACCAATACGCTTCGCAAGGCCAAAAATCCGCGAGCCTTTATAAGCAAGGCGCAAAGACTCCTGGGACACGAGATAGACGTCATTTCGGGAATCGAGGAGGCCCGTCTGATCTATGTTGGAGTCAGTCGGACTTTGCCCGCAATCGCCGGCGAACAGCTTTTCGTAGATATAGGTGGCGGCAGTACCGAGCTCGCGGCAGGCAAGGCCTTCCAGCCCCATACGCTTGAGAGCCTGTACATGGGCTGTGTCAGCATGAGTCGCACCTTTTTCCCGGACGGCGTGATCAGTGCTGCTGCCATCGCCAAAGCTCGCAAGGCAGCGCGTCTGGAGTTGCGTCCGGTGGAACAGCGGTTCCGCGGTAAGGTCTGGGAGCGCGTCGCCGGGGCCTCGGGCACGATACGGGCTGCGGCAACGGTTCTTGCAGCAATGGGCGGTGAGCAGCAAATGATTACCGCCGACGGGGTGGAACGATTACTTGCAATGATGTCGACCGTGCCAAACGTCAACAAGCTCGTTTTGCCAGGGCTGGCGGAAGAAAGGGGCCCCGTGTTTCCCGGTGGTATCGCCATTTTGGCCGAAGTCATGCGTGCGCTGGATATCAGGGAAATGACGGTTGCGCCGGGCGCACTCCGTGACGGAATTCTATATGACCTTCTGGGTCGTGCGACGGATGAAGACTCGAGGGAAGTCACCGTGCGAGCGCTGGAAGCGCGCTACCACGTTGATCGCGAACAGGCGGATCGCGTCGAACGCACTGTTCTGATGTTTTTTGATCAGGTCGACGCAAGCTGGAAGCTGCGCAAGCCGGCCTTGCGACAGCTGTTGGCGTGGGCCGCGCGCTTGCATGAAATTGGCCTCGATATTGCGCATTCGCATTACCACCGTCACGGAGCTTATTTGCTTGAGCATTCGGAAATGCCGGGCTTCAATCAAAATGAGCAACATTTTCTTGCCTGCCTCGTGGGCGCCCATCGGCGCAAATTTGTACCCGCCGAGATTTCCGCCGTTGCACCCAAGGGCTGGGCGAGGCGCGCGAAACGCATGGCAATACTGTTGCGGCTTGCTGCCTTGTTTAATCGCAGCCGCACCAACGATCTGCCCGACATCCTGGAAATCAAGGCGCAGCGACGGTCGATGACGATTAGCCTGTCAGACAGCTGGCTCGAAGCAAATCCGCTCACGCTGGCGGATATTGAAGTCGAGCAAAAGTATCTTCAGGTTGCAGGTATAGAATTAAAGCTCGTGCGGATCGGCGCGGGCCGGCACTAGTTAACTGCGTCTGAGAGCTTGCGCAGCAATATTTGCTGAACTGATAAGCTGTCCTCGCCCGGCCCGGGTTTCCGCTTTATCCAGGATCCATCCGCCTCCAGCTCCCACGCTCCAGTATTGTCCTGAAGGCACAAGTCCAGATCAGCAATGATCCGCTGGCGCAAATCCGGTTCCGAAATCGGGAAGCCAACTTCAACCCGGCGAAACAAATTGCGCTCCATCCAGTCTGCGCTGGCGCAATAGACGATTTCTTCGCCGTCAGCGTGGAAATAATAGACACGTGAATGCTCCAGGAATCGTCCAACGATCGAACGCACCCTGATGTTCTCCGACACGCCCGGCAAGCCGGGGCGCAGGCAACAAGTCCCCCGGACAATCAGGTCGATCATGACGCCTGCGCAAGAAGCGCGATAGAGTGCTGTGATGATTTCCGGCTCGGTTAGCGCATTGACTTTAGCGATGACATAACCGGTGCCGCCCTTGGCAACGTTTTCGATTTCCCTTTCTATAAGTTGCAACAGATGCTGGTGCAAACCGAAAGGCGCCTGGATAAGTTTCTTTAAAGGCGGGGTTCGCGCCATGCTGGTCAGTTGCAGAAACACATGATGCACGTCTTCTGTGAGGCTTTCGTCCGCGGTCAAAAGCCCGTAATCGGTGTAAGCCCGAGCAGTGCCCGGATGATAATTTCCAGTTCCAAGGTGCGCGTAACGTTTAAGGCTGCCACCTTCTCGTCGCACAATGAGTGCCATTTTGCAGTGTGTTTTATAGCCGACGACACCATAAACCACGTGTGCTCCGACTTCCTGCAGTCGATTGGCAAACGCTATGTTTGATGCTTCGTCGAAGCGGGCGCGCAACTCAACCAGAACTGTTATTTCCTTGCCTGCTTCGGCAGCGGCCACGAGTCGGTCCACAATGGGTGAATCGTGCCCAGCTCTGTAGAGAGTGAGCTTTATTGCCATCACATCCGGATCCTGTGCGGCACTGCTGATTATGTCCACTACCGGCCCAAAGGACTCATAGGGATGATGCAGCAAGAGATCCTGTTTTCTCAGCAAACTGAAGATGCTTGCAGTGTCCCGAAGAACTGCGGGCAGCGCCGGATTAAACGGCGGATATTTCAGGTCTGCCCGACTTAAGAGATCGTAGATTGCCAGGAGACGGTTCAGATTTACCGGTCCATCCACCCTGTACAGGTCTTCGTTGTCAATTTCAAATACGCCGAGCAGAAACTCGGTCAGATCATCAGGACAATTGTGCGCGATTTCCAGTCGCACGGCCGCACCGTACCGAGTCGCCGCCAGTTCGCCTTCGATCGCCCGCATCAGGTTATCGACTTCCTCCTCGTCGACGTACAGATCACTGTTGCGGGTTACACGAAACTGATAGCAGCCGGTTAAAGTCATGCCGTCGAATAATTCATCGACGAACGCATGGATTACGGATGAAAGAAATACAAAATCATCGCAGCCGGAACTGGAGAGCTCGAGGGGCAGTCTGATGAGGCGCGGTAACGAGCGGGGTGCCTGGACAATGGCGCAATCGCAGGGCCGCCCGAATGCATGCACTCCATCCAATCCGACGATGAAGTTCAGGCTCTTGTTAAGGATGCGAGGAAAAGGACGTGCCGGATCCAGCGATATCGGGCTCAGGGTCGGCTCGACTTCGCGATGAAAA
>Ga0316195_10000624_pt1 | contig 14544 bp, 14 predicted proteins | sample Phised1_MG_FD_204937 | JGI IMG/M metagenome (GOLD analysis project Ga0316195, IMG submission 204937) | Coastal sediment microbial communities from Maine, United States - Phippsburg sediment 1 | ecosystem: Environmental > Aquatic > Marine > Coastal > Sediment | place: USA: Maine | collected... | reverse complement strand
TCGTCGAGGCATCCGATGAAACCATCTCCGGGCTGAAGGCGCTGGCAGCGCGATACTTTCTCCAGGAGCAGCGTCCCAGGGGCGGGCCCATAGACCCGGTCGCCCGCTTCCACCTGGGTAACGGCGCCAGCCTCAAGGCCATCCACTGGCTGGGAGACCGCTCGGAAAACGGCATCCGCCAGTCAGCCGGCATGATGGTCAACTACCTCTATGACCTGAAATCTGTCGATGCCAACCACGAAGCTTTCTCGCGCGACGGCAAGGTCATCGCCTCGCGCGAGGTGCAGTCGCTGCTCGACCCGAAATATGCCGCCAATGCGACCCGGAGACAGTCCAATGGCTAACCACCTGTTCGACGGCCTGATGGCCAATGCCCGCCCGGAACATGACTTTGCCCGGTTGCCCGACGGCCGTACCTTCACCTACCAGGACGTGCTGGATGTCTCCGCCCGCTTCGCCAACCTGCTGGTGGAACGCGGCGTCAAGCCGGGCGACCGGGTTGCCGTGCAGGTGCCCAAGTCGATCGAGGCGGTGATGCTTTATCTCGGCGCCGTGCGCGCCGGGGCGGTGTTCCTGCCGCTCAACACCGCCTACATGCCCGCCGAGATCGAGTACTTCCTCGGCAACGCCACCCCGGCGATGTTCGTCTGCGACCCGAAGGACGACGCCACCTGCCAGCCGCTGGCGGACAAGCTGGGCATCAGGCTCGAAACGATGGGCGTCTGGCGCAAGCCTGGTGAATCAGCCGGCTCGCTGCCCGACGCCGCCCTGACCCGGCCGGCAACCTTTGCCGATGTGGCGCGCGGCCCCGATGATCTCGCCGCCATCCTCTATACCTCCGGCACGACAGGGCGTTCCAAGGGCGCCATGCTGACCCATGAAAACCTGCTGTCCAATGCCGTCGTGCTGAAGGACCTGTGGCGGTTCACCGGGGACGACGTGCTGCTGCACGCGCTTCCGGTCTTTCACACCCACGGCCTGTTCGTCGCCACCAATACCATCATGCGCGCCGGCGCCTGCATGATCTTCCTGCCAGGCTTCAATGCCGACCAGGTCATCCATTACCTGCCTGAATGCACCACCATGATGGGCGTCCCGACCTTCTATACACGGCTGCTGGACGATGCGCGCTTCACCCGCGAACTGGTCAGCCACATGCGGCTGTTCGTGTCAGGTTCGGCGCCGCTGCTGGCGGAAACCCACATCGCCTTCGAAGAACGCACCGGCCACCGCATCCTTGAACGCTACGGCATGACCGAAACCAACATGAACACCTCCAACCCCTATGAAGGCGACCGCCGCGCCGGCACTGTCGGCTTTGCCCTGCCGGGCGTCAGCTTGCGTGTCTGCGACCCAGACACGGGCAAGCAGCTTCCCGATGGCGAGATCGGCATGATCGAAGTGAAGGGGCCGAACGTGTTCGCCGGCTACTGGCAGATGCCGGAAAAGACGAAGGAAGAATTCCGCCAGGATGGCTTCTTCATCACTGGCGATCTCGGCAAGATCGACGAGGACGGCTATGTTCACATCGTCGGGCGCGGCAAGGACCTGATCATTTCCGGCGGCTACAACATCTATCCCAAGGAAATCGAGTTGTTGCTCGACGAACAGGACGGCGTGCTGGAATCCGCCGTCATCGGCGTGCCACATCCGGACTTCGGCGAAGGCGTCGTCGGCGTCATCGTGCCGGCCAGGGGCGCCGAGGTGTCCGAGGACAAGCTGATGGGCGCCATTCGTGACAAGATCGCCCGCTTCAAGCAACCCAAGAAAATCTACGTGGTGGACGAACTGCCCCGCAACACCATGGGCAAGGTGCAGAAGAACATCCTGCGCGACCAGTACGGCAACACGTTCGCAAGCTGAGTCCGCGTGCGAATGCATTGACGTACGCGCCGCATCTCCTAGGCTGATTTGCAATCCAACGATCCGCCCGGGAGACAACACATGAGCATCGAACTGTCCTTTCATGGCGCCGCGCGCACGGTCACCGGGTCCTGCTTCCGGCTGAAGACGAGGGCAGGCACGGTGCTGGTGGATTGTGGCCTGTTCCAGGGTTCGAAGACCCTGCGCGAGCTCAACTACCAGCCGTTTCCGTTCCGCCCGGCCGACATCGATGCCGTCATCCTAACCCATGCCCACATCGACCATACCGGCCTGATCCCCAAGCTCGCCAGTCACGGCTTCAAGGGATCAATCCATGCGACAGTGCCAACGGTCGACCTTTGCTCCGTCATGCTGCCAGACTCGGGCCACATCCAGGAATCGGAGGTCGAGCGGCTCAACCGCCGCAACCGCCAGCGCGGCCGCAAGCTGATCGAGCCGATTTATACCCTGCGCGATGCCCTTGCGGCGATGGAGCAGTTCACCGGCCACGACTACGAGACCTGGATCGACGTGCTGCCGGGCATCCGGGCGCGCTTCTGGAACGCCGGTCACATGCTCGGGTCCTCCTCGGTCGAAGTGCAGGTGGCGGACGATGGCAACGGCAAGCCGGTGAAGCTGTTCTTCTCCGGCGATATCGGTCCCGACCAGAAACTCCTGCAACCCGATCCTGAAGCGCCAGCCGGCTACGACTACCTGCTGTGCGAAAGCACCTTCGGCGCCACCGACCGCGCCTCGACGACGCCCGAGGCCCGCCGCGCCCAGCTGGCGAAGCACGTGCGCGCGGCGGCCGAAAAGCGCGGCGCCCTGCTCATTCCCTCGTTTGCCGTGGAGCGCACCCAGGAAGTGGTCACCGACCTGATGCTGCTGATGCACAAGGGCGAGGCGCCCGCGGCACCGGTGTTCATCGACAGCCCGCTGGCCCACCGCGCAACCGAGATATTCCTCAAGCATGCCGGCATGCTTGAGAACGGCGACGCACTGAGGGCCGCCCTCAACTCGCCAAACCTGCAATTTTCCGAAACTGTCGAGGACTCAAAGGCCATCGGCCGTCTGAGCGGTTACCATGTCGTCATTTCAGCCAGCGGCATGTGCGATGCAGGCCGCATCCGCCATCACCTCAAGAACCACCTCTACCGGCCCAACGCGACGGTGCTGATGGTCGGTTACCAGGCCCAGGGAACGCTGGGGCGCATCCTCATGGAAGGCGCGAAAACCGTGAAGATTCACGGCGAGGAAGTGGACGTCAAAGCCTCCATCGAACACATCAACAGCTATTCAGGCCATGCCGATGCGCCGGAGCTTGAACAATGGATCGCCGAACGCCTGCCGGTTCATCGCAACCTGTTCCTGACCCATGGCGAAGAGGAGGGCATGACCGGCCTGGCCGCGCGCGTTGCCGGCAAGCTGCTGCCGTCCGAGCGCATCATCACGCCCGAGATCGACGACACGTTCCGGCTGGATGGCGAGGTGGCGCGTCAGGTCGAAAGCGAGGTGCGCCGCCACATCGATCCGCCGGAAGCAGCGCGCGAACCTGACTGGAACAACGAACTGACCCAGCTGATGTTCGACATCGATGCCGCGCTCGACAAGCAGGCCGGCGGCCGCAATCGCTCGAAGCTGATCAGACGCCTGCGCCAGGCACTCGAGGAGGCAAGCTGATTTCCGGCTTCTCCAGCCGGGCGAGCCTGCGTTCACGGTGCGCGATATAGGTGCTGGCGGCCAGGATCAGCGCACCGCCTGCAAACACCCACACGCTGGGTGTTTCGGCGAACAGCAGAAACCCGAAGGCGCTCGTCCACACCAGCTGCAGGAAGGTGACCGGCTGCACTACCGTGATGTCCGCAACGCCGTAGGAGCGCGTCAGGCAATAGTGGCCCGCCGTTGCCCCCACCGTGGCAGCGGCCAGCCATGCCAGCTGCTCCGGACTTGGCGTTTGCCAAACGGCAATTGCAACCGGCGCCAGCACTGCCAGGCAGACGAAGTTCAGCATGATCACGATCATCGCAGGGCTGTCGTACTGGGTCAGCCGTTTCACCATCAACATGGCAATGGCGAACAGCGGCGTAGCGGCAAGCTGCGCAAGCTGACCCATCGACAATGTCTCGAAGCCTGGCCGCAGGATCAGCACAACCCCGGCAAGCCCGGCCAGCACAGCCCCCACCCGGCGCACCTGGATCTTCTCGCCGAACATCAGCGCCGCCCCGATGGTCATGAAGATCGGCGTCGTGTAGCCGATCGCCGTCACCTCGGCCATGGGAATGCGCGCCATCGCATAGAACCACAACAGCACGCCGGCCCCATGGAACGCACCGCGCCAGACATGCAGCCACAACAGCTTGCCGCGCGGAAAGCTGAAGCCCGCACGCATCAGCAGCGGCGCCAGGAACACGATGCCCATGGCGTATCGCACCGTGGCCGACACCGCCGACGGCAGGTCCGGTCCGACATGGCGCACCGACGCCATCACGCCGGTAAAGCACAGGCCGGACAGCACCATCCAGCCCATGCCGTGCAGGTTGTCGCTTGCTACAGGCACTGCCCCTTGCCGCCCCTTCACGCCTTGATGACTGGTTGAATCGGCAACCATCGTATAGGTCTTGGGGATGCCGTACCATGCCGCAACCGCATGCATGCCATGCCCGGCTGGATGCCAACACCTGCAGACGGAACACCCATGACTGAACGCACCGATTCCAAGGCCCAGATGAACTCCTCCACCTACACCTTGCCGGCGCTGGACCAGGAATTCCTGCTGGGTGACTCGACCCGCGGCATCCGCTTCATGCTGGAGTACATGAAAGCCGAGGAGCACCTGCGCCAGTGGGGCATCCGCACCACCATCGTGGCGTTCGGTTCAGCCCGTGTCGCCGCGGATGATGCAGGCAAACGCGGCCATTGGTACAATTCAGCCCTGGAACTTGGCCGCATCGTTTCCGAACGCGGTGGCGCACTGGAGCATAATCACGGCCAGCGCGACAATGTCATCGCCACCGGCGGCGGACCCGGCATCATGGAAGCCGCCAATCGCGGCGCCATCCTTGCCGGCGCGCCCACCATCGGCTTCAACATCACCCTGCCCCACGAGCAGGAACCGAACCCGTGGTCCACGCCCGACCTCACCTTCAACTTCCACTACTTCGCCATGCGCAAGATGCACCTGGCCATGCGCGCCAACGGCCTGTGCGTCTTTCCCGGCGGCTTCGGCACCATGGACGAACTGTTCGAGATCCTGACACTGGTCCAGACAAGGAAGATGAAGAAGATCCCCATCATCCTCTTCGACCGGGAATTCTGGACATCGGCGGTGAACCTGCAGACCCTGCTTGACGCAGGCACCATCTCGCCGGGCGACGAATCCCTTTTCCAGTATGCCGAAACCGCCGAGGAAGCCTGGGATCACCTGGTTGCCGGCGGCATCCTGGACGGGGTGCCGTTGCAGGCCGACTGAATTGGTTTAAACCGCTTGTTCACCATATTCCGGCATCTTTGCTGGCGAGATTTCGTCAGTGAGTGCGGGGCGCACGGCTGCGTTACGCAAACAGTGTTCACGCGCCCCCGCCAGCAGGGTGACCAGGTTCGATCCGCATGTCCGGCAAGTCCAACAGTCCGAAACTGGTTCTCATCGTCGAGGACCGGCCATCTGTCGCCAGCGTCTACCGCAGTCACCTCGAGGCCAACGGCTTTGCCTGCGAACTGGCCTGCAGTCACCATGCCGCCCATGAGCTGGCTACCCGGACGGCCCCGTTCGCCATTCTCCTGTCGCTGGAACTGCCCGGCAGCGACGGGGCTGACCTGATCGGACCGCTGTATGCAGCAGCCCCCGCATCAGCCATCATCGTGGTCGCCGCCAACGCCTCCATCAACGCTGCCGTTGATGCGGTCCGCGCCGGGGCGTGGGACTACCTGGTGACGCCGGTATCCCGCAATCGCCTGATCACCACGCTGGCGAATGCAGGTCACCGCAGCGTCCAGCCCGCGCCGGAACCTCGCCCCATCGCATCCGCTGCGCAGCAATACGGCCGGATGATCGGTTCCTCGCAGGTCATGGCTGAAACCCGCCGCCAGATCGCCGCCATCGCCTCCTCCAGTGCCCCCGCCTTCATCACCGGCGAAAGCGGCACCGGCAAGGAGCTGTGCGCCGAGGCCATCCATGCCGGATCGCCGCGCGCCGCCAGGCCGTTCGTGGCGCTCAACTGCGGCGCCATTCCGCGCGACCTGATGGAGTCGGAGATCTTCGGCCACCTCAAGGGCGCCTTCACTGGCGCCATCCAGGACCGCGAAGGGGCCGCAGCAGCAGCCGACGGCGGCACCTTGTTCCTCGACGAAATCTGCGAGATGGACCTCGCGCTGCAAACCAAGCTGCTGCGTTTCCTGCAGACCGGCACCATTCAGCCGGTTGGTTCTGCCCACACCCGCAAGGTCGATATCCGCATCGTCTGCGCCACCAACCGCGACCCGCACGAGGAGGTCGCCAACGGCCGCTTCCGCGAAGACCTGTTCTTCCGGCTGCATGTGCTGCCGGTCGGCCTCGCTCCCTTGCGCGAGCGCGGCGACGACGTCATCGAACTGGCGCAGACCTTCCTGCGCCATTACGCGCAGGACGAGAACAGACGCTTCACCCGCTTTTGCGGGGCAGCCCTCGACCGGTTGAAGGCGCACCGCTGGCCAGGCAACATTCGCGAATTGCAGAACGTCATCCGGCAGGCCATCGTGCTCAACGACGGTGAAGTGCTTGAGGCAGGCATGCTGCCCGCACATGTTGGCAACGGCAAGGCGGCAGCTTTGGCGAGCCCGGCCGCGCCGGCGCTGGACGGCCGCCTGCTGTGGCAGATCGAGCGGGACGTGATCGAGACCGCCATATCAAGCTTCGCCGGCTCGATCCCCAAGGCCGCCCAGGCGCTGGGCATCAGCCCGTCCACCATCTACCGCAAGCGCGAAAGCTGGCAAGCGATGCCGGCCTGAACCGGACCTGTCATCCGGTGATGGTCAGTTCATCGTCATCGCTGACGACGTCTCCGAAATGAACCGCCACCAGCACGACATCCGACGCAAACCCAGCCTTCATCCCGTGCACCACCCCGGCGGGAATGTAGAGGCCGTCATCGGGCGAGGCGATCAGCACGTCGTCGCCCAGCATGACCTCGGCCTCGCCTGAAACCACCGTCCAGTGCTCGGAGCGGTGCCGGTGATAATGCGGCGGCATCGACTGCCCGGCCTTCACCTCGATGCGTTCAACCCGGTGCCCGCCCCCGCCGGACAGCACCGAGACCGATCCCCAGCCATGCTGCAGGCAAACGTCCTTAGCCCCGTTGCGAGGTGCAGGATGATAATCGGCAAGTCTTGATGAATGCGGTTTCGGCGCAAGGCGCGCAAGCGGAACCACCGGCACGATGCCAGCCATGACGCAGTCTCCCTCGTGTTCCGGGTGTCCTGCTGCCGTGGCCGAACCCATTTGCCGGGCTTCTTGCAACTCCACGGGGCTGGTGTCACCCACCTGTTGCCGGACGAGGCAAGCAAGCGGCAGGCCAGCTCACTCGCCGGGCTGAAACCGCGGGAAATCCGTCATTGCCCCTTCAACGGACAAACGGAAGCGAAACCGGATCTTTGCAGAATGCAAAGCCTGCATCGCAGAATGCGAGAATGGCGGGGAAAGCCGGGTTGGCTTGCTGCCGGCCGCATGGCAGGAAATTGCGGGGGCCGGCTGTAAGTGCTACTTCAGGTCTTCGCGATCTTCCATCACCTTCAGCAGGTGCATGACCTCCTTCAGTTCCGGCGAGATGTCCTGGTGGCGGCGGGCGTGTTCCGGGCTGGCAGGTTGGCCGTTGCCGTCGGAAACTTCATCCGCTATGCGGTTTACGCTGTACATTAATCCAACCCTTCAACGCTGGTCGAGGCACCAGTCTAGGACTGCACCTCCTAATGAATCTCTAACCATGCCGGGTAAACATCGCCGCCCGGTCACTGGCCAAACCGTCTAGGCTTGCTTCCCGGCGGAAATTGGACAGGGAGAAGACAAAAGTATGCTGAAACCGGCCGCAACCTACGCCGAGCTGATGAGCGGCTTTTCCTGGAACCTGCCCGAGCGGTTCAACATCGGCGAGGCCATCAGCAGCAGCTGGGCCCGACAGACGCCGGACAAGCTGGCAATGATCGAGCACATGGACGACGGGCCGGCGCGGCGCACCACCTTCGCCCAGCTCGACGTCATGGCCAACCGCATCGCCAACCTGCTGGCTTCCAACGGCATCGGCCCCGGCGACCGGGTGGCACTGCTGCTGCCGCAATGCCGCGAAACGGCGGCGGCGCACGCCGCCATCTACAAGCTGGGCGCCATTGCGGTGCCGCTGGCCATGCTCTTCGGCGTAGAGGCGCTGCAATACCGCCTGCAGAACTCCGGTGCGCGCGCCCTGCTGATATCCACCGCCTCGCGCGACAACGTGGCCGAGGTGCGCCCGTCTCTGGCAGCGCTCGAACACATCTTCTGCATCGACGGCACGCTTGATTTCGCCCCGCACCTGCACGATGCCTGCGGCCCCATGGCGAGCGCGTTCGAGGCCCGCGACACCCGCCTCGATGACCCCTGCCTGATGATCTACACCTCCGGCACCACCGGCCCGCCCAAGGGCGCGCTGCACGCCCATCGGGTGTTGCTGGGTCACCTGCCCGGCGTCCAGTTCGCTCACGAGTTCCTGCCCCAGCCCGGCGACCTGATGTGGACGCCCTCCGACTGGGCATGGGCGGGCGGGTTGCTCAACGTGCTGCTGCCGTCGCTCCATTTCGGCGTACCGGTGCTGGCCTACCGTTTCCGCAAGTTCGACCCCGCTTTCGCCTGGGACCTGCTGGCGCAATATGGCGTGCGCAACGTCTTTGTGCCGCCCACCGCGCTGAAGCTGATGCGCGCCTCGACCCCGCGCGACGCCAGCCGGCTGAACCTGCGCACGCTGTTTTCCGGCGGTGAGGCGGTTGGCCAGGCGCTGCAGGAATGGGCACAGGAAAGTCTCGGCATGCGCATCAACGAGGTCTACGGCCAGACCGAATGCAACCTGGTGCTGGAAAGCTGCAACGCGCTGGGTGTGTGGAAATCCGGCGCCATCGGCAAGCCGGTGCCCGGTCACACCGTCGCCATTGTCGATGACAGCGGCCGGCCGCTGCCCGATGGCGAGGCGGGCAACATCGCCGTGCAGCGGCCCGACCCGGTCATGTTCATCGAGTACTGGGGCAAGCCGGAGGCCACCAGGGAGAAGTTCGCCGGCGACTGGCTGCTGACCGGCGATCAGGGCTATCGCGACGCGGAAGGCTATTTCCACTTCGTCGGCCGCGACGACGACGTCATCACCTCTTCCGGTTACCGCATCGGCCCCGGCGAGATCGAGGATTGCCTGTCACGCCACCCGGCGGTCAAGCTCGCCGCTGCCGTCGGCGTGCCCGATCCTGTGCGCACCGAGATCGTCAAGGCGTTCATCGTGCTCAACCCGGGCTACGAGCCCTCGCCCGCCCTGGAAGACGATATCCGCGAACATGTCCGCAACCGGCTGTCGGCCCATGAATATCCGCGCGTCTTCGAGTTTCGCGACGAGCTGCCGCTGACCACCACCGGCAAGGTGATCCGCCGGCTGTTGCGTGACGACGCGTCATCACAATAATGTGTTCAGCTGAAATTCGTCCTGAAGCTGTTTCATTGATCGGTTAGTTTCGCCGGTCTAAGTCATGCTCAACCGGTCAGGAGGACCACATGAACTCAAGACTTGCCACCGTTTCGCGTACCCTTGCGCTTGGCCTTGCCGCGGGCTCGCTGTTTGCCGCCGCCGCATTCGCCGGCCCGATTGAAGACCGCCAGGAAGACATGAAGAAGGTAGGCAAGGCCATGGGCCAACTCGCCGCCATCGCCAAGAAGGAAGCCGCCTTCGACGCCGCCGTGGTCAAGGCCGCCGGCGACACGATTGCCGAGTCCGTCAAGGAGTTCAAGAACGACTTCCCGGAAGACAGCAAGGACGGCCCGCCTGAAACCTGGGCCAAGGCCGAGATCTGGTCGAACATGGACGACTTCAACAAGAAGGCCGATGATGCCGTTGCCGCAGCCATGGCCATGGCTGCCGTGACCGAGGAAGCGAACTTCATGCCCGCCATGGGCGCGCTCGGCGGCAGCTGCAAGGCCTGCCACGAGAACTATCGCCGTCCGAAGCAGTAACCCGCCTGACCAGACCCCGGCACCATGCGCCGGGGTCTGCCCCTTCGCCCATACAGGGAACGTGAATCCATGAAGCGCACCATCGCGGCACTCATCCTGCTCGCAGGCGCAGCCGGCACAGCCGGATGGATCGCAGCCGCCCCCGACCCTAGGCCGGCAGACAGCCTTGCCGCTCACCAGCCGGACTTGGACAATGGCAAGCGCCTCTACACCGCCTCGGGTTGCCTGTCGTGCCACCTGCCGCCGAAGGAAGACACCGCCGCTGACCGCTCGCTGCCGTCAGGCGGCACGGCCCTGCACACACCGGCCGGCACCTTCTACCCGCCCAACATCACGCCGGACCCCGAAACCGGCATCGGCGGCTGGACGGACATCCAGTTCGTCAACGCGGTCAAGCTCGGCATCTCGCCGGACGGCCAGCATTTTCTGCCGGCTTTCCCCTACACCTCCTACACCCACATGAGCGATGCCGACGTTCTCGACATCAAGGCCTATATCGACACGCTCGCGCTGGTGAAGGCGGTCAACAAGACGCCTGATCTGCCGCTTGGCCTGCCAGTCGAAACCGTCATGCGGCGGGGTCTTGGCCTGTGGAAGATGGCGGCATTCGAGCCCGCCCCGTTCAAGCCTGACGCATCGAAGGACGAGGTCTGGAACAAGGGTGCCTATCTGGTGACCGGCCCCGGGCACTGCGCCGAATGCCATACCCCGCGCAACATGTTCATGGCCATGGACCAGAGCCGCTGGCTGGCCGGCGGGCCGCATCCGGAAGGGATTGGCAGCGTGCCGTCGCTGCGCAGCCTGAAGGCCCGCGGCCGCTACAAGGACGTCAACGACCTCGCCACCGCGCTCGAATTCGGTGAAACGCTGGGTTACGACAAGATGTCGTCGGGGGGCATGGCGGCAGTGCAGACCAACATGTCGAAACTGCCGCCCGAAGACCGCACCGCCATCGCCACCTACCTGATGAGCCTCGATTGAGCCCCTGTCAGGCTTTGCCGTTGCGGGCTTCCTTCAGATAATAGTTCGCCTTGCGGCCATAGATCAGCCCGCGCAAGCCGTTGCGAACCCGCTCGGACTTGCGCAAGGGGTCGATCACCGCGCGCATCACATCATGGCCGAAAACCTTGATCGCATCTGCAACCGGCCGCACGCCCGGCCCCGCCTGCGGCAGGCCAAACCGGCGCAAGGTGCCATTCATCAGCCGGATCTTGTTGAGCCGCAGCACTTCCGGCGTTTTCCAGGTCATCGCCATGGAAATGCAATAGTCATCGCCGGTGCGCACCCAGTGAGGCTGGGTGTAGGGAATGTGCACGCCATCACCGGCATTGAGTGCAAACACCTGCGCGCGGGCCTCGAAACCGGGCTCATAATGCTGGTTGCGGTGCTTGGACGGCGCTATCTCGCGGGCCTCTTCGGAAACCAGCGTTCCATCTTCATTGTCGAACAGGTGCACGAACTTCTCGCCACGGATGTTCACCAGCACGTTCTCTTCCATGTCGATATGAAACGGCGTGGTTGACCGCGCCGAAGAGACGAAGATGAAGCCCTGGAGGTCGGAGAAGCCATCGCGCGCCAGCCCCGAGGCCTCTGACAGATCGCCCACGAACTGCTCCAGCAACGCCCGGTAGGCCGGATCATACTCGACGTTCTTGATGACCATCCAGGCGTGGGCCGTCTCGATCTGGCGGATCACCTCGCCGGCGGCCATTTCAAGCCCCGGCACGTCTTCCGGCCTGACGCCGGGCGGCACGTTGCCCGAATTGTACTCGATGCGGTCTCCCGGCATCGACTTGGCCAGATCAACCAGCCGGTCCAGTTTGAACAGCGGATTGGCTGAAAGGCCATGGCGGATATGGAACGGCGCCTTGTACAGCTTCTGCCGGTCAGCCGGGGCGAGAACGAGGGTCTGGGCAGTCATCAGCGTTTCCCCTTCTGGAGGATGTGACGGAGGGCCTTGAGATGCTGGAAGGTGGAGCGGCGGGCACGTTCGAGAGCATGGATGAACGGAAACATCGCAAAGGCTTTGTGTGGATTGCCGATCAGCACGTCGCGCACCTCCAGCCGGTCCTTCCACAGGTGATCGATCATCGGGTGGCCGGGCGCCGCACAGCTGTCAGCGAACATGATCTCGTCATGATCGAACAGGGTGCGGGTGGCTTCAAGGATGAGCAGTTGGCCCGGCGAGAAACGGTTCAGGCTCTCGTCGTGCGCCATCTTGACGATGGAGGCGGTCGCGCCGTTGCGCACCCCGAACATCATCGCCACCGGCTTGCCGTCCAGCGCCATCGACCACGTCATTAGCTTTCCGGCCGCATCTAGTTCGGCGAGGCTCGCGCGCACGAACCGGGTCAGCGCATCGGACTGGCCGATGGCAGTACCTGCCTCGCCCTTCCAGCCTGCCTGTTCAAGCGCAATGAAGCTGTCGATCCACTGTGAAAGCCCCGGCTCGCCAGCGGCGCGCACGCCCACGGCAAGCTCTCCGGTCTCCGCCAGCCGGCTCTTCAGCCGGCGAAGTTCCTTGCGCCGTTTGCGCGGGAACGTCTCGTCGAACCACGCTTCAAAATCGCCGTTGCAGCGCAGCGCCGCACGCTTTCGGTCGTTCATGAACCGGATTGGCGCACCAATCGCCGCGCACCCATCGACCAGCACGCTCGACACCACGTGATGCCCGGTCACATGCGACAGCAGCAGCGCATCGGCACCGGTCCTGTCGAAAATCGCCTCGATCAGTCCGGCACAATTGCCGGCCGGATCATCCGCGTTGATCAGCGGCGTGCCCGAGATCGGGAAGTCGCCAAACCAGCTTTCCGCATGAACGAGCGGCAAGCCCCACCGCCAGCGCTTGCGCTCCACCACGGCGTATCCGCCGCACTGCCCGTTCGCCGCCAGCGTTTGCACGGCCTCGACCTGTCCCGGCCGGGCGCACGCAGCCAGCATCGGCCCGATCCATTCCGGGCTGAGCGTGAAGTTGGGCTCAAGCGCATGAGATGCCAGCCAGCCGGTACCACCAGGCACGGCTTCCGGCCCCAGGGGCTGGGCATTCGCAAACTTCGGGATTGGCATCTGCATGGCCGCATACCGGTTCCGTAAAGGGACACTGATAAGCGATTACAGCAATCCACATACCATACAGCTTACCCGGCCGGGACCACCTGCTGGCGTCGTTAACGAAACCTTTACACCACGCCACCGGTCGGCGGCATCAGCCGGAGAAACCGCCCTTGTCGAGGAATTGCTGCTCTTCGGCGGTCATGTCGCGGCCCAGCAACCGGTTCCGGTGCGGAAACCGGCCAAAACTGGCGATGATGTCGCGATGCTCGATGGCATGAGGCAGCGTGTCGTCGAGCCCCGCCTCGCGGCACAACTCAACGCATCTTTCCTGGTCGGCCAGCTTCTCCGAGTGCATGAACGGCATCACGTGCCAGCGATACTCTGCCGGGGGCAATGCCGTACGGTCGCCTGCCGCAATCGCCATGCCGGCAATCTGCAGCGCCTGCGCATCATGGGCGAACATGGCCGGCGTGCCACGGCCCAGGTTGCGGCTTAGCTGATCGAGCAGCAGCACAAGGCCAAGCCGCCCGTCCACCGTCTCCATCCAGCCGTCAAGCCTGCCGGCGACCGCATCCGCATGCAGCGCGCCAAAACGTTCGGCCAACTCCGCATCGAAAGCCGGGTCCACCGAAAACAGCCGCTTCTCCGGCTGCGACAACCAGTAACCTATCAGGTCGCGCGGGCTCATCACGCGCCGTCCATGCCGAAGGCGACGTCACGCCGCGCCGAGCGGATGGAGATCGAATACCCCGCCACCACATCGATGAGCGAAATGCCCAGCAGCATGAAGAACGGCGCCGTGCCCGCCTGCGGCACCAGCAGGAACTCCACCAGCATGGCAATGAACACGCCGGTCGACATGATATGGTCGATGATGGTCAGCGAGCCGACGCGGGCAGCCTTAAGCACCTCGACGAAAAGCAGGAAGAGCGCTGCCAGGATCAGCACGTCCGCCCACTGCAGGGCCAGCGAGGCGCCCGACATCATGTTCACCCGGACCGCTTCGGCCCATAGCGAGCCCGGTTCCCAGAACGCCATGATGTTGTAGGCGATCAGCACCAGCAGCAGCAGCGGAAAGGCAACAATGAAGCGCATGGGTGCAAGTCCTCGTGAATCAGTTTCAGTGCTGACCACGAGGCTTAGACCAAATTGGAGTGTACGGCAAAACAGAAGGACCGGCGAAGCTTGACGCTCCGCCGGCCCTGAAACTGCTCAAGCAGCCAAAGTGACCTAGAAGTCGCCCTTCGGCTCCAGAACCTGACGGCCCCTGTACATGCCGGTCTTCAGGTCAATGTGGTGCGGACGGTGCAATTCACCGGTCTGCTTGTTTTCCACGTAGGTTGCGGTCGGCACCTTGTGGCCGGAACGGCGCATGCCGCGCTTGGACGGCGTGGTTTTTCGCTTTGGAACAGCCATGA
>Ga0316195_10000623_pt1 | contig 14549 bp, 9 predicted proteins | sample Phised1_MG_FD_204937 | JGI IMG/M metagenome (GOLD analysis project Ga0316195, IMG submission 204937) | Coastal sediment microbial communities from Maine, United States - Phippsburg sediment 1 | ecosystem: Environmental > Aquatic > Marine > Coastal > Sediment | place: USA: Maine | collected... | reverse complement strand
TCATAGGCGGGGCGGGCACTCATGATGGTGCTATAAGTTTAGCAGGGCTTTCCGAATTGCAACATGACTACGTTTTGCACAACAGAGAATGGCGCAACGTCAAGCATCGTCGCGCTTACTTCATGCGAAGCAGGCTCACTGTCTTGTTGGACTGCCGACGACGACGTAAAGGTGACTGCCAACGCGAACTTCACCGCGAATCCGTTCCCGCCAGGCAGGTTCGTTTCCGGCAAATATTTCGTCGACTGATCCTTCAATGACAAGTACCACGGATTCCGGGTATTGCTGCAAGAAGCTTTCAACCTCTGATGGCCCGGTCAGCAGGGGAACCATGGTGCCTGTGTAGTAGCTGAATCCGCCACGCCGACCAACGCCTGCCGGATCGACCATGCCGAATTGAGCTGAGTTGCCGATTTGATCGCTTATCCACTGGCTCTGCGGTTGATACGTTTTGGTAGGTTCCAGCGTCGGTAAAATGACCGCCAGCAAAACGACATAGAGGGCGACCTGGGAGACTCCGATTCGCACAAGTGCCTCACGTATCTTGCCACCCCGCCAGGCGAGCCCGACAACAACGCCCGACACGAGCAGTGTGGCTGCCAGAAGCAGAAGCGGCCAGCGAACGCTTTCGGCGACCTGGATCTCCTGGCTGTTCAATTCCTGGCTCGCGACAAGGGCGCCAAACTTCGCGAACACGCCTATTAGCACTACGCCGAGAATAATGTAGACAGCAGCCAGCGCGGCAGAGTAGATACGAACCGGGCGGGCACTCGGGACCTCGCTATCGGCGCTGTTGTCAGCGCGACCCACCGTGGCAAGCCAAGGTCCGAGCAATAGCGCAACGGCCGGATACGCGGGCAGTAAATACAGTTGTCGCTTGGTTGCCGCTATCGAAAGAAAGACGAAAAAGGTCCCGAACCACCAGAGCGCCAGCTGAACTTTCGGATCCTGCCAGCGCTTTGAATGGATGAGCCATGCAATGGCAGCCGGAAAAAGCCAGGACCACGGCGAGAAGTCGAGCCAGAAATTTCGCAGGAAATACCACACGGGTTGTGCGTGGCCCCGATTCTCACTGGTCAGGAAACGCTCGAGATTTTGCGCGTAAAACTCATAGAGCATGTTGTCCCAGCCCATCGCCTGCGAGGTGGCTACAAACCACGGCAAGTAAACGGCGATTGCGATCAGTGACAGCGGGGCAAGTTCCAGAATCTGGCGCCACTGGCGTTGTTTTGCGTGCCACAGCACCAGGACCAGCCCTGGCAGCAACAGTCCCAACGGACCTTTCGAGAGCATGGCCAGGCCGAAAAAAGCAAAACTGATGGCCCGGTAGAGCAGTCTGGGCGCATTGCCAACGCCTTCGGCGTAAATGATCATTCCGGCTGTAATCGTGAGAGTAAACATTACGTCCGGTCGATAGCTGTTGGCTTCGTAGACGAATGTGAGGAACGTCAACAACGCGAATCCCGCCCAAAGTCCCGACCGGGCACCGAACCAGCGTCTGCCGGTAAACGTAACAATGAGTACCGTCAAGATGGCAGCCAGCGCGTTGGGCAGGCGTAAGGAAAATGCAGACATGCCGTTAAGCAGGTGCGAAGAGATGACGCCAATCCAGTAGACCATGGGCGGATAGTCGACCCAGATTTCTCCCATCCGTCGCGGCGACACCCAGTCACCACTCACGAACATCGCCCGCGTAACCTCGGCAATATCGAGCTCGTCCGGGTACCACAGATCGCGCAAACCGAGGAATGCGACGTACAGCAGCAAGCCTGTAAGAAACAGCACGGAGGCGCTGTGTTTGACAGTGATTCGAGACAGGTCGGGCAATTTCATAAGCGTCGTACTACTCGGGCAAACGATGGCTTGGCGATGAGAACGCGAGGCCGGATTCCCGTGTTTGCCCGCGAAAAGAGGCGATCCTGCACTATTGTTATAAAGTATCGCAAGCGAAACAGGCTGGTCGTTACCGATAAAATCATATCACGTATGATAATTGGCGGGCGTTGAACAAGCCTCCTGCTCGCCGCGGGAACTTGCTATTATCTCGCGCCAGTCGATCACAAGTTCAGCCTATCTCGTTGGAGAGTTTCCGTTGCGGAGTCCGGGTTCATGACATCTCGTCCTGACGTTTCACTGCTTGATTACATGCGCTGGGAGCGCGTGCCGGCACTGATCGGGTCGTTGCACGCTGAGTGCCTCGTCGCATATCCGGAAACCGAAGCCGAGTGCCGGGAATCGCTCCATTTCAGCCAGCAAAACAAGCTGTCTGTTTGCGCGCGCGGCGGTGGATACAGTTATGGAGATGTCATTCTTAACGACAGGAATCTCCTGCTGGACACATCAAAGATGGATCGAATCCTGGAGTTCGACAAGGACAATGGATTCATTACTGTCGAGCCCGGTGCCAGGTTGGTCGATATCCTGCAAACGGTACTGCATCATCGCTACGTGCTTGCCTCATTGCCGTCGGAATCAACCATCACCGTGGCTGGAGCGATTGGCACCAATGTCAATGGCAGGGACGGCTGGCGGATGGGCAATTTCGGCGATCAGGTCGTCAGCCTTGAGCTGCTGACCGCCAGCGGTGAGCCGATTCACGTCGATCGGAACAACAACGCCGAACTATTTCGTGCCGTCATCGGCGGCATGGGACTGTTGGGAATCATCGTCCGGGCGACATTGAAACTGCACAGGATCCCGTCGCCGTTTCTCAAAATCTCCAGGACACCGGTGCATGATATTCGTGACCTGTTGCAGCACCTGGAGGAGGTCGAGGCGAACAGCGATTTCGGCATTATATGGGTCGATACCTGCGCGCGCGGTGGCAAGCTTGGTCGCTCGGTGGTGCACGCCACCGAATGGGTCGACAGTGATGCGACCAGCGACGAACTCAAGAACCAGGTTGCTGCGAGTATCGGGCGCCTCGAAAAAAGGTTGCGGCAAGCGAAAATGGTTCTGCCGATTTCAAAATTTATCGTGACCGCGATGTTGGAAATACAGAAAGTGTCGGTGCCCATGTTCAACGCGCTGTATTTTTTCTACAGCAGGATTCGGCATCGCCTGCATTCGGCGGACAACGTTGAAAGTTTTCTCCGCTATAATTTCGATGCCAGTTTCATTATTCCTTCCGCCAAAACCGTTTGCGGCCCGTATGGCTACACCATTCAGTTGACCATCCCGCGATCCGAAGCGCGTGAAGCAATGAGCGAAATGTTGGTGTTATGCCAGGCGTCGCCCTGTTTCCCGGCGAAGCTGATCATGCGCATTCATCGCAACGACGATCACCTGATTTCTTTTTGCGAAGACGGTTATAGCCTTAATTTTGAGCTGCACCCGAAGAAGCGGCATGTCGAGCGCATGAATCGCTTCGTCGATGACCTGGTCGAATGCGTTATTCGGCACGGTGGCAAGGTGCACCTTGCGAAAGATCACATACTGAACAGGGAACAGTTCCAGCGCCTGTTTCCGAAACACGTCGAATTCTTGAAAATCAAGCGACGCATGGATCCGGACGAACTGTTTCAGTCGGACTTGTATCGCCGACTGCTGCGCGACACCGAGGCTGCCGGGTCGGCAGCAACGATCGCCGACGTCTAGGTAAGCGTAGCCTGGTCCTGCGCCGCTACGACGGATGCCACCGTCGCCGCGACGGTGTCGATCTGGCTATCAGACAGCTGCGGATGTGCGGGCAGGTGCAGCGCTTCCTTTTCAGCCCTGGCAGCATTCGGAAACGCTTTTTCGTTCTTGAACATGCGGCTGCAATCGCGCATGTAAAGATGCTTGCTGTCGACGCCGTTCTTCAGTAATTGGGCGGCGACGTCCTGCAGGTTGGGCATCAGGGATGTCACCAGCATGTAGTTCGCGGCTACATCCGGCCCGGCCGGTTCCTGGAATTTAACCTGGTCACGCAGCTGGCCGATCAGACGCTCTGCATTTGCCGTGCGTCGCTCATTCAGCTTATCGGCGGAATGCATTTGCTTCAGGCCGAGCTTCGCCTGGTAATTCGTGTAGCGACCCATCTTTCCCGCCATCGAAACCTCGTCGCCGTGATAGCCGGAAGCAAATCGATCTTCTCCGCCCTTGCCACGCGGCGCCAAACGCAACGCCGGATAGACGCCGAGATTGAATAACAGCGGATTTGTCACCGCCGCCTCAAAACTGGTTGTGAGTAGCCGCTTGCCAAGCCAGCGCAGGCCATTACGCGGTTCCTTTCGGCTGGCTTCACGGGCGCGCTCAGCGACGCTGGCGTCGCGAATGGTAATCATGCCGCCACCCATCGTATTGATAACTTTTGACGTTTCAAAACTGAAACAGCCGCCAACGCCAAAACTTCCGACCTTTTTCGATCCGACAGAAGCCCCGAAACAATGCGCGCAATCTTCAATCAATGCGGCGCCGTTTGCGTCGCAGATGTCGGCAATCTTGTCGATCTGGCAGGGGATGCCATACAGGTGTGTTGCTATGACAGCCCCGGTCCGTTCCGAAATAACGGCGGCAAGCCCATCCGGATCCATGCCCAGTGTCTGCATCTCGCAGTCAACAAACTTGAGATCAAAACCCAGCGATTTAACGAGGAACGGGACTATCGGGTAACCGAATGCCGAGCAGATGACCTCTGAACCGGGTTCCAGCGCCAGTCCCTCGAACAGAAACCGAAAACCAGCCCGGCCGGACGGCACGGCGACCGCATCCCCTGTACCGATGGCTTCAGCAAAGGCTTTTTCGAATCGTTCGATATCCGGCCCATCCCACAGATCCCCCTGCAACAGGCTGGATAGAGCACTTCGCCAGGCCGTCCTGGGAAGTCTGATGCGTTGTCGAGGTACAGCCATGGCAGAAACACTCAAAATGGGGTCTTAAGCTTGGCGCAATGTATGTAATTTGCAGCGATCATGCAATTCATGGTTCGGGGCGGCCGGCCATTGTGATTGACACCCTCCGTAACTAATCATTAGCATTCGGCGCGACACCCGATATGTATTTGTCCCATGCTTCGCGGATGCGGGATACTTCTTTTCTGATTACGTCAACCCGGCAGCGACTGCCGAAGTCCGGAAGATGCGCGCCAAAATAATCAAAATTGCAAGGCTTGCGGCATTTGTGCTCCTGGCCGTGATCACGCTGCTCGGTGTTTACGGTTTCATGACCGGCGACTGGTCCACCGTCGTTGCCTATTGGCGCGAGCATATCGAAATCGTTCCATTGCTCATCGGATTCTCGATCCTCGATGTCGGCCTGGAAGGCATCGCCTGGATGTGGGTTTACCATCGGTTCAACATCAGGGCGCTGGACAAGGGCGGCTATGCCACCTACCTCGCGGGTCGTGCCGGCTTGCTGTTGCCTGCGCAGCTCGGCCGGCTTATCCGACCGGACGCCATGCACAAATTGCAGCGCGCGCCGCTGGCCGAGTGTCTCAAGGCGGAGGCCATCGTCTTCGTCCTGGACGCCATTTCCGTCGTCGCGCTACTCGGCGGTCTCTTCCTTTATCGTATTTACCCGCTTGCCGCGGTTCCGGCAGCGCTGGCGGTTGTCGGTATCAGCATCTTTCTCGGCAACCGGATCACCGCGATGCTGACCCACACTCGCATGAATATGCCCGCGTCATTCTGGTGGGCGTGGCCGACGATATTCATTGTCGCGCTGAATATGGCGGGCTGGGTCGCGCATGGCCTGGCGTTGCACGTCGTGGTAGCCGGGATGCCCGGCGACATGACTCTCTGGGATTCGCTGTTCGTGGGTCCCGGGGCGGCGGTCCTCGGGGTAAGCACCGGATTGCCGGGCGGCATCGGGGCGACCGAGGGTATTATCGGGGCCTCGATGAGTCTGCGGAGCGTACCGATGGAACATCTGGCGTTCGCCATTACCGCCTTTCGCCTGATCACATTCTGGATGTGGATTCCAATCGGCTGGCTGGCGCTCGCCGTCGTTAACCGGCGTATTTCCAGGCCAATCACCCCTGAATCAGCGGCAGACCTGGCCGAAAGCGAACTTTCCGGATGAGCAAGCGCTACCCGTTTACCGCCATTAAAGAGAAGCTCGCCGCGCGCCAGGGCAAAGCACTCGATTTCGCCGTCGGCAAACGACGTCTTGAGCTGCCTGAGGCGATTGATACCTGGGTAAGGGCAAACGCGCAGCTCGCGCTGGAGCCCGGAACTCGCGCCGAAGTCGACGGGTTCTGCGAGGCAGCCGCGGCGCTGCTCGAACGCGAATATGGGGCCGTCGTGGCACCGCAAAATATATTGCCGACGCCTGGTGGCCGCGCTGCGATGAGTGCATTCGTTGCCTGTGCACTCGAGCCCGGGGATGCTGTGCTGGTGACGGAGCCGGGATACCCTGCGTTCGCGCGGCTCGCCACGCACAGGCACGCAAGGGTTCACGAAGTGCCGCTGGATTCAGCCAACGGGTTTGTACCCGATTTCCAGGCGGCACTGGGCCGCGGCGCAACGGCTCCACGGGTCGTCGCGGTGAATTATCCCAATAATCCTACCGGCGCGACTTTGACGCCCGAGGTAGCGACGTCAATCGACAAGGTCGCCGATGACCGGACGATAATTTTCAATGACGCGACCTACGGCCCGCTTGCGTACAAAGATTCCCCGATCTCGCTCCTGGGAGAGGACGTGGTCGGCAATGCCGGCCAGGAAAAAGTGGAACTGCACTCTTTCTACAAGCTGTTTCCGCTCGGTCCTATCGCGCTGTCATTTCTGGCGGGCTCGGAGGAAACGATGCAACACGTTTCTACCTACAGCGAATTTGCATGGTCTCCGCCCAGCAAGCTGCAGCTGCGGGCGACCACGATGTGTTTGCAGGATGCGGACCGGCTGCGTAAGTTGCGCGAGTTTTTCCCCGCACGGCTTGAACCACTGCGGCAACTGCTCAGCGACATTGGTTTCAATCCTTTCCCTGCACCGGCCGGTGTGTACGTGTTGTGCAGTGTCCCATCGCAGGTTGCCGGTCAGGTCGTGACATCGGCCGAGGAAGCGGCGGCACAATTGATGGATAAGTTCGATCTCGCGGTTGTCCCGTTTGACACATCGCAATTCAGCTACCTGCGGTTTTCTTCGCTATATCTCGACGAGGACTTTGACAAGCTGTCACGCCTGCGCGGCGCGATGCAGTTTTCCTGAATCCCGGCGCGGCCAGTCGTTCTTGCGTTATGAGCTTGCGCCGCGAGCCGCGGGTGGTGCTTCGGTTTTGGGCGCAATTTTTAACGCGCTTTCGCCGGTATACCGTTGTTCAAGTACCCGACAGACAGTTGCGAAAACCTGAGCGACGGTAATTCGCTGCATACACATATTATTTGTGCACGTGGTGATGCGTTGATTGAACGCATTGACGCAGGGGCTGCAGGCGAGGCCTGTCCAGACGATATGACTGCGTGGCGTTCGGGCGCCAAAGATGGCCGGCGTTTCCGGCCCGAACAAGGTGACCACATCAATTGATGTGAGGGTGGCATAGTGCGCGGGTCCGCTGTCATTGGTAACCAGGACTTCGGCCAGGCCATAAAGCACCATGAGCTGACGCAACGTGGTGCGACCGCCGAAGCTTACGCACCGCTCGGAATCAACCTGGCCTGCAAGATACTCTGCTTCCGTTCTTTCATCCGGCGCTCCCGTGAACGCGACGATTATGTCGGGGTAGCGCGCCAGCAGCTTCTTCGCCATTTCAACATAGCGCTCAACGGCCCAGCGTCGCAGCGGCAGTAGGTCACCCGAATTGGCATTCAGCAGAACGAGCGGCGGGATCGTTTCCCGTCCCAGCAGGCTCTTCAACAGGGACTCTACTTCCTCAACTTCGCCAGTTCGAGGCACGAATTTGGATTCCGCAGGTACTTCGTCAAAGCGAAAATCCATCGCGGGTAAACCTGTGGCGTCCATGGCAGCCGCCTCGACGAGTGCCCGGTATGTCTCACTGGCATGCAAAGTGAGATTGTAAGCGACGCGGTGTGTCATCAGGTCCCCGCGATAACCTGCTTCACCGGCAAAAGAATGAAAACCGATGCGGCGACTCGCGCCACTCAGGTAGGTCAGCGCGCCGGAAAAACGCGAGAAGAATTCAAAATCGATGGCGGTGTCGATGCGTTCACGCCGCATGCGCCAGAGTGCGCGAAGGGAGTCGATCGCGAGGACGACCAGCCCATCGCTTCTGATCGTAATTACATTCTCTTCGGGAATAACGTCCAGCACATCCAGGATAAAACGATTTTCCTTGAACACGACCATAAAAACATTGCCGCGACCTACCATTTCCGTCGCGCGTCGAAGTGCGGGTTCCGCAATGACGGTTGCACCTTGCTCCACGAGCTTGACGACGATGATTCGGCGCGGCGGCAAGGGCGTTTTGCGCCACAGGATGTCGCCGGTCTTGCGGACGACTGTCAGGACGGCCGACACAGGTGCGCCGACCCACCGGTCCAGAAACCGCATGCTATTCACTTTCATAGTTAGTCACTTGTTTTGGCGCTGGACCTGGTTGGATGGGTTGGCTATCGATTATTCTTGTTATTCAATGAGTTAGCATTGGATGGCGCTGCGCTCCCGCGCCCCCGGCCAGCGAATATCTGTCAATTCAGCGCATCATACTAAAAAAAGCACAACGCATCAGATGCACCCCTGCAAGCACGTCGCTGCGCTGATGCCCGTGGCAGAAAAAGCGGGCCGCGGCGGGTGTTTGCCGTTGGCGGACGAACATTGCTGGCCTGCACGGTGCGAACGCTCGGTGCCGGCCTGTCGACAAGCGGCATTTTCGAGTGGCATTAACGCGGCGACTGCCCTGGTGGCGGGTCCCGGTAGCGATATTGCTTTGGATGCTGCAGACTATTGTTCGCCCAAAACGAGATTGCGACGCAGTGAATTATCGGGGCCCTGCCAGGGGCGTGTGGTCATTCTCAACGCGTTGCAATGAAGGAAGCACTGCGCATCGCCAATGACATCGCCAAATCTTGAAAACATCAGCAGCGCAATCCGCAATTCTTTCGGTCGGGGAAGGGTGCTCGTCGTTGGGGACGTGATGCTTGACTGCTACCTGTGGGGAACCGCGGACAGGATCTCGCCCGAAGCACCAACACCCGTTGTGCGCTTGCGGCGCGAATCGTTTCGCGCGGGCGGAGCGGGCAATGTCGCGCTCAACCTGGCCGGCCTGGGACTGCATGTGTCGCTCGCTGGTTTCGTGGGCGACGACCCGAATCGAAACCGGTTGCAGGAAATTTTCGCCAGGAACGATATTGATACGTCGGCGATAGTGACGCTGACTGATCGCCAGACTGCGACAAAAACGAGGGTCATTGCAGGACATCAGCATGTCCTGAGGCTCGACGCCGAAGATTTGTCCGATATCCCGGACGACGACCGCGAAGAAATGTTCAAGGCTCTGATGTCGAATTTTGAGGTCGACGCGATAATTCTGTCGGACTACGCCAAGGGCGCGTTGCCGGTATCAACCTGCCAGCAGATCATAGCGGCGGCGAGGGAGCGGTCGGTGCCGGTGCTGGTGAATCCGAAAGGAACGGATTTTTCGAAATATTCCGGCGCCAGCGTTTTGATTCCGAATTCGTCCGAACTGGCAATTGCTAGCGGTGCACAGGCCAGCGATATCGAGGGCCTGGTCGGTGTTGCGCGTCGGTTCGTTGATACTTTACAGCTCGAGTTTCTTGTTTTGACGCGCGGTGCGGAGGGCACCACGCTGGTGACCAGCGATCAGACCGTTCATTCGCCGGCCCGGGCGCGAGAGGTTTTTGATGTTTCCGGTGCTGGCGATACGGTAATCGCCAGCGTGGCGGCTGCGATGCTTGCCCGGCTGAACTACGTGGACATGCTGCATACGGTTAACCTGGCGGCCGGTGTCGTCGTCTCCAGGATTGGCACCGCTGCCATCAACCAGACCTCGTTGTTGAGGGCGTTACAAGTCGACGGTGATATATCGATCGGTGCTGTCGGCAGCCTGGAGGATCTTCTGCCGCTGGTCGAGCAGTGGCGCAGCCGCGAACACCGCATCGTTTTTGCAGTAGGCTGTTTTGATGGGCTGCATGCCGGGCACGTGAGTTTCCTGCAAAAGGCAGCCGGCGAGGGCGACAAGTTGATTGTCGGCATATGCACAGATCAGTCACCGAATTCGGCCGCCGGCAGCCAGGCATCGGGCAGTGGCCAGGATTCCCGCGCGACCGTTGTGGCCGCGTTGGGTTCGGTTGACGCCGCGATAGTCTGTGATTCACGGGCAACGCATGAGCTGATTAAGGCGATGAAGCCCGATGTCTTCGTGAAGGGCGCTGGCGCGAGCGATCTCACGGCGGGCGATATTGACGAAGTTGAATCTTACGGTGGACGCATAGCTGTGTTGCCGCTAATCGACAGTGAGATTGACGCACAACCCGCGCACAGGAATTCTGATCGATGAGACATTTCACAACAGATTGCCGTACTGATTTTTTTGTTGACCTGCTTTCCGTCGGGAAATCCCGGCAATGATTATCGTTACCGGTGGTGCGGGTTTTATTGGCAGCAATGTCGTTGCCGCGTTGAACGGCGCGGGTCGAAATGACGTTATCGTCGTCGACGATATGAGCGACGGTACCAAATTCGTCAATATCTCCGATCTCGAGATCGCTGACTATGTCGACAAGGATGCCTACCTGGACAGGCTTGAGGCAGGCGATGTCGCTGCACGTCCGACTGCGATCTTTCATCAGGGCGCCTGCTCCGATACGACCGAGTGGGACGGCCGTTACATGCTTGACAACAACTACGATTATTCGAAGCGCTTACTCATTTATTGCCTGAAGCAGAAGATTCCTTTCATCTACGCGTCTTCGGCGTCGGTTTACGGGGACGGGGTCGTTTTCAGCGAAGACGCGGTCAACGCCAAGCCGTTGAATCTGTATGCGTACTCCAAACATTTGTTCGATCAGTATGTGCGGCGAACACGCGCCGGCGCCGACAGTCAGGTTGTTGGTTTGCGATATTTCAATGTCTACGGCCCTCGTGAGCAGCATAAAGGCAAGATGGCCAGCGTGGCCTATCACTTCGATCGGCAAATCAGGGAGACCGGTGTGGCGCGCCTGTTCGAAGGCAGTGGTGACTACGGAGACGGTGAGCAACAGCGGGATTTTGTCTATGTTGCCGACGTTGCCGCTGTAAACCTGTGGTTTCTCGATAACCCACAGGTCAGCGGGATCTTTAATCTGGGAACTGGTCGTTGCCAGACCTTCAACGATGTCGCCAACGCCGTTATCGATTTTCACGGTAGCGGAAAAATTGAATACATCCCGTTTCCGTCCGAACTTGCCGGCCGCTATCAGAGCTATACGCAGGCAGATATCAGCGCCTTGAGGAAGGCGGGCTACAGCGCACCTTTTTCCGATGTTGCTGCGGGTGTCAGGCGCTACCTTGACTGGTTGCACCAATAGCCGTCGCTCGAAGCGGCACGCGAGCAAAGAAGCTTAGTGTTCTGCTTGCGAAAATGATCGACTGATTGGACGCTGGTCTGCCTTTCAGGCATGCACTGTCCGGCCCTTCAGATGGACAATTCTGTCAGATGCACGCAGCAATGCCCGCCGGTGAGCCACGCAGATTCGCGTAATCGTCAGTCGGCCAAGTAATTTGACGATTTTGTCCTCAGTCATCGGATCAAGATTGGCAGTGCCTTCATCCAGAATCAGGATTTCCGGTTGCCTGTACAAAGCGCGAGCCAGCAAAACACGTTGGCGCTGGCCGGCACTGAGTGTGTCGCCCATATCCCCGACCAGGCTGTCGTAGCGCATTGGCATCGACATGATATCGGAATGTATCGCCGCATCTTCTGCACAGCGCTGTACTCTCGGCATATCGGTGTCGGAATCAAAAAAGGCGATGTTCTCGGCAATAGTACCGGTCAGTAGCGCATCATCCTGCATGACCGTGCCAATCCTGCGCCTGAAATCCGGCATCCCGAATTGGCCCAGTGGCAGTCCTTTGTAAAGAATTTGTCCCGCTTCAGGTTCGAACAGCCCGAGCAGTAATTTCATCAGCGTCGTCTTGCCGCAACCCGACGCGCCAACGATCGACAGCATTTCACCGCCCTTTATAGTCAGTGAGAGATCTTCAAGAATGCGGGCTTCCCCGTCTGCGTAACGGAAAGACACGCGGTCGAGCTGCAGTTCTCCAGGACCAGCCCGCTTTTCAAGGGTGTGCGCCGGTATCCCGCGCGACTGCGGGTGGCCACGCTCCACTGGCGCGAGGCCGATGTCCGCGATTCGTTCGAGGTGCAGGCCGAGCAGGCGGAATTCAATCAGTCGCTCAACCAGCAACCTGACCTTTTCGACAAAATGGCGTTTGTAGGCCATGAAGGCGAATATCATGCCGACCGTCAGTGAGCCCTGGACGGCCAGCGTCGCTGCCAGGTAGACAATCAACGTATTCTCGAGACCAAACAGCAAGCCACTGGCAGCGTCGAAGCCGATCTTTAGCTTACCGATTCCGACGCTGCTGTTGATGACATCCGCATACCTGTTTTGCCAAAGTGCCTCGCGTTGCGCTTCATTGCCGAAAATCTTGATGGACAGGATGCCTCTGATCGATTCGATGAAAGCCGACCGCTCATGGGCCATGGTGATTATTTGCTCTTCGTTTCTCCGGCGCAGCGGTTCATACATGATTAGTCGCAACAAAACATAGGCCGTGGCAACAAGCAGCGCGACGCTCCCCAGCAACGGGCTGTACACGAACATCAATAACAGCGTGCTGATCGTCATGAGGCCGTCGATGACCGTGGCCACCAGGCCCCTCGTGAGCAAATCCCGGATTGGATCGGTCGAGGAGAATCGTGACAGGATGTCGCCGACATGGCGTTTTTCGTACCACGACAGCGGCAGTCGTAACAGGTGTCTGAAAAGGTTTGAAACCATGTGGAAACCAAGCATATTGCCGAGATACAGAATGACGTAGGCGCGCAGCGCATCGGCTGCCGTATTGATTAGCAAGAGCAATCCAAATCCCATTGCAAGGAGGAGCAGCAAGTCCGTGTCGAACCGCGTAAGAACTTCGTCGACCACGAGCTGCATGTAAAAAGGTGCGGCGAGAGAAAACAGCTGTACGATCACTGACAGCACGAGCGTCTGGACCAGCGCCATTCTGAGACCGACGATCTTTCCCCACAAATCAGAAAGTCGCATTTGTTGCCGGTCGTCGCGCCGGGCAAATTCGGCGGCGGGCCGCATTTCAAGTGCAATGCCGGTAAATTTGGCAGACACCTCGTCAAGCGAGTATTGCCGGTCGCCGCATGCAGGGTCGTGAACCCGGCACGTGCCACTGGTGACCTTTCTAAGCACCACAAAATGATTCATACCCCAATGCAAAATACACGGTGTCCGCAGTTTGCCCAGCGAGTCTGTCCCGAGACGCAACGGTCGTGAACTCATTCCCAGCCTGGATGCAATGTCGATCAGGTCCTTTAGCGTCGTGCCGCTCAGGGAGAGACGATGCCCGAGACGCAACTGGTTGAGCGTGATCTGGTGCCCGTGGTAGCTGGCGACCATCGCAAGGCAGGCGAGGCCGCACTCCGCGATCTCCGACTGTCGAATGACCGGCAACCGTCGCCTGCCGGCGAAATTCAAACGCCACGACGCACCGCTCATGTTCGCCCCCGAAGACTTACCAGCGGCGCTAGCAACAGCTCAAAGAATGTCTGCCTTTCCAGCACGATATCCGCCGATAGCTGCATGCCGGCCTGCAATGGAATCCGTTGCCCGTAAGCGGCAATACTTTGCGCACCAAGTCGAACGATGACGCGATAAGAAGGCTCCGACAGCTCGATCCCCGGTGGGGATTCGCGGGGCAGGAACACGACGGATGAAACACCTGACACTTTGCCGGCATGGACACCAAAACGGCGGTAGTCGAATGCGTCGTACAGCAAGCGAACTTCCTGCCCGACTTTGATGAATCCTGCCGCGCGAGTAGGAACAAACAGGTGTGCCTGCAGCAAGCCGTCTTGCGGGAGGATGCGTAACAGCGGGAATCCCGGGTTAATCGTTGACCCGGCAACAGCCTGCAGCGCCGTGATCCTGCCGGCAACAGATGCCGTGATCGTCATTGCCATGCGCCCGGATAGTTCGTTTTCGCGCAGCTCGAGTTCCGAGCGCTGCATGGCAAATGCAGCCACGTGCTCCTCGACGTCCAGTGGCAGTCGTTCTGCCGCCAGTTCAATACGCGAGATTTGCGTGGCCGTCGCTGCCCGTTTCTGCAGCATAGTGGCGAGAGTTTGTCGACTGCCGAATAGGTTTTCGCGACGACTGATGAGATCCATTTCGCTGATATAGCCAGCATCGGCGATCCTGTTGATCCGCTCATAGCCGGTTTGCTGGCCGGCGAGAAGCTGGCGCTGAATCGATATCTGGTCATCAATCGCCTGCTGTTCTGTCCGCAGGCCGCGCAATTCAGCGCGCAGACGTTTTTCATCGGCCTCACGCAGCCGGTATTGTCGCGTGATTTGCGCATCGATCTCATGCAGTTGCGCGCTGATCGAACGCAGGGTTTCGATATCGACGGAAGTTCCTTCCGCGGATATGGTTTCCCCGA
>Ga0316195_10000621_pt1 | contig 14583 bp, 14 predicted proteins | sample Phised1_MG_FD_204937 | JGI IMG/M metagenome (GOLD analysis project Ga0316195, IMG submission 204937) | Coastal sediment microbial communities from Maine, United States - Phippsburg sediment 1 | ecosystem: Environmental > Aquatic > Marine > Coastal > Sediment | place: USA: Maine | collected... | reverse complement strand
TCCCTTGAAAAACAAGGATATCTGACCGATGAGCTTCAAGAACGGGTTCTCGCCGCCGAAACCATGGCGGTGCTCGAGGACGTATATCTTCCCTTTAAACCCAAACGGCGGACCAGGGCCGTCATGGCCAAGGAAAAAGGCCTTGAACCGTTGGCCATGGAAATCGTTGCCCAAAACGGTACGGATCCGATCAAAGCGGCAGAGCCTTTCATCGATTCCGAAAAAGGGGTGGGGTCCGTGGAAGATGCCCTGGCCGGAGCCAGAGACATTATCGCGGAAATCATCAATGAGGATGACGGGGCCAGGGGCCGGCTGAGAAACCTCTTTTTTACCAAGGGGATGGTTAAAAGCCGTGTGGCCGGCGACATGGCGGAAAAAGGAGCGAAGTTCAGAGACTATTTTGAATGGGACGAGCCGATTGCCGGCATCCCTTCCCACAGGATGCTCGCCATCCGGCGGGGCGAAAAAGAAGATGTCTTGAACCTTGACATATTGCCCGATGAAGCCACGGCAATCGCCATACTCGAAGACCTGTTCGTTAAAGGGGACGGAGACGATTCCGCCCAGGTAAAGCTGGCCGTTAAGGACTGCTACAAGCGACTTCTTTCAGGTTCCATGGAAACCGAGACCCGGCTTTACACAAAAGAAAAGGCCGATACCGAAGCCATCAGGGTGTTTGCGGAAAATCTTCGACAACTTTTGCTCTCCCCCCCATTGGGCGCAAAACGGGTGATGGGAATAGACCCTGGATTCAGAACCGGGTGCAAGGTCGTCTGCCTGGACCGGCAGGGAAAGCTCCTTCACTATGATACGGTTTTCCCCCATATGTCTGAAAAAAAGGCCCTTGAAGAAACCGGGAAGATAAAATCCCTGTGTGAACAGTTTAAGATTGAAGCCATCGCTGTGGGAAACGGTACGGCCGGCAGAGAAACGGAAGCCTTTGTCAGAACCGTCCCTTTCTCCGATCCTGTTCAGGTGGTCATGGTCAACGAGAGCGGTGCGTCGATCTATTCCGCTTCTGAAACGGCAAGGAATGAGTTCCCCGATCATGATCTGACGGTACGGGGGGCGGTATCCATCGGAAGGCGACTCATGGATCCCCTTGCGGAACTCGTGAAAATCGATCCAAAATCCATCGGCGTCGGTCAATACCAGCATGATGTTGATCAGACAGCCCTTAAACAGACCCTCGATGATGTGGTGATGAGCTGCGTCAATGCGGTGGGGGTCGACCTGAACAGGGCCAGCGTCCAGCTTCTAACCTATGTTTCCGGGCTCAATGCCGGCACGGCAAAGAATATCGTCGATTTTCGTGAAGCCAACGGGCCATTTAAATATAGAAAGACCCTGCTGAAAGTGCCCCGGTTCGGTCCCAAGGCGTTTGAACAATCTGCAGGCTTTCTAAGGATTCCTGACGCCGAAAATCCCCTGGATGCCAGCGCAGTGCATCCGGAAAGTTATCATATTGTCGACGCCATGGCCAAGGACCTCGGGGCCAGGGTGGCAGATATCATGACACATCCTGATATCCGAAAAAAAATAGACATTTCACAATATGTAACGGAGTCCGTCGGAATACCCACTTTAAACGATATCCTGGATGAACTGGCAAAACCGGGGCGGGATCCCAGGGAAAAATTCGAGGAATTCTCATTTGCTGACGGCATCGAAAAATTAGAAGACCTTAGACCGGGAATGAAACTCCCCGGGATCGTGACAAATATCACCGCCTTCGGCGCCTTTGTGGATATGGGCGTGCATCAGGACGGCCTGGTTCATATCAGCCAGATGTCTGATCGGTTTGTGAAAAATCCCGCAGAAGTGGTGAAAGTTCAACAGAAGGTGTCGGTAACCGTACTGGATATTGACCTGGCCAGAAACCGAATCTCCCTTTCCATGAAATCCCAGGCCGGTCATTCAGAATCCGGTGTGAAAAAACCGGCCTTGAAAAAAAATCACCGTCATGTACCGACACCCAAAAAGAAAAGAAACAACACGAAACCGTCGTTTGACAGTCCCTTGGCAGAGGCGTTAAAAAAGAGCGGGCTGAAATAGGTCCGGGCAAAAAGGGCCATTTTTGGATGGAAACCAGCTAATTCTGAAGTTTGATACCCGGCCAAAGATACTATCGATTTCCTTGACGTCTACCACCTTCTGATCTATGCTTGATTCATCGTGTTATCGAAAATCTTTTAAAGGAGGAATTCAGTGATGAATAAGATAATCAGATGTCTGTTAGTTCTGTTTTTCCTCGTTATGTTCACAGGTACGGCTTCTGCCGGAACAAAACCACCTTCTGAAGGGGATCTTCTTCCGGAAATTGTTCTGACCGTCCCCCAAATTTTGGATCAGCAAAAATATCTCGGCTTATCCAGTGAAACCACGTTTACCATCCCCCAGATAAAGGCCAGCGTCGTCATCGTTGAAATTTTCAGCATGTACTGTCCTTATTGCCAGGCTGAAGCGCCTGTTTTAAACGAATTGTACGACAAAATCCAAAATAACAGCAGCCTTAAGGACCGTTTCAAGCTTATAGGGATCGGTGTCGGTAATACCACCTTTGAAGTCGAGCATTTCAGAAATACCTATAAAATCCCTTTCCCCCTCTTTCCCGATGATGATTTTTCCATTCATAAGAAAATCGGAGAGGTCCGGACACCGTATTTTTTCGCCGTGGGAATCAATAAAGACGGAACACACCGGATCCTGTATTCCCATGCAGGTCGCCTTGAAAACCATGATCAATTTATCAATATGCTGCTCCAGCGTGCTGGATTAAAATGAGGAGGAAACGGAAATGAAAAGACTTTTCAATATTCAAATACTGTTTTCGGCGTTTCTGTTGATTTTCTGCGGCGCTGCCTTCGGATTGTCTGAAGCGTATAAAGGCAATATTTACAACCCGGGAATTCTAAAGCCCACGGACAGTATTCTAAAGGTTAAGGTCGGAGACCCGGCTCCGGACTTTACCCTGCCGTCCATAGCCGGCGAAAAAATTTCTCTGGGCCAGTTTACCGGAAAAAAGAATGTGGTGATATCCTTCGTTCCGGCAGCATGGACGCCGGTGTGTTCGGACCAGTGGCCGGGATACAATATTGCCAAAGGTTTTTTTGACAAAAACGATGCCGTTTTGCTGGGCATTACGGTTGACAATATTCCAACACTTCATGCATGGACACAGCAGATGGGAAAACTCTGGTTTTCAGTCCTTTCCGATTTCTGGCCCCATGGTGCTGTGGCAGCCCGTTACGGTGTCCTCCGCTCCGACGGTGTCTCAGAAAGAGCTCTGTTTGTCATCGATAAAAAAGGTATCATACAATTCATCCATGTTGGAGATATTAATGTCCGCCCCAAATTGGAGGAACTGGTCGTGGAGCTGGAAAAGGTACACAAAAAATAATCGAAAGGGTCTCCGGTTGTAAAAACAGACCTTGAACCGACCTTATTGTCTGAACGGGCTTTATTGTCTGAACCTTCCTAAAAAAGTCCTTGATTTTTTCAATTCCGCCTAATATACTGTTTTCGTTGTAGATTTGTATTACTTTGTGGCATATTACATTGTGATACAATCGCAACGCTTAAAATCGGCATTCAATCCATAGAGCGTCCCCGCTTAACCGGTTAAATAAACGACCAATTCGGGAAAGGCGCTCACATCGGTTCCATTTTCTTTGACGAAAAATAATGTGTCATTAATGACAATAAATCTCTTTTCGCAATTCTTATAGGGTGTACATAAAATCATCGGAGGAGAGACTTATGAAGCATCGGTACCTTGTTTTCAGTTTCATTCTCGCAGCGGTTCTGGCAACATCCCTCGCATGGTCCCAGGAAGAAAAAGTCCAGGAAGGGATTATGAATCTAAAAAGCAAGGAATTTGGCAAGCGCCATGAACATTCCGTTAGGTTTGACCACTATTTGCACGAAACCATCCTTCGATGCAGGGTGTGCCACCATGATTTCAATGTGTTTTCCGACAGGAATGACGGTAAAGGGAGCAAGTGCGCCACATGCCACAAAAAACAGCTGACAAATGAAATCCCGATTCCTCTGCTGACGGCATTTCACAAAAAGTGTATCGGGTGTCATGAAAATTATATAAACTGGAGCCGTAAAAGCGGTCCAATAATGTGCGGGTTCTGTCATAAATGATCGGAAATCATTATGAGTTAGCGTTTAAACTTTTTATGTCATTTAAATCTTCACGATTAAACAATAAAAAATAGTTTTTTTAGCTAAAAACCAAAGTTTTATTGATGAGCCCGAATTGTCGGACGGCACACGGTCGGATTGACCGTATCATTAGACCGCCGATAGTCGGGACAAACGTTCTTTGAAAGGAGGAAATATGGCACTAACACGACGGGAGTTTCTCAAGTGGTCGGGCACTGCGGGCGCCGCTGCAGCCGCCATGTGCCTGGGCTTTGACTTAAAGCCGGTAAGTTCTTACGCCGCCGGCTTGAAGATCCTCGAAGCCAAGGAGACCACCACCATCTGTCCATACTGTGCAGTGGGATGTGGCCTTATCGTCCACACAAAAAAAAGCGGTACGCTCCTCAACACCGAAGGCGACCCTGACCATCCCATCAACGAAGGGGCCTTGTGTGCCAAAGGAGCGGGTCTCTATCAGATGACAGTCAACAAGTCCCGTATAAAGACTCCCCTTTACCGTGCACCTGAAAGCGACGAGTGGGAGGAGATCGAATGGGAAGATGCCATCCAGAAAATCGCGGAAAAAATCAAAGAAACCCGCGACGCAACGTTTACAGAAAAAAATGCCAAGGGCCAGGTGGTCAATAGGACCACAGGCATCGCCCACGTCGGTTCGGCGGCCCTGGACAACGAGGAGTGCTGGCTGCTTCAAGGCATCATGCGGGCACTGGGTCTGGTTTACATTGAACATCAAGCCCGTATCTGACACAGCGCCACTGTTGCGGCTCTGGCAGAGTCGTTCGGGCGCGGTGCAATGACCAATCACTGGATAGACATTCGCAACTCCGACTGCATCCTGATCATGGGATCCAATGCAGCGGAAAACCATCCCATCTCCATGAAGTGGGTCGGCAAGGCCATGGACAAGGGCGCCACCCTCATAAGCGTTGATCCCCGTTTTACCCGCACCTCTTCAAAGGCCGACATATACACAGCCTTGCGATCGGGTACGGACATTGCATTTCTTGGCGGCATGATGAACTACATCCTTTCCAATGACATATATCATAAGGAATATGCAGCCAATTACACCAATGCCAGTTTTATTGTCGGTTCCAAATTCGATTTTAAAGACGGCCTTTTCTCCGGTTACGATCCCAAGACAAAGAAATACGACAAGTCGTTTTGGGCGTTTGAAAAAGATGAAAATGGCGTGCCTAAACGGGATTTAACCCTTAAAGATCCAAGGTGCGTCTTCCAGCTCATGAAAACGCATTACTCACGCTACGACCCTAAAACCGTTTCCGCCATCACGGGAACGCCGGAAGCGGACCTCAAGAAAGTTTATGAAACCTATGCAAAAACCGGTGCCGTAGACCAAACCGGCACCATCATGTACGCCATGGGCTGGACCCAGCACACGGTGGGCGTGCAGAACATCCGCATGATGGCCATGATTCAGCTCATGCTCGGCAACATGGGTCGGCCCGGCGGCGGTGTCAATGCCCTCCGCGGGGAATCCAATGTGCAGGGTTCCACGGATCACTGCCTGTTGTTTCATATCTGGCCGGGATACCTGGGCACCCCCGGAGCCTCTTTGGTGACACTGGCCGATTATAACGCCAAGAACACGCCGAAAACAAACGATCCCATCTCCGCCAACTGGTGGCAGAACAAGCCCAAGTACATGGCCAGCTTCCTGAAAGCCATGTTCGGGGAAGCCGCCACCAAGGAGAACGATTTCGGTTATTCCTGGATGCCCAAGATCGACGACGGCAAGACCTATACGTGGCTGGATATTTTTGATGAAATGTACAAAGGAAACTTCAAGGGTTTCTTTGCCTGGGGCCAGAATCCAGCTTGCTCCGGCGCTAATTCCAATAAGACTCGCCAGGCCATGGCCAAGCTGGACTGGATGGTCAACGTCAACCTTTTTCATAACGAAACCGCCTCATTCTGGAAGGGTCCGGGAATGAAACCCGATGAAATCAAGACCGAGGTCTTTTTGTTGCCTTGCGCTACCAGTGTGGAAAAAGAAGGTTCAATTACCAACTCCGGTCGCTGGAGTCAATGGCGTTACCAGGGTCCCAAACGATTACGCGGCGTTAAGCCGGACGGCGATATTATGGTGGAATTATTCGAAAAGCTCCGTGAGCTGTATCAAGGCGGCGGAACATTTCCCGAGCCCATCCAAAACTTCCGCTGGGACTTTGTAAAGGACGGGAAATTTGACGCCCATGCCGTTGCCAAGCTAATCAACGGCTACTTTGAACAGGATGTGACCATAAAGGACAAATCGTTTAAAAAGGGAACCCTTGTACCGTCGTTTGCTTTCCTTTTGGATGACGGCTCTACAAGTTCCGGCAACTGGCTCTATTGTAACTCCTATACGGAAAAAGGCAACATGGCGGCCCGCAGGGAAAAGAAAGATCCCACCGGTATGGGGCTTTATCCGGAATGGTCATGGTGCTGGCCGGTCAATCGACGCATTATTTACAATCGAGCAGCGGTTGATCTCAACGGCAAACCCTGGTCGCCCAACAAGAACATTCTGGAATACAAAGACGGTAAATGGATAGGAGATGTTCCGGACGGCGGCTGGCCACCCATGACAAATAAAGAAAAAACCAAGCGGCCGTTTATTATGAAGCCAGACGGTGTGGGGTCGGTCTTCGGACCGGGTCGAGCGGACGGGCCTTTTCCCGAGCACTACGAACCCTTGGAATGCCCGGTGCCCAAGAACCTGATGTCCAGCCAGCGCATAAATCCCGTTGCACCGATTTATGGTACGGAAGCGGATGCGCATTTTTCTTGCGATCCCCGCTTCCCCTTTGTGGGCACAACCTACCGGGTCACCGAGCACTGGCAGACCGGCATTCTGACCCGATGGCAGCCCTGGTTGCTGGAGCTCCAGCCGCAGCTCTTCGTAGAAATGAGCAATGAACTGGGCAAGCTCAAAGGAATCAACAACGGGGACATGTGTAAAGTATCCTCGGCCCGCGGGGAAGTGGAAGCCGTGGCTATTGTGACCGGTCGATTTAAACCCTTTAAAGTACAAGGAACGACCGTTCATCAAATAGGTCTACCCTGGTGCTTCGGATGGGTGCAACCAAAGGACGGCGGAGATTCGGCCAACCTTTTGACGGCATCCACCGGTGATCCCAACACAAGAATCCCTGAGACCAAAGCATTTATGGTCAACGTGGACAAAATCGGGAAAAGGAGGGCGTAAACCATGGCTGGTAAATTTTTCTTTATAGACACGACCCGTTGCACGGCCTGCCGCGGCTGTCAAACCGCCTGCAAGCAGTATAAAAAGCACGGTGTCACCAAAACAAAGCAATATGGCACGTACCAGAATCCACCGGACCTGGACGGCAACACCTTCCGCCTGGTGCGCTTTTCGGAACACCCCTCTGAGAAAAACTCTATGGTCTGGTACTTTTTCACTGAAGCCTGCCGTCACTGTTTGAAACCGCCGTGTAAAAAGAAAGCAGATCAGATCTTAAAGGATGCGATCATCGTTAAAGACTACGGTGCTGTCCTATATACCGAGAAAACCAAAGATCTGGAAAAAAGTTTCAAGGCCATCAAACAAGCCTGCCCTTGGAGTATTCCTACCTGGAGCAAAGAGGAAGACCAGATTGTCAAGTGCAATATGTGCTACGATCGCGTAGAGGCCGGACTTCCGACGGCTTGTGCCAAAGCTTGTCCCACCGGAGCACTCAACTTCGGTGATGAGGCAGATATGAAAAAACTTGCCCAAGAGCATTTGGCAGCTGCCAAGAAAAAATTCGGTGGTAAGGGCGAAATTCTAGACCTTGAGGATGTTCGCGCGTTATATCTGATAATAGACGAACAGGTGAAATATCGCCCGGTAGCATAATCTGAACTGGGGCTGCCGTTACGGAGCCCCAGTTTTCTCCAGACGACCCGAGGATTATTGCGCTTAAGCCAAACTTTCAAGGGGCGCTTTGATTTCGGAATAGCTGACCTGGCAATTTTTTTGAACTTTAAATTGAATAACGTATAACGAGATACCAATGGGCTCCGCCTGACGGAACCAAGTTGTCATACCGTTTTATTCACCCTAAGTGAAATTAACTCATGGAAATAAGCTTGGACGATATAACTGCCAAGGTGCACGTAATCAAAAATCGCAACCCGGTCTATGCTGAGCTGGCGCAGTGGGTCGGAGAACTTTTATCCACGACGGTTAAGGCTTCGGAAAATTTTCGCCCCTCGGGCATGGCGTTTGAGTTGGATTCTTTACCAAAGGCTTGGTACCAGGGGAAGTCCCTTTTAAATCCAGTTGAATTATCCCTGGACTGGGAGCAGACCAAAGATCTGTATAAACAATTGGTGGATCGGATAAAAACCAGAAAAGACGGCCAAAGGCAGGTTGAAGGCCTGCTTAAGGCCCTGGACAAAGACCATGACGGCATCCCCGTATTGATGACGGCGGTGTTGACCTCTGACTTCAAAGCGATTCAAACTGCCGCCCAAGAATTTAATGTCGATCCTCCGGTATTGACACTCCTCCTCCGTTTGTCACTGAGGCCCGCGCTATTAGAAACAGCACGCGCCGTCCAAGGCCTGCTGGACTTAAATCAATGGACTTACGGCCACTGCCCGGTATGCGGCTCAGCGCCAAGACTGGCCGATCTTTCCGGAGAGGGCGGTAAAAGGAGCCTCCACTGCTCTTTGTGTGAAACCGTTTGGACCTACCCGCGCCTTCAATGCCCTTTTTGTGAGAATGATAACAGAAAAGATTTAAGTTACCTCCGTGCAGAGAATGAAGAGGGGTTGCGCGTGGATCTTTGCAAACGCTGCGGCCAATACCTCAAGACCATTGACCTGCGTGAACTGTCCGGACCTGTCATTGTTCCTTTAGATGATGTTGCGACCTGGCATCTGGATCTGGTCGCCCAAAAAAACATAGAAGATTCAGATACAACCAGATCCCGGATCACCTAGCCGATTATGCTCTACCGTTGGGCTGAGATGGAAAGAAGGATCCGTGATAATACGTTTTTTTGAAAATAACGATTCGATAACAGTCAAGGATAAGAATTATGGTGAAGGGAAAATCGTTACCAATAGGCGCTGGAATCCTGGTTGGAATTGTCATCCTGCTTATTTTCGGTATAGACAATTTTGAGGTTGAAGCGTTGTCAAAAGCTCCTGACCAGACCCCGTCTTACCTTTATAGACCGGATGTCATCGATTTTGATATGTTGAAGGATATTTATAAAAAATTTGAAAAACCCACCGCAGTGTTTCTACACGACCAACACACCGATGCCCTGGAAAAGAAAAATAAAGACTGTACGACCTGCCATCTAGACAAAAACGGAAGCATGTCTCTAAAATTTATGCGGATTAAAGATGTCAGCCGAGAAGAACTGACGAAAATTTATTGTGACAATTGCACAAAATGCCACGCTGAAACCCTTGCTGTCGGAGAGAAGGCCGGCCCTGTTAAATGCGATGACTGTCACAGGGAAAGACCTGAGATCCAATCTTCCCGGGTTGAATTTGGTTTCGACAAATCCCTCCACTTTAGACATTACCGCGCCCAGAAGAATCAATGTGACCGCTGCCACCACGAATATGACACAAAGAGCCAGAAACTTTTCTACGCCAAAGGAAAAGAGGGCACCTGCCGGTATTGTCATAAAAAAGAGACCACACAGGATGGAGTGGAAAAGATGACGTCCATGCGGCTGGCCTCCCATTTGGCCTGTATCGACTGTCACCAAAAGACCAAGGCCAAAAACATGGATGCCGGTCCTGTTCGCTGCGCCGGATGCCATGATGCCCAAGAACAACTGAAAATCGAAAAGGTTAAAAGCGTCCCCCGGATAAAGCGGGGACAGCCGGATAATGTCTTAATCAAAACCGGCGACAAAAAGGAACGCACCCCCACAATGATGCGTGTCCCCTTCAGCCACCAGGCCCACGAAGAATACAATGATACCTGCCGCGTCTGTCACCTTGCAAGCCTGGAATCGTGCGCCACCTGTCATTCCCTGGCGGGTTCCAATAAAAATGTAGAAAACGGCAAAGAGATCTCCCTTGAAACCGCTTTTCACAAACGGGGGCATCAAAGCAGCTGTACAGGATGCCATGAATCCAAGCAGCAGGATAAGAACTGTGCCGGGTGCCACGCATTTATGAACAAAACCCGCCAGCAAGAATCCTCCGCATGCCTGCGATGCCACATGGTTCCGGTGCCCGAGAGAACCGGCGAGTTATCGACGTCAAAGGCAGCCCAAATGGCCCGCCTGATGCCTCGGTTGTGGAAGGAGACATTCGGACCGATCTATACGGTAGATGTCCCCAAAACGGTCATTATCAAAGACCTGGTGGACCAATACGAACCGGCGGAATACCCCCATGGAAAAGTATTCGATAGCATGGTAAAAAAATTGGACAACAGCAAATTGGCCCAATATTTTCATTACGAGGATACGACATTATGTCTCGGATGCCACCACAACACCCCGGTAACCGGGAAACCGCCCAGGTGTGCCAACTGCCATGGAAAACCATTCAATCCCGACTATCTTTTCCGTCCCGGAATCATGGGTTCTTTTCACCAGCAGTGCATCGGGTGCCACCAGAAAATGGGAGTTGAAAAATATCTAAGCTGTACAGCTTGCCATAAAGAACGGAAAAAAGAATCATAATAACATATAACCTTAAACCCCAGGAACTCGACGTTCATGAGTTCATCTCATTTAATGGCGTAAATTTGTTGAGGTACTTCACATGTCCATATCCAGAAGAAAGTTTTTAGGATGGGTCGGTGCAGCAGGTTTGAGCACCACAATCGGCAAACCAGCCGCTGCTGCAACCAACAAGCAATTTACAGGTTATCCTAAAAGTTTTGCAATACTGCATGATATAACGCTATGCGTGGGATGCCGCAGCTGTGAAGCAGCTTGTAATAAAGTGAATGAACTGCCTAAACCGGACAAACCGTTTACGGACCTTTCCGTACTGGAAACCAAGCGCAGAACCACCACAAAAACGTTTACAGTTGTGAACAAATATGACAATCCAAAATATCCCAAAAGCCCGGTATTTTACAAAAAACAGTGCAACCACTGCCTGGAGCCGGCGTGTGCGTCCGCATGTTTTGTTAGGGCGTTTACAAAGACAAAGACGGGCGCTGTGACGTATGATTCTTCCGTATGTGTGGGATGCCGGTATTGTATAATCGCCTGTCCCTTCGAAATACCCACCTATGAATATGACCAAGTCCTGACACCCCGAATTCGAAAATGCACCATGTGTTATCCAAGGGTGACTGAAGGCTTGTTGCCCGGATGCGTCGAGGCCTGCCCTATGGAAGCCCTGAGTTTCGGAAAACGAGAAGATATGATTAAAATCGCACAGGAACGATTTCGAAAATATCCAAATCGTTATGTAAATTATATATATGGCGAGCATGAAATGGGCGGGACCAGTTGGCTATATATTTCTGGAACTCCGTTTAAGGAACTGGGAATGCGTGAAGATCTGGGAAACACTCCTGCGCCTCAATTGACCGCAGGCGCTCTGAGCTCGGTGCCGATGATCGTTGGATTATGGCCGGTTCTTCTTGCCGGTATTTACGCAGTCTCGAAACGCAAAGAAAAAATCGCACAAACAGAGCAAGAACAAGCTGTGGCTTCAGCATTGGTTACAGATAGATCTGAACCGAGTCAACCCGAGGAGGAATCCTGATGGCCCAAGTCACTACTGCAGAGCGAAAATCAATTTTCAGTCTCTTTAATCTCATCGCCTTGATTGTCTTAGGTGTGGGTGTTTATATTACCTATCTACGGTTTACAGGAGGATTGGCTGCCGTCACCAATCTTTCCGATTACAACCCTTGGGGAATTTGGATAAGCTTTGATCTGCTCTGCGGTGTGGCTCTGGCAGCCGGAGGGTATGTCACATCTTCAGCAGTTTACCTGTTTGGAATGAAAAAATACCATTCTGCGGTTCGGCCGGCTATCCTCACCGGCTTTTTGGGGTATGCCCTTGTCGTTCTGGCGTTGCAATATGATGTGGGCCGTCCCTGGCGTCTGCCCTACCCCCTGTTCGTCCAGCAAGGCACCACCTCGGTTCTGTTTGAAGTGGGTCTTTGCGTAGCCACCTACCTGACGGTTCTTTTTGTCGAATTCTCCCCGGCGGCAATGGAATGGCTGGGATTGAAAAGAGCCCGAAACCTTGTGGTTAAACTGACCATCCTTCTGACCATATTCGGCGTTGTACTGTCCACCATGCATCAGTCTTCTCTGGGGGCCCTATTTTTGATCGTACCGTCAAAACTGCATCCATTGTGGTATTCTTCATATATACCCATTTATTTTTTTGTCACCAGTATCATCGCCGGGCTTTCCATGGTGATTTTTGAAAGCACCCTGTCCCATCGTTTTTTCGCTTTCAAAATGGATGAAACCCACCTCAAAGAAGCAAATGGTGTCACTTTGGGCTTTGGTAAAGCCGCATCCTATGTTCTAGCAGGGTATTTTGCCATAAAGGTTTTGGGAATATCGTCCGGAAACCAGTGGCATTATCTTAAAACCGGATATGGAACCTGGTATCTCGTAGAGCTTTTGGGTTTTGTGGCGCTGCCCAGCCTTCTGTATGCCATCGGCGTTCGGGTAAAAAGCCCAACCCTGATAAAATGGACCTCCGTCTTGGCGGTGATGGGGGTTATCCTTAACAGATTTAATGTCTGCCTGATTGCTTTTAACTGGCAGCTTCCTGCCAGTGAACGATATTTTCCCCACTGGATGGAAATCGGAATTTCAGTATTTATCGTTATGATCGGTTTAGTTCTGTACAGATTTATCGTAACCAGAATGCCTATTTTATATGAACATCCGGATTACAAGGATGCGCATTAAGGAACGCTTTGATTATGGACCCCATTTTTTATACACTGCAAGATTTTATGACCCACACGGAATCCGTCACGTATTTGCTGGTCATAGCGACGCTGATTGGAATGACGCTATTCTGGTGGTTTCTGACGGGAAAAGATGAAGATTGATCTCTGATTGCATTGTCACGCATCATTTCGAGATCTTTGAAACTGTTCAATTTTGTTCCAGGAGAATCCGGATCAGATGACGGTTCTTTGAACTGGCCCAGTTCCTTGGGCCCAATGTTTTCCCCATCAATGTTCCGTCCCTGTTTAAAAGAAAATGCTCGGGATGGGCTCGGACGCCATATTTTTTTTCGACGTCTCCGTGAACGTCCAGAAGAACCGGAAACGTCATCTCTTTCTTTTTCATATATTTTTTTACAATTTCCTTCCCCTCCCGCACCGCGATGCCGATGACAACAAATCCTTCCTCTTTGAATTCATTGTATAACTTTATCAAAGAAGGGACCTCCTTCCGACACCATACTCACCAGGTCGTCCAGAAATAGAGCAAAACGATCTTTCCCTGAAAGGCGTCCAAACGGGTCGGGTTATCCTCCGGGTCTTTCAAATTAAACTCCGGGGCCCTATTTTTTTCCTTATATTGGAGAAAGTTCGCATCCGATAAAAAATCATTGGCGACAGCCCCCGATGGAAACGGAAAAAGGGCTGCCGCGATTCCAATGACAAAAAAAAAGATCGCAATTTTTTTTATCTTTCGTCGGGGTCCGTTCAGATCGCCCATTGTGTCTCCATATTCGGTCTTTCCATATTGTCTTCGGATTTGATCCCCCGGAGAAGAGAGAGAAAAATGCTGTTTGTATTTAATTGGCGCCCCGATAACCCGGTTAAAAATCGGTTTTATATTGGCTCGGTGGGGTATTTAGCCCGGACCCATTCATTCCATCCGCCTTTGAGAACGTAAATGTTCGTGAATCCCTTGTCCATCATTTTCCGTGCCAAACTGACACTGGTATGCTCGTTGGGTCATGCTCAGTAGAACAATAGGGTCTTTGCTTTGGGATACCGGGCATACCAGTTCTCGAATTTGTATGGGTTTTCTTGAACAGCGCCTTTGATTTTCTTGCCGCTCTTCTTCCAGTCTTGGGGGCGTCGAACGTCTAGGATGACCAGAGATGGATCTTGGAGACGGGATTTCAGTTCTTCTTTGGACATCTGCTGAATCGTCTGGGAAGATTTTTCTGAAATCGTTGTGCACCCGCTGACGCCAAGGAGCAGTGTCAGACAAAAAACACCCCACACCATCAATCGTCTCGTGTTCATATGATTCACCTTTTTAACGCGGTATGCCCATTCGAATACCTATGTATCGATTCAATTCGCTAAACCTTCAAAACAAGGGCTGACTTCCCGACTGACCGGGAAGTCAGCGTTCGAAAAAAAAGGTTAAGCCTGCAGCAAGTTGGTTTTGCCGTTATCCATTGAAAAATCCCGTTTTCGGGACTTTATCCAATATGTTATACCTGCCCTTAAAATCTCCAGGT
>Ga0316195_10000620_pt1 | contig 14601 bp, 13 predicted proteins | sample Phised1_MG_FD_204937 | JGI IMG/M metagenome (GOLD analysis project Ga0316195, IMG submission 204937) | Coastal sediment microbial communities from Maine, United States - Phippsburg sediment 1 | ecosystem: Environmental > Aquatic > Marine > Coastal > Sediment | place: USA: Maine | collected... | reverse complement strand
CTTGCTCCGATCGATTTCTTCCTTAGCCCGCTGCATGAATTGTCGTCGATTAAAGGCGCCGGTCAAGGGATCGGTGGTCGCCAGGCGTCGGAGTTCTTCCTCAATTTGTTTCCGATCGGTAATATCCTTAAAGCTCTCCACGATACCGACCGTGTCGGCCGTCAGGTCCAGCAAGGGCTGGGCTGTGACAATGAGGGTCCGCTTGCTGCCGTCGGCCAACACCACTTCAATTTCTTCCTCGATCCGATCGTGGTCTTCTTTGAGAATACGATCCATCAAACATCGATCGGTCCCGCACAGCTCGTGGGCAAAAACATCACAACAACGCCCTTTGGTCACTTCAAGGCCCATGTGCGCCATCATGTCCCGCAGGATCTGGTTGAACCTGGATACTCCGAAATCCTTATTGATCACACAGATACCGTCCGAGGTGGCGTTGAATATCTGGCTCATTTCGAGAGAAGCAACCTCGGCATCCATGGCCATGGTATTGACCCGGCTGATCGCCTCCTCGAGCTGCGTTTCGGAATCCTCAGCGTCCTGCAGGGCTTCCCGGTTTTCCTGTTCGATCTTTTTCCGTACCGTGATGTCCCGGTAGATCGCCATGATCGCATTTTCACTGACGCGCCTGGAACTCTGCTCGCCGCAGATGTAGTGGCCCTCTTTACAGCGCAGCCGCCGTTCGATGGTAACGGATTCCCCCGCCACCAGACGCTGGAGCTGTGACGGAATCTTTTCCAAATCTTCGGGGTGAATAAGCGCGATCACTTCCTTGCCCATGATTTCTTCCAACCGGTATCCCAGCATCTTGAGAAAGGTAGGATTGGCATTGGAAATGATCCCCCGATCATCAAACAAAACAATGCCATCCGAGGCATTATCGTAAAGTCTATGATAGAGCCGTTCCAACGCCGCGAGCTTCGCTTCAGCAGCTTTGCGCCTGGCCTTTTCCTTTGCCAGAGCCTCTGTCCGCGTTCCCAACATGTTTTGGTCTGATTTTGAATCCATCTGTTTCCCGCCGGCTTGAGTACCCTTTGGATACATTAAATCGTCGCTACTGGCAATGTTTCGGGGGAATTTAAATGGTTGAAGATCTGAACCGACTTTTGGCGCGGCATGGGGTCAGGCAGGAAAAGCCTTCATGCGCAGCGGTAATGCGACCGCGCCGCATCCAGACGACGCTGACGGGCGATTGCGGCGATCTCGAGGATCGTGCGGTCCCGTCGCCACCATTCGCGTGTCTGGGTATCGACCCGCGGCCACAGGGGATCGGCATTCTCAAGCAGATCGCGCACCTGCCCCAGCAGCCCCCCCAGCGCAAGACCGCGCACGGATACCATCAGCGACAACATCGCTTCCAGTACCGCCGCCGGCCAGAGCACGATCCACCGGTGTGGCCCATAATGCAGCCATGTCCTTCCAGGCCCGTTTCCATTCGGGAAATACGGCGATCCGGGCGGGCGGCGCGACCGGTGCCTGCAGCAGGTATTCGATCACGGCGAGATCGGCGACAATCATAACACCAGATCCTGGATGAACACCGCCAACTGGTTGAGATTCCAGCAGGCGCGCACTTCGTTGCAAAGGACTTTGTAGGTGCGCATTTCGCTGTCACCCGAGTTCCAGAACTGTTCCGTTTCCGGGTTGAGCCAGATCACCCGGCGACTGCGGTCACGGATTTCCTCCAGAATACCTTCTTCGGGATTGCCGTAATTGGACCGGCCATCCCCGATGACAATCACCGTGGTTTTCTTGTTGATCGTGTCCATGTGCCGGGCCTTGAACAGGCGCAGGGTGCGCCCGTAGTCGGTGGAAGCGCCGTAGGCAATGTCCGGACAATTGAGAATTTTCTCCAGGGCCCGATCGATCTCGAAGTCGTCAAAATAGCGGGTAACCGCGACGGGTTCGTCGATGAAGACAAAACTCTTCACACGGTCGAAACAGTCCTGGAGGGCGTATAGCATGGAAAGCATGAAGCGGGCCGAAGACCAGACCGATCCGGACACGTCGCAAAGCACCACAATCCGTCCCTTGCGCGGTGGCTTACGGCGAAACCGTAGCCCGATCGGAATTCCCTGGGTGCGGGAAGCCGCCCGCAGGGTGCGCTTGACGTCCAGGATCCCCCGCGATCGGGCGGCATACCGCAGGCGGACCATATCCCGCAGCTTACGGACCAGTTGGGCGATGACATCCCGCAGGCGGACCAGTTCACCCGGGGACAGGTTGGCAAACGGTTGCCGGCCCAAGGCACCATAGGCATCCGTCGGCGGCGTCTTTTTCTCGTCCGTCACGATCAGCGGCGGACCATTGTCGGCCAGGAGGCGGCGCGCCGTTTCCAGACGGCGCGCCACATGCCGTTTTATCGCCTCGCGGGTTTCCCAGTGGATCTGGTCCCAGTTTTCCTGCAGAAAATCATCCACCGTCTCGCGGGCCCGGTGCAAGGCGCGTAGTACGGGCAGGCGTCGGACCAGACTGCCCAGGTTGGATCCCACCCCCCGGGGGCCGTCCGCCGCAAGGTTGCCTTCGGATTGCATCGCTTGCAGAATCTTCAGAAAGGCGGCCGGCTCGGCCGCTATGAATTCCGCGATAGCCTCCATGGCCGGCATCTGCGGTTCGAGCGCCAGGAGGACCTGCTGAAGGGTTTCCATGTGCCCGGCCAGGGTCGCGGAAGCCGGGTCGAGATCTTCCCGGATTTCATGAAAAAAGAGCTGGTAGAGATGATCGAAACGCGCCCGCTCCAGCCGGCTCTTGGCGAAGTTCGCCCGCAGCACGGTGGCAAACTGTTTCTCGTCCAGAACGTCCACACGCGGCAGCTGGGTCAGGCAGTCAAGCGTTTCAGCGGGGGAGATGCGCATCCCGGCGGCCCGGGCCGACGCAACGAATTTTAGAATCATCGCTTCCATAGTTTAATAGAACCCCCAGCAAACAGGGAAGCAAGGTTCCGCGTAAAGCACGCATCAATGAAAAAGTGAACCGCTTTTGAAAAGGCGTCTGTTAGGTGACCGTCCAGAGATGGTAGATTTTGGTTCCGGCCAAGGCCGCAGCGATTCGGAAACCGCAGGCGTAGATAAGCTACGTCGAGGATTTCCGAAGAGCGAGAACGCCGGCCGGGGCCAAAAGATGCCGTCTCTGGATGGGCACTACTTAAAATTGACCACCTGATCCACCTCCCGCCGCACCTGCTCGGCATCTTCGCGGTATTTACAGATCACGTTGAGGGTCGCGATAACCGCCTCCGGGGAGAGGCTTTCCAGCTGCAGGCTGATCAGGGCGCGCGCCCAGTCCAGTGTTTCGGAGATGCTCGGCTTTTTCTTCAGGTCCAGACGCCGGATGCGCGCCATGGCCGTGATCATCTGGTCGGCCAGCCGGCCGGGCAGCGCCGGTATGCGCCGGCAGACGATCGCATGTTCGGTGGCCGGCCCGGGGTAGTCGATGTACAGGTGCAGGCAGCGCCGTTTGAGGGCATCGCTCATGTCGCGGAAACTGTTGGAAGTGAGCACCACGAAAGGCACGTGGATCGCCCGACGGGTGCCGAGTTCGGGAATCGTCACCTGGAAATCGCTCAACAGCTCCAGGAGAAAGGCCTCGAACTCCGGGTCGGCCTTATCGATTTCATCGATGAGCAGGACCACCGGCTCCGGCGCACTAATGGCTTTCAGCAGCGGACGCGGCAGCAGGAAGCGTTCCGAGAAAAAGGCATCCGCTTCGGCGGCAATCCCATCCACGGCCTCGCTCAGCGTTTGGGCCCCGGCCACCACGTCGCTGATCTTGTCCCGGACGATCTGCGTGTAAAGCAATTGCTTGGCATATTCCCATTCATAGAGCGCCTTGGCCTCGTCCAGCCCCTCGTAACACTGCAGGCGAATCAGCTCGCGTCCCAGCCCGCGCGCTACGGCCTTGGCCAGTTCCGTCTTGCCCACACCGGCCGGCCCTTCCACCAATATGGGGCGGTCGGCCGCCGCCGCCAGGAAAACCACCGTGGCGATTTCCGTGGTGCAGACATAGCCGGCGTCTTCCAGCGTCGTCCGTGTTTTTTCCACATCGGCAAAACGCATCTTGTCATCACTCCTTATCGGCTTGGTGTTCGCATCCCGGGATGCTTTTGATCGACTAGGTATGCAAAATTGGTTACAATCTCAAGGCTAATCTTTACAGATGCGGCATTGCCGGTTAGGCTGAACCGCTTTATCTCTGAGAATCACCGCCATGACGGGAATCCGTGCGTTTGCCGGTGACGGGTCTGATTTGACATCGGGAGATCGGAATCATTTACGATTATAAGCCACTGACACCGTCTGCATTCCGGCACGGCCTGGCGAATCTGGTTGCCCGCGATCCCGATCTCGCCATGGTGGTCGACCGCTATGGCCCGCCACCCATGTGGCGGCGTAAGCCCTGCTTTGCGACCCTGGTGCACATCATATTGGAACAGCAGGTATCCCTGGCATCCGCGCTGGCGGTGTATAACCGTCTTAAAGCTATCGTAGTGCCATTTTCCGCGGCCCGCTTCCGCCAGATAGACCGCGCGCGCATCAAGCGCGCGGGCCTGACGCGACAGAAACTTGCTTACTGTTATCACTTGGCGGAGGCCATCGCCACAAGACAACTCCCGCTGAACCGATTGAACCGACTATCAGATGCCGAGGCCCATAATACCTTGGTACAAATTAAAGGGGTCGGCCCCTGGAGCGCCGATATCTATCTTTTAATGGCCTTGCGGCGGCCCGACATCTGGCCCCGCGGCGATCTGGCCCTGAAGGCGGCCTTGCAAACCGTCAAACATCTGCCCACGCTTCCATTAGACGAAACATTTAATGCCATCGGTCACGGCTGGCGGCCATGGCGTGCCGTTGCGGCGCGAATTCTCTGGCATTTCTACCTTTCCTCGCGCAACGGCAAGGATGCGATCGCGTTCTGAAAATCCGCCCCGGGAAGAAGATCTGCATCGACAATTCAATTGACAGCCACCATGGCAGCGGCTATGGCACACAACGACGTTATCTTTAGACGCCCCCGGATCGGAGGCCTATCGGGATCGATACGCATTGCGATTTCAGATAGCGACGCCGGAACATCCATTGTGACGCTTGAACAGTCGCCCCAAACCAAGGAGATCGTCTATGAAAACCAAACATGCGGTTCTCTTCACCCTGGTATTGCTCTTGATTATCGGCCTGATTGGATGTGCGACAAATACTTCCAAATCAAAACCGACACCGGAACCCAAAACACCGGCCGCCGTCGTTCCGCCGACCTCCAAGTTCGCCAAACTTGAAATCGGGATGGCCCGGCCGCAAGTTCACGAAAAGATCGGGGCCGCAAGCGACTTCAAGACGATCGTTTCGGGGAAAGCCTGGATTCCTTTTTACCACGGGCCTGATACAACCCGCACCATCGATTACTACAAGAAAGAGGGCCGGTTGGTATATTCCAATGGCAACAACCGGCTGATCGAGATCGTCTACGATCCCGATGAAGACGGCTATCGTGATTGATGGCGGCGGGCTTGCCCCACGTCATCACGCAACAAAGCTGGACGCGACACAGGGCGTAGGGCTGGGTAGTTAATCGCCGAACATGTTGCCGACCCGTTCCCCGGCCATACCTTTATGCGACCCGAAGGAAGTCCGGTGTTCAGGCGCTATGGGCCGGTCGCTTCAGGGAACCCTCAACGGAGCACCTATGATGTCCCCCGAGAAGATTGCCCCCCCTCCCATGTCACTGGCCTGGCGCGTTTGGGGGGTCGGTGCGCTGTTGTACCTGATGGCGTTTTTCCAGCGGGTGGCCCCGGCGGTCATGACCGATGCCCTGATGCGGGAGTTTCATATCGGGGCGGCGGCCTTGGGGAATCTGTCGGCGCTGTATTTTTACAGCTACGTGGCCATGCAGATCCCCACGGGTATTATTGCCGACCGCTGGGGGCCTAGGCGCCTGCTGAGTTTCGGCGCGCTGGTGGCCGGCATCGGCGCCCTGCTCTTTGCGCTGGCGCCCGGCTTGCTGCTGGTCGGCACCGGACGTTTTCTGATCGGCGGATCGGTGGCGGTGGCCTTTGTCGGCGTCCTGCAACTCACCAACAACTGGTTTCCCCCCCGCTACTATGCCATGGCCGCCGGCATGGTCCTGTTCGTCGGCATTATCGGGGCGGTCGGCGCGGGCCCCCCCTTGCGACTCCTGGTCGACCTTTATGGCTGGCGCGCCACCATCCTGGGGTCCAGCCTGGCGACGTTCGCTATCGCGGCCGCGATCTGGATCCTGGTGCGGGATTATCCCTGTGAAAAAGGGTTTTGCGACTGGACCCCAACCGGACAGGTTCGCTCGCCCTCCGAGCGTTTGTCCGTCCTGGCCGGCCTGCGTGAAGTCCTGCGGTACCGCAACACAATCCTGCTCTTTCTGATACCCGGCGGGGTGGTGGGGCCGGTACTGGCCTTTTCCGGTCTGTGGGGCGTGCCCTATTTGACGACCCACCATGCCTTGAGTCCAACCTGGGCTTCCGCGCTCACCACGACCCTGCTGGTGGCCTGGGCTCTGGGGGGGCCTTTTTTCGGTTGGTTGTCGGACCATACCGGGCGACGCAAACCACTGTACATCGTGGGATGCGCCCTGACCCTGGCCGGCTGGGCCATCGCCATCTATGTCAAAAATCTCCCTTTTCCGGCACTTCTGGCCGTATTGATCGTCACTGGATTCAGCTCCGGCTGTATGATCATCAGTTTTGCCTATGTCAAAGAGTCCGTTCCGGCGAGCTTGTCGGGGACCGCCACCGGGGTTATCAATATGGGCGTCATGTCCGGCCCGATGCTGCTGCAGCCCCTTGTGGGATGGGTGCTCGATCTTCGCTGGAGCGGTCAGATAGAGGATGGCGTTCGCCGCTATGGATTTGAAGCCTACCAGGCCGGTTTCGGCCTGATGATTGCCTGGACCGCCCTGGCGGTGGTCCTGTTATGCTTCACGCGCGAAACCCATTGCCGTCCCCTGGAATGAAAAAGCGTATAGCGGGTAGTCCCATGACCGTTTTCCGTTCTGTTACCGTGCCTAACGGAGAAACACCATGAATCGCCGCATCGGCCGCACCATCGACGCTGTGCTCAACCCGAAAGACTACCCGCCCTTTCCCGACATGACGACCGCGGAAAGTTTCCGCCGGGCATGGCAAGACAATCCCATGTGGGTCTTTGCCTGCATGGCCCATGCCGCCTATGGCGAACCAGCGGACATGCAACCCCTTTTCAACGGTTTCGGGGCCGCGACCCGGTTTTATGAAAGCCGCGCCGACAACAGTCCTGTCATTCGCGGGCGGCAGGCCTTCCTGTCCGTCTGGCCAGACAAAGCAATTTTGTCTTTCAGAGGCACCGAGGGTGCGGAGACAATTCGTCTCAAAACACCGGGAGCGCTGCGCGCCGCTGCCGAAAAAATCGGGTGGGCGCTGCCGGAAGATCTGGACACCTTTCTGGCCACCGATATTCTGGACGATCTGGATTTCAAGGTGACCCCCTACCTAAAATCCCGTGTGCACAACGGCTTTTTAAAAGCCACGCTGGACCTGTGGCCGGCCATCGAAGATGATTTGGTTGCGCTGTGCGCGCCATCCCACATGCCGATTTTCGTGACCGGCCACAGCCTGGGCGGTGCCATGGCTCTGATTGCCGGCATGACCTATCCCTTCGAGCGGATCGTAACCTTTGGCGCACCTCGCGTCGGGCAGGACATCCAGCGGACCATCGCGGAGCCCTCCCGGCATATCCGTTACGTGAACGGAAATGATCCCGTGCCCCGGATGATCCCCACCTTTTATCCCTTTCTCTACCGTCATCACGGCGAACTGCGCACCATCGTGGACCAGAACCATGGCGGGCCCAATGTCCTTTATGATCACTCCATCGTCAACTATGCCGAAGTCCTGCGGGAAACCTTACCCTCCGATACATAGCGCGAAATGCGCAGCGGACGCGCCATTTCCCTCCCAACGTTGACATCGATGTATATTCCCCATTTGTTAGGGCTTTACGCCGCCGGATTGTGCCTTAGGTTGTCGACGGAGGGCACCGCTATGACCGACACCACGAACCACTATGCAATCATCGGCGCCGGGCCGGCAGGCCTGGCGGTCGCGCGCAATCTGGACAAACGGGGCATCCCGTTCGTCGGTTTTGAAGCCGGTCCGACCGTGGGCGGCCTGTGGAACATCGACAATCCGCGCAGCACCATGTACCGCTCGGCGCACCTGATTTCATCCAAACGCATGACGGAATTTAAAGAATTCCCCATGCGCGACCGGGTGGCCGATTATCCGCACCACACCGAAGTCTACCGCTACTTCAAAGCCTTCGCCGACCATTTCGGCTTGAACGCCAAGTACGAATTCGAAACCGAAGTGACGGCGGTCGCGCCCATCGACGGATCCCCCGACAAGGGTTGGCGGATAACGACCCGCAACCGGCATAATGGCAGCAACGCTGACCGAACGCGGCCGTTCAAGGGCGTCGTGATCGCCAACGGCACATTGTCCGAGCCCAATCGCCCGCGCTTTGCGGGCACCTTTGACGGCCGCCTGATGCATGCCGCGGAATACAAAAGCGCCGATGTTTTCGAAGACCGGCGCGTGTTGGTGGTCGGGGCCGGCAACAGCGGCTGCGACATCGTGGTGGACGCCGTTCACCGGGCCCGCTATGTGGGCCTGAGCGTGCGCCGGGGCTACCATTTCGTACCGAAGTATATCTTCGGTCGCCCGGCGGATGCCATCGGTGGCCGCATCAGGCTGCCCTTTGCCCTCAAGCGACGCCTGGACGCCATACTGCTCAAGGGGTTCACCGGCGATCCGCAGCGGTTTGGATTCCCCAAACCCGACCACGACCTGTACGAGTCCCACCCCATCGTCAATTCACTGGTCCTGCACCATATCGGGCATGGTGACATCGCCATGTTCAAGGATGTGACGCGCCTGGACGGCGATGCGGTGGTTTTCCGGGACGGCACCCGCCAGGTCTTCGACCTGATTCTGACCGCCACCGGCTACAAACTGCACTATCCCTTCATCGACGTCCGCCATCTCAACTGGCAGGGCGCCGCCCCGCATCTCTACCTGAACGCCTTTCATCCTGAATACGACAACCTCTTTATGGCCGGGCTGGTGGAAGCGGCCGGGCTCGGCTGGGAAGGGCGCAACGAACAGGCCGAACTCATCGCGCGCTATATTTACGGCATTGAGCGCAACCAGGCCGCGGCGGTCGCCTTTCGAAATTTGAAACACGCGCCTTTTCCCGACATGCGCGGCGGCGTCAACTATCTCAAGCTTGATCGCATGGCCTACTATGTCCACAAAGACACCTATCGTGCCACCGTAGGCCGGCACCTCAGAGAACTGCATGAAGGCGGGGCATCTTGAAAGCCTTACCATTCAGAATCCTGCTGATGATTCTGGCAGGGGTATGTCTGCCGAACCTCTCCAGCGGGTCATCCGAAGGTCTTGACCCCGTCCGCACTCTCAAGTCCGGCGGCGGCGTTCTGATGATTCGACATGCCAATGCCCCGGGCAGTGGCGATCCGGCGAATTTCAAGATCGGCGATTGCGCGACCCAGCGCAACCTGGATGAACGCGGCCGCGCCCAGGCGCGGGCTATCGGTGTCTTTCTTCGTCACCATGGGATCGTAAAGGTGCGGGTCTATTCGAGCCAGTGGTGTCGATGTCTCGAAACCGCTCGACTGATGAATCTGGGTACCGTTCAACAATTGCCCGCCTTGAACTCCTTTTTTAGTCGCCCCGATGATCGCGAACCGCGCCTGGCTGCCCTCAAGGCCTTTTTGGCCGAACAGCCCCATGATGGCCGACCGATCATCCTGATCACCCACTATGTCACGATCGAGGCCATGACCGGAGAAGGCGTCTCGTCGGGCGAAGGGCTGGTGCTGCAATTGAACAATGGTTCCCCCAAAGTGGCAGGGCGACTAGATTTCGACCCATAGAACCGATTGGAATCAGGAGCATTTTATGACCGCGGAAGAACGCCAGATACTCCAACTGCTGGCCAAAGAATGGGACCTCAAGGGCCCCCCGGGAATCCTTGATATCAGTGAAGTGGTCGCGGCACTGTCTTTAGCGCCCAGCGATACCCTGGCCGCCTTGAAGCATCTTTTTGAACAGGGTCTGACAGACATGAATGCACTTAAAACCAGTGTTTATCTGACACCGAAAGGGTATGACGCCACGGAAAAGAGCTAACGCCGGGTGACGGTCACTTTTTTGCCAACATCCGAACCAAAGGGGTTTTCCTTTTTCAATCATCGTGCTATTATGCGCTTATGCTCAATTCAGCGCATCATTGCCGTCTTGAGCTTGGCAACTCTCCTCCAGACGCGGCATCGAACGCCGGCAACCGAACCCGGGCCGAAGGCTTGGCGTTGTTTCCGAGCGTTCGTGCCGTGTTCCTTCCCCGGACGACCTCGCCAGCCCACGAAAAGCCGCGTGACAGCGACGGGCAACCCATATATGGTAGACACGATCCGGTGCGCCGGAAACGAATAACCTCAGCCCGTCAAGGGAATACGCCCCATGAAAACTATCGGCCTTTTGGGCGGCATGAGCTGGGAAAGTACGGCAGAGTATTATCGCGCGATCAACGCGGGCGTTAAGCAGGCCCTCGGTGGGCTGCACTCTGCCAAGATCGTCTTGTACAGCGTCGACTTCGCCCCCATCGAAGAATACCAGAGCCGCGGCGACTGGTCAGCCCCAACTGAAATCCTGGTGGACGCCGCCCGCCGCATCCAGCGGGCCGGCGCCGATTGTCTTCTGATCTGCACCAACACCATGCACAAGATCGCCCCCGCCATCGAGCCGGCCATCTCTATCCCGCTGCTCCATATCGCCGATGCCACGGCCGAAATTCTGGTTCGTGACGGTGTTAAAACCGTGGGCCTGCTAGGCACCGCCTTTACCATGGAGCAGAACTTCTACAAGGGTCGCCTGGCCGACCGTTACGGCCTGAAGGTCATCGTGCCGGACCAAAACGATCGTCAGGTCGTCCATGACATTATCTTTGACGAGCTTTGTCTGGGAAAAATCCGGGAGTCTTCCCGTGAGAGCTATTGCCGCATAATAGGCCAACTAGCCGCCGCAGGCGCCGAAGCCGTCATCCTCGGGTGCACCGAAATCGGGTTGCTGATCAAACAGGCGGACACGGCGGTCCGGTTGGTCGACACCACGGCCATCCACGCCGCGCGGGCCGTGGCGTGGGCGCTGGCAGAACGTTGACCGAAAGACATTTTATGCCGATATTTGCGGAGAACAAGCACGTTAACCCGAATGGAGGGGGCTTAAATGGGTGGTTTTAAAGAATACGATCAGTACGATGCCATGGGGTTGGCCGAATGTGTTCGCAGGGGCGACGTCACCGCCACGGAAATCTGTGAGGAAGCGATTGATCGAATCGAGAAGATCAATCCCCAACTGAATGCCGTGGTAACCCCTATGTTCGATATCGGTCGCAAGGCCGCCCGCCAATCTCTGCCGGACAGCCCTTTTGCCGGTGTCCCGTTTTTGCTGAAAGACTTGATGTTTGCCTTTGCCGGCGTACCCATGACCAGCGGATGCCGGGCGTATAAGAACCAGGTGCCTGACTATGACAGTGAAATGGTCAAACGCTACAAACAGGTCGGGCTGATCACCCTTGGGAAGACCAACACGCCGGAGTTCGGCCTGATGGGCGTCACCGAACCCGAGTTGTTCGGACCCTGCCGCAATCCCTGGAACACGTCCCATACGCCCGGCGGGTCCAGTGGCGGAACCGCCGCCGCCGTAGCCGCCGGCCTGGTTCCCATGGCCGCTGGAGGGGACGGCGGTGGCAGCATCCGCATTCCATCCGCCTACTGCGGTCTTTTCGGCCTGAAACCCTCCCGGGGACGCAATCCGAGCGGACCACACCACGGCCAACCCTGGCAGGGCGCGGTACAGGAGCATGTGCTGACACGATCGGTGCGGGACAGTGCCGCGGCCCTCGATGTTACACAGGGACCTGACCGGGGAGCGCCCTATGAAATCCGGTCGCCGGTCAAACCTTATCTCGAAGAACTAAAAACCGACCCCGGCAAACTGAAAATCGGCTTCACCACGGCGTCGCCCATCGGCACGTCGGTCCATCCGGAATGTGCCCGATCCGTGGTGGAGACCGCCAAGCTACTGGAGGAAATGGGCCACCATGTGGAAGAAACTGAAACCGGTGTCGACGGCAAGGCCTTGGCCAATGCCTATCTCACCATGTACTTCGGCGAAACGGCCGCCGACCTGGAAGAGATGAAGATCGTGTTGGGAAGAAAAGTGACGCCGGCCGATGTGGAAGCGTTGACCTATACACTGGCCCTATTGGGAAGAACTTTTTCGGCCGGGCATTTTGTAACCGCCATGCGCTGCTGGGATGCCGCCGCACGCCAAATGGGGCAATACTTCATGAACTACGACTTGTTCCTGACCCCCACAACCGCTCACCCACCAGCCAAAATTGGCGAACTACAGCCCAGTGCCATTGAAAAAAAACTGATGTCCGTGATCAACACCTTGAACCTGGGGGGTTTGCTCAAAGCCTCCGGCATCATGGATCAACTGGCCGAAAAAAGTCTGGAGCGAACACCGTTTACCCAAATGGCCAATCTCACCGGCCTGCCGGCCATGTCGGTACCCCTTTACTGGACTGCCGGCGGGTTGCCCTGTGGTTCGCATTTCATCGCGCCCTTCGGGGAAGAAGCCCTGCTTTTCAGGCTGGCCGCGCAGCTGGAAAATGCCCGGCCCTGGTCCACCAACAAACCGGTTGTATGGGCCGGTGCATAAAGACACCACACGCTATCCACCGGGCGGGATAGAAAAACAAAAGCATGCAAGTCGTTTGACATTGACAGCGCTTTGGCGCATCATTACCCTCCAAATTTTGAGATCGCTTCAATGACAAACGGATCGCGACCATGAAGAAAAAAGTGTTCCTGGCCTTTTTAGGATTGCTGGTAATCGTGGGTGTACTGGGCGGCATTAAATTCCTGCAAATCGGCCGTATGACTTCCAAGGGCCAATTTGCCCCCCCCCCGGCCACCGTGACAACCGCCACCGCGCAAAGCGCCGCATGGGAATCCCGGTTGCCCGCCGTGGGCTCTCTCGAGGCGGTGCAGGGGGTGACCGTCACGGCGGAAATAAGCGGCAAGGTCGTCAGCATCGCATTTGATCCCGGGGCCAACGTGCAGCCCGGAGACCTTCTCCTCCAACAGGATATCTCCTCCGAGACGGCCCAACTGCGCAGCGAAGAGGCCACGCTGGCGCTAAAAAAAGCCAACCACGATCGCGCTAAAGAACTGCGGGCCGAAAATGTGGTCACCCAAGCCGCTTACGACCAGGCCCGGGCTGAATTCGAACAGGCCCAGGCCGCCATCGACAATATCCGCTCCGTTATTGCCAAAAAAACGATCCGCGCCCCCTTTGCCGGCCGTCTGGGCATCCGTTTGATCAACCTCGGGCAGAACCTCGAGGCGGGCGAACCCATTGTTTCGCTCCAGGCCATGGATCCGGTTTTCGTCAATTTTTCACTGCCGCAAAGTCAAATCGCCCAGATCGAATTGGGCCTGGCCGTGCGCATTACGACCGATACGCTGCCCGGAGACGTCATTGAAGGCCGAATCACCGCCATCAATCCCCAGGTCGAGGCAGACACCCGCAACCTCCGTATCCAAGCCACGGTGGACAATCGCCAGGAGCGCCTCCGCCCCGGCATGTTTGTTGATGTCGATGTCATTCTGCCGGAACAAAACGACGTGTTGGCGATCCCGACCACTGCCGTACTGTATGCCCCCTATAGTGATTCGGTGTTTATCGTGGAAAAGACTTCGGCCGACAAGGGGGGTAAGGACGAGCTGGTTTTGCGGCAGCAATTAGTCCGACTCGGCGCCCAGCGCGGTGACTATATTGCCGTGCTCGCCGGTCTCCAAAAGGGAGAAGAAATTGTCAGCACCGGGGTGTTTAAATATCGCAACGGCCAGAACGTTGTCGTGGACAACACCCTGGCACCGGAATTCAGCCTGTCACCGAAACCGGAAGACCGATGACGAGGCTGACCAACCGGATCGAACGAAAATAACCTTTGTTCCGGCAACGCCACACCATCCAAATCTCGAGCGAAACGCCGTATGAAATTCACTGATATCTTCATCCGCCGGCCGGTGCTGGCACTGGTCATCAACCTCCTGATCATCATCGCCGGTTTGCAGGCCATCCGATCCCTCAATGTCCGCCAGTATCCCCGCAGCGACAATGCTTCGGTAACGGTAACCACGGTCTATATCGGGGCCAGTGCCGACCTGGTGCGCGGCTTCATAACGACACCGCTGGAGCGTGCCATCGCCGCGGCTGACGGCATCGATTATATCCAGTCCCAGAGCAGCCTGGGGCGCTCCTCCATCACCGTGCGCCTGAAATTGAACTACGACCCCATCAAGGCGCTCTCGGAAATCAGCTCCAAAGTCGACCAGGTGCGGGGGGACCTGCCCCCGGAAGCCGAAGTTCCGGTCATCAACGTGGAATCGGCCGACAGCCAATTTGCTTCGGCTTATCTGAGTTTCACCGCCGATGAGTTG
>Ga0316195_10000617_pt1 | contig 14608 bp, 11 predicted proteins | sample Phised1_MG_FD_204937 | JGI IMG/M metagenome (GOLD analysis project Ga0316195, IMG submission 204937) | Coastal sediment microbial communities from Maine, United States - Phippsburg sediment 1 | ecosystem: Environmental > Aquatic > Marine > Coastal > Sediment | place: USA: Maine | collected... | reverse complement strand
AAAAAATGCCATCTGACCGCCTGGCAGGCCGGCAGTATCGCAGGCAAGGCCCGGGTAAAGCAGATAACACCGTTCCATTTCTCACCCAGATATCAGGGGCAGGCGCACATGTTGCAAAAAGAGGCTTTGGATGCCTATTATGATACTTTGAATCAATAAAGAGATGACTCAAGCTTCGCATCCTTTAACTTAGGCGGAAGCCTTATTTTGCAAATCCGTTCAACAAGGTTATTTCGATCATTACCATCCTTAAACAATCTCTCTAAGTTCAATGCCATGTCAATTTATGTGGGGTAGCGTGTGCTCCGGCCGCGTCTATCCTTGCTTTGCCCGGCATAATAACAGATTGAAGCAAAAGTGACGCCAGAAGAAAAGATAAATTGTACGACCGCCCTAAAGCGCTTGCCTGGAAATTCTGATAATATTCTTATCGTAGGTTTGGGTGCGGCTGTGATCTATAGATGATATTTCAGGAATCGTTGTGATGATTTGAACCCAACGCTCACGATTTGCAGGATTACCCTCATTCATCAATAAGACAGGCTCACAAAAAACCGGCAAACCGGTTGAGACTAATACCACAATATGTTGATTTTTCTTTTCTCAATCCAGCCTTAAAAATAAAAATATAGCCTGGTGTGGTACTCATAACATATGAAATTTATTAATGGATTTTATGCCGTAGCGACAAATTGCAGATATCGCTATCCTTGCTCGAGAACAAAAAAGATGGCCGGAACAAATTCTTTTGAAATTCGCATTACGTATCAATATATGAAAGGTGAATATTATATTCAATCAAACTATGATGACCTCGTATTTCAATAGATCTTTCTATTTATTTCTTGGTGGTGGATGTATTTGTGAATAACGACTTACCAGTCAAACTCATCCGAATACGAATCCACATATACAACAATGTTTAAATATGTATCTTTTAAACCAATATCTTCCATGGAAATGCTTTGTTTAGTTCCATGCTTGGTGTGGGGTGGAATGCTTAAAGAAAACTCTCTTTGGGTATGAATATAACCATGACCCGAGCAATCCGGGCAGAAAAACTGATCCCAAATTTCTGTATCTCCGCATCTGGGGCAGGGTTCAATTATGGGCACGGTGATGGGAAAAAGCCCTCCATTTCGTGCTTCCTCTGGAGAAAGTATGACTTCATAATATAAATCTTTATCAGGAATACGGCCCCTTGTTTTCGTGTAAAGTCCAGGTAAAAAACCATCAAAAAATTCATCAGTAAAGGATCGCAACCGATGCATTTCGTCGAAGACACCTCTTCTTTTTTGGATGATATTTTGAACTTTTCGTTTTTTCGAAACAAGTCGCGGCTGTCTCAGTGTGGCATCGTATCTTCGGCGTTTGTTCTCATCTGTGAGGGTTTCATAAGCCTCTTTAGCTTCACGAAATTCGTTACTGCTGATAGAATGAGTTCGATCCGGATGCAGCTGTTTCGCTATCCGTCGGTAGGCTCGTTTAATCTGATTTAAATTGGCTTCCCTGGATATTCCCAGGACAACATAATAGTCTCTTGGCACAGAATGTCTCCTATTACAATTTTAATAGGTTCTTAAAGAATCATACTATTCCATAAGACAAATTAAAAATCATAGTACAGATTAAAGTTGAATATCCGACAATTAAAAAGAAGGCCGGAGGGATAGGGTTTTACACTTTAAATCGCCTCCGGCTTATGGAAAAAATCTTTAGGTATTAACTTCGATTTTACGTGGTTTAGCCTCTTCAACCTTCGGCAAAATAAGCCGTAAAACACCGTCAGTCAACTTGGCATCAATTTTACTCTGATCAATTACGTTGGATAGCGAAAATTGCCGATAGTATTTCCCTATTTCGTATTCAATTAAAATATCTTCCTCATTAGCTCTCTCAAAGGGTGCAACTTCTCCAGTTAAGGTCAATGTGTTCTCCCGAAGGTCAATGGTCAGATTTTCCGGCGCTACGCCTGGCAAATCAGCTAAAAGTGTGAGCTCGCGCTCGGTTTCGAATATATCAACACTGGGTGTAAAGACAACACCCGGCTTGGTTTGCTCAGCCGGAGACGTAACCTCGTGTTTTGGTTTTACTTGGATTTCTTTGGCTTTACTGTCAGTCATGGTAATCCCTCCTTCCCATAAAATTTTTTTGAAACCTAACTCACTGTAATCTGTCTGGGCTTGGTCTTTTCGGCCTTAGGTATGGTCATCGTCAATATACCATTCTCGAGCTTGGCATCAACTTTATCGACATCAATGTCATCAGGCAGGTTTATTGATCTTGAAAATTTTCCCGCTTCTCTTTCTCTTCTGTGGTATTTGACGTTATTACCTTCCACGGGTATTTTTCTTTCTCCTGAAATAGAAACGCCTTTTGCCGTAACTTGAATGTCCAGATCTTCTGATTTTACTCCGGGCAATTCTGCACGAACATAGTAATTATCACTATCTTCAGTCGCATTTGTCAGAGGAAATACTCCAGCTGAGGGCATTGGAAGAGCCCCACCTGATAAGGCACCATAAAGCTCATCCATTTGCCTTTGGAACCGATCAAAATCACGAAAAGTTTTATTGAATCCCCAAGTCGGAACATTGAATAATCTTCTGTAAAACATGATAACATCCTCCTTTCTTCGTTAATTTTTGCTTTTTTATAAGGTTAGACTATATTTTTCCAATTTGATTAAAACTTTTAACTAAAAAATAAATTCAGAAAAATGTTTGTCAAGATCCTTTTCAATTTTTTTCTTGAATTACTTTTTAGATGATGTATATTTCAGTAATGAATATTCGTTTCGGAGGTAATACGATGTCAAAGGAAAATAACAAAAAACAGAAAGAGAAAATTTCGCTAGCCAATCCATTTATTTCTGAGTTAAAAAGCAGACAATCAGTTCGTGCCACTTTCAGGCTGACGCAAGGCTGTATTGAGGCTATTAGTATCTTATCCATACAAATGGGCATCAAACAAAAATCTCTATTCGATCATATAGCTGAGGATATAGAAAGTTTAAAATCCATAGCCCGTGAAATTAAACAAACGAAAATAAAAAACCAGGGCCAAATCCAAAAAACCTTTGTGATCAGCAGAAAATCACTCGCTTCATTAGATAAAATTTCCAACATGTTTAATGCATCCATTGATGGATTGGTGGAATATTCTATCCAAAGATTATTACCAATTATTAATAAAGAAAGGAGAAAGCATGAAATACGAAAAGAATTTCTTATAAAGATAAAGAAGCATTTTCAACAAGGAGAGAAAATGCTGAAGGACATTAGAAAACAACTGGGAGATGATGATCCAATTATCGATAAATTTGCCATGGTCATATCAAACTATGAAACCGTAAGGGATAATATGGTATCATTTATTGACCGAAGTAAGGATATTGAAACGTTTGATGCTGATAATATGAATCCTTAATATTTGAAAGAAAGAGCTTTAATTACGATCCAGATACCTTGCAAAAAAGCATATATCTAATTATTCCAGACCGATGTGATACTAAAAATATATCTATCACTCAGTTTCGATATTTTAATGAAAACCTGGTTATCCACTCAATACTATATCTTGTATAATTTCGTTCCATCCTGACAAATTTTTAGGTATCCATCTATAAGGTGAAAATATAATCCATCTCAAAAACCTGGGATATGTCTGGCACGGCTTGGCAAGGAGATAAAATACAGATAGGTGATTTCAGCTCTTCTTCAAATAAAACGCTTTTATTTTTTCCACAACGTATTCTAACTGGGCATCTGAAAGTTCAGGATATATCGGAAGAGCCAGCGTATGCAAGGCGGCATGCTCGGCCACGGAAAATCGCCTTGTTTGCAGTTCAGATGGGAAAAGCATTCTTGAAGATGCATGGGAACCGGATAATAAACTTCCGTCCCGATACCGGCATCATTTAAAAACCCAAGAAGATCATCTCTTTTTCTCTTCACACGTATTACAAACTGATTGTATATGTGGCTGGTCTTCTTTTTCAACCGGAAGCTCAACCCTGGGCCCTAGGATAAAATATTGGCTTTCAAAAACTTCATTGGCGGCTTTGAGTATCTCGTCTTTTATGACACCATATTGATCTTTTAAGTCGAGCAGAGGGACTTTCATTGTGAGATTTAATATCCTTGTTTTTTGTGTCCGCCCTACGAGTTCGACACTATTTAGAAACGAATGGTCCGAATGTGACAATCTGGTAAGGGATAAAATTTTACAAATATCACCTTAAACAATTTGCAGGGATCTTGTTCATCGCCTGCCTCTCCGATTTCCATTATAACCATCTGATTTTGATGAAATTTCAGTCGGCTCACAGATGGTCTCAGCAGCAGGGTATCCCAGAAGCCGATTCACTTCTCGGATTAATGATGAACCGGCCTTTAATCTCGTTGCGTCAGAAAGGGCAATGGTGGTGTCTGTTTTTTCAGGATCCAGCAGATGAACGTACCCTCGGCAGGAACCCGGATACCGGCTAAATATGCCTTTTAATTGTTCGAGTAATGCTTTGTCTGTGCGGGTAATGTCAAGATTAAAATGGATGCTTGTGGACCAGGTCTCCTCAGCTTTGTCCATGGAAATCACCGTCTCTGCCAATATCTTAACCGAGTTTTCATCCTTTTGCAGACCGCCTCGAACCAAGATGGCGCTGTCTTCTGTTAAAAGATCGTAAACTTTGGCGTACAGCGCAGAAAAAACGACAATTTCCACAGAACCATGTAGATCCTCAAGGGTCACGAATCCCATTAAATCGCCTTTTTTGGTCTTTATAATTTTGGTACTCCTGATCATGCCGCCGATCCTCACGGCGTCACCATCATTTTGTTCCTTCAGGGTCGATGAGTTGGTGTTCGTGAACTTTTCCAGAATATCTTCGAATTGCCCCAAAGGATGTCCGGTAATATAAAACCCAAGGGATTCCTTTTCTAACGCTAAAAGCTCCTTCTCATCCCATTCGTCGATTTCGGACATACTGGGCAAGTTAATGGCATTCTGATCTGGCTTCAGATCGAACAAACCAATCTGCGGATCTGCCTTTTCTTTCTGAAGTCTCTGGCCGTAATCCACACAGTCCTCCAAAGATGCCATCATTCGGGAACGGTAGGCCCCTGTTGAATCGAACGCGCCACATTTTATCAGACCTTCAATCACCCGCTTATTGACCTTTTTCAGGTCCACACGTTCGCAAAACTCAAACAGCGAAGAAAAATTACCATCCTTACGTGCCGCGATAATGGATTCAATGGCATTTTCACCGACATTTTTTACCGCAGCCAGTCCGAACCTGATTTTCGATCCGGTTACGGCAAAGGCCTTATCACTTTCGTTGATGTCCGGTGGCAGGACTTCAATGCCTTGGGCACGACATTCGGCAATATATTTCACCACACCATCCGTAGAATGCATTTCGCTGGTCAGTAATGACGCCACAAACTCCACGGGGAAGTGCGCCTTTAGAAAAGCGGTCTGATACGCAATCAGCGCATAGGCCGCACTATGGGATTTGTTAAACCCATATCCCCCAAATTTTTCCATAAAATAAAATATTTTTCCGGCCTTGTCCGCCGGAATGCCGTTGTCGGTGGCCCCCTGCATAAACCGTTCCCGGTGCATGGCCATAATCTCAGGAATCTTCTTGCCCATTGCTTTCCGAAGGTCATCGGCTTCCGCCATGGAATAATTGGCCAGTTCTCCGGCGATCTTCATGACCTGTTCCTGATAAACGATAACCCCGTAGGTCTCTTTTAAAATCGGTTCAAGCTGTGGAACAAGGTACTCTAACTTTTTTTTGCCGTGCTTCCGGTCCACAAAATCATCGACCATTCCGCTGTCCAGAGGTCCGGGCCGATACAGGGCAACCAGAGCGATGATTTCATCAAAAGATTCCGGCCTTAATCTCACCAGCAAATCTTTCATTCCGGAGCTCTCCAGCTGAAAGACCCCGGTTGTCTCTCCCGAGGCAAGCAGACGGTAGGTGGCAGGATCGTTAAAATCGAGGTTTGAAAGATCGGGGGGCGTGCCGCCCTGTGCGGCGATCAGTTCAAGGGCACTTGCAATAACCGTCAGGTTGCGAAGACCCAAAAAATCGAATTTGACAAGGCCGATTTTTTCAACACATTTCATGTCGAACTGGGTCACCACCTCGCCTTTTTTACCTTTGTAGAGGGGCAGATATTCCGTCAGTGTTCGGTCTGCAATGACCACCCCGGCTGCGTGTGTTGAGGCATGCCGCGGAAGCCCTTCCAATACCCGGCAAATACTGATAAGATCGGCAACTTCCGGTTTCTTTTTTACCAGATCTCTGAGTCTCGGCTCCTGCTCAAGGGCATTGTCAAGACTGATGTTCAATACATCCGGCACCATTTTAGCAATGGCATCCACTTCGTTAAGGGGGATATCCAATGCACGGCCCACGTCGCGAATTACCGCCCGGGTTTTTAGCTTTCCGAAGGTGATAATCTGGGCGACAAAATCACCCCCACCATACTTATTGATGACATATTTGAAGACGTCTTCCCTGCCGTTTATACAAAAATCGACATCGATATCCGGCATGCTTTTACGGGCAGGGTTGAGAAAACGCTCAAAAATAAGACCGTGCTCAATGGGGTCCAGGTCCGTAATTCCAAGGGAATAGGCAACAAGGCTTCCTGCAGCCGACCCCCTTCCAGGTCCAACAGGAATACCTTTTTTCTTGGCATAACGGATAAAATCCGCCACAATTAAAAAATACCCTGGAAACCCCATGGACTTGATGAGCTTTATTTCATACTCCATGCGGTCAACATACAGTTTTTCATCAATATCCGGATTCTTTGCCTTTATCCCCTGTAGCACCGTTTTAAATCCATCCCTGACCATCTGTTCGAAAACTTCATCGACGGTATGATCCGATGCAACATCGAATTTCGGGAAATGATAAGATTTAAAGTCGAATTCAAGGTTGCAACGTTTGGCGATGTCTACGGTATTCTCGAGGGCGCCCGGATAATCCCTAAAAGCGTCATACATTTCTGCTTTGGATTTTAGATAGAGTTGATCGGTGCCAAACTTCAGGCGATCGTTTTCATGGACCGTCTTTCCGGTCTGCACGCACAAAAGAACATCATGGGCACGAACATCCGCTTTGTCGAGATAATGACAATCGTTCGAAGCAACCAGAGGAATGGAGAGTCTTTGACTCATATCCAGAAGTGCTCGGTTCACCGTCTCCTGGACATCGATGCCGTTGTTTTGAACCTCGAGAAAAAAATTTCTTTCACCAAAAACATCGAGGTAAAAGCGCGCGGCGTTATCCGCCTCATCGATTCGGCCGCCTTGGATCAATTGGGGGATTTCGCCGTGAAGACATGCGGATAGACCGATAAGTCCTTTGCTGTGGCGTTTTAATACGTTTTTGTCGATACGGGGTTTGTAATAAAATCCTTCAAGTTGGGCAATGGTGCAAAGTTTGCATAAATTGACATAGCCTTCACGATTTTCGGCCAGAAGGATGAGATGTGAAAGTCCACTTTTATCCAGGGAAGTTTTATCGTTAAGGCCCCTGGGTGCCAGATAGCACTCGCAACCTATAATCGGTTTTATTCCGGCTTTTTGGGCCTTTTCGTAAAACGTCAGGGCGCCGAACATGGTGCCATGATCGGTAATCGCCACAGCATCCATGTCAAAATCAGCAACGCGCTTTAACAGGCGATCAATCCGAATGGCGCCGTCCAGAAGGCTGTATTGAGTGTGAACATGAAGGTGAACGAAGTCAACTGCTTTATCAGTCATTTTTAAATATCTTTTATTGGAACATTTCAGATTGATTCAACGACGAGGACAACACGTATCAAAGGCAACTCATGGGAAAAAGAGCTATGTTTCAAACAGGAAACTAGTCGAGACGGTAATTTGGCGCTTCTTTGGTAATAATCACATCATGGACATGGCTTTCACGCATCCCTGCGGTTGTTATTTTTATAAAGCGGGCTTTTTCTCTGAGTTCGTCCAGGGTGCGGCACCCCACGTATCCCATACCCGCCTTTAATCCGCCGATGAGCTGAAAAATATTGTCCGACAGCGTTCCTCGGTAGGGAACTCTGCCGACGATACCTTCCGGAACCAGTTTATCGCTCTGGATATCTTCTCCCTGATAGTACCGGTCACGGCTCCCTTTTTGCATGGCTTCAATGGATCCCATACCTCTATAAGACTTGTAACTACGGCCCTGATAAATAACAAGCTCCCCCGGACTTTCCTCGGTTCCGGCAAAAAGGCTGCCGATCATCACCACATGGGCCCCGGCACCAATGGCCTTGGTGACATCCCCTGAGAATTTGACACCGCCGTCGGCAATCAAAGGAACGCCGGTTTTACCGTATACCGGGCTGCAGTTCATGATGGCGGTGATCTGTGGCACCCCGACACCGGCCACAATACGTGTGGTGCAGATGGAACCGGGTCCGATCCCGATCTTAACACCGTCCACACCGGCTTTGATCAGGGCTTCGGCTCCATCCGCTAAACCGACATTTCCTGCGATCAGCTCAATATCCTTGAAATTACTTTTCAGTTTTTTTACAGCCTCAATGACATTTTTCGAATGTCCATGGGAGGTATCAATGAGAATCACATCGGCACCGGCCTGCAAAAGCGTCTCTGTCCGTTCTTCCATATCAGGTCCGACACCCACAGCGGCGCCAACTCTGAGTCTGCCTAGGGAGTCTTTGCAAGCTTTCGGATATTTTTTAATCTTTTCGATATCTTTTATCGTTATCATGCCGATCAGACGATTTTTATCATCCACCACGAGTAACTTTTCGATCCTGTGTTTATGAAGCAGTTTTTTAGAATCTTCCAGCGTAATTCCCTCAGAGACGGTAACCAGGTTTTCTTTGGTCATGACTTCAGAAATCTTTTTTTCGAGATCTGTTTCAAATCGAAGATCCCTGTTTGTTACGATGCCCACCAATTGATCATCTTTGGTTACCGGAACCCCTGAAATGCGATACTTTTCCATCAGATTCAACACTTCATGGACGAGCTGATCCGGAAGAATCGTTACCGGATTAACAATCATACCGCTTTCAGATTTTTTTACCTTGTCAACTTCAACCGCCTGGTTATGTATACTCAAGTTGCGATGTATAAAGCCGATTCCGCCTTCCCGAGCCATACTTATTGCGGCGCGAGACTCGGTTACGGTATCCATCGCAGCGCTAACAAGAGGAATGTTTAAATCAATGTTTTTTGTTAACCGAGTTCGGGTGTCGACATCAAGCGGCAATACATCAGAATAACCCGGAAGCAACAAAACATCATCAAAAGAAAAAGCCTCTTCAGGCTGCACTTTTTTCATGGATTCCCCCATTAAACTTGAACTTATTAATTGGTTCTTTTTCGTGCTTTCGCAATTGAAACGTCTTTTTCGGTTTTCCATCTCCAGCCGATCCAGACGGAGTGTTTTTCAGTGTTAAGATATTTACGAAGACGAATAACAAATAGATTTATCTTTTGCAATCTTTATTAGCCTGTATTTGATCATACGTTATAAATTATTGAAATTAAATAAAATAAAAAACATCCAACTCTATTGGCCGGATATTTTAGATCACTGCCTTGACATTATGCCAATATCCGTAATAGATAATGCATCCGGACCATTCGAACCAAACCCAGAAACATCAACCCAAGGCTCAAAATTAAACCCCTATGAATGATTTGATAAAACCCGGTTAAGATGAACGGCCATGGGTCCGCAGATGAAAAAAAGCGTTGCCATGATATTTAAAATAAACCCCCAAAATCCCCAGGAACGACTTTTAACAAAGGTCGTTGAAATCCTAAAAAAAGGTGGCATCATCGCCTATCCAACCGATACATATTACGGAATCGGGTGCGACATCATGAACAAAAAGTCCATAGAAAAAATTTACCAGTTAAAACAGCGGAATAAAACCAAACCGTTTAGCTTTATCTGCTCAGGGCTTAAAAATATCAGCAACTACGCTAAAGTGTCAAACTATGCCTATAAAACCATGAAACGTCTTCTCCCCGGTCCTTACACGTTTGTGCTGGAAGGATCGAAGCTGGTTCCCAAAATCATGCTGACCCAGCGGAAAACCGCGGGAATCCGCGTACCGGATAATATAATTTGTCTTGCGCTTGTGGAAGCCCTGGGAAATCCGATTATCACGACCAGTGCGACAATGCCGGACGGCACAATTTTTTATGACCCGTCACTTATCGAAGATTTTTTTGGTCGTAGAATCGATGTGGTTATCGATGGAGGGCCGGTTTCGGGATACCCATCCAGTGTCATATCCTTAATCGACGATTTTCCAGAAATCATCCGGGAAGGTCTGGGTGATGTGAGTGTTTTTGCATAAAAATTAAAAACCCTCACCCAGCGGAGCGTCACGTTTAACAATGATTTGTTTTTTGTTTTTCTTGATCCCGAATCGAGCGAACATCAAGAATACCGTTGGAAACGGAAAGATGAGATGTCATCGGCCTGTCCGCCCCTGAGAACTTTCCCTAAGGACGAAAAAAATCGAGATTCCCTGGAACCATCGGGTATTAATGACCAGAATATGGGGAAGACAATCCATAAATTCATTTTTTTTATGGAGTGTCTCAATTTTGTTTGCGTATGTTTAGGGCTGAAAAACCCGGATGGGGACGAATGATTCTGAAACAGCTCTAAAGCGTTTTCAATGGCCTTTTTCAGGTCGATATATATAATCAGCAGATAAGAATGGATCCAATATATGGTTTAATAACGAGTCCGCGGAGGAATCCGTAACATATTTTAACAAAGAAAATTTTTTCTCCTTTGCATAAACCGTTGAAATCTTACCTTCGATCCCTCCCAGTCGGCCGGCCCATTCAATAGCATCTTCCAGATTTCCGATACGGTCCACCAGCCCCAATTCTTTAGACTCTTCTCCGGTAAAGATACGTCCGTCTGCAAGGGATCTCACCTTTTCCGGGTCCATCTTTCTGCCCTGAACAATATCTCTGATAAATTGTTTGTGTATCTTCCGTGCAAAATCCTGTAAGATTTTCTTCTCTTCGGGTTTCATCTTTCTCACCGGCGAGCCGATATCCTTGTACTCACCGCTTTTGATAACAATGGGAACCAATCCGATTTTTTGGAGCAGATCCTCATAATTTGTAAACCCCATAATCACACCGATACTCCCGGTTATGGTCCCGGGGTTGGCGACAATCCCATCTGCACCGGCAGCGATGTAATAGCCTCCGGAAGCAGCAATGGTGCCCATGGAAGCCACCACCTTTTTGCTGATCGATGTCTTTTTGATCTCCCTGAAAATTTCCTGGGATGGACCTACGGCGCCCCCCGGAGAATTGATCCGGATGACAATGGCTTTAATGGCGTCATCCTCACGGAAACGTTTTAGGTGGTCCAGTATGTTTTTGGAATCCGCAATGATACCATTAATCTCTATGATACCGACTTTTTCTCCGAATTCAAACTCAGAGTCCCTTGTGCCCAGGGTGAACAAAAGGGTCATCACCACCATTGCCGAAACAACGACAGATGAGAAAATCAGTATAAAAAAAAGATATGGATGCCTACGAGAAAACATGATGCTTTTGCAATCGTATTGAAGCCGAGCACCTCACAACTTAGAAAGAACCCGCAAAAATTTATTCCCCATTCAATTTTTCTTGAAGGTTTTCGCGCAAAATTTCTCCGAAAGTTGAAGTTGCGGGTTTAATGTTATTGACATATTCGCTCAGCAAGCTTTGTTCACTGTCCATTTCAAGCCGTTTAACTGAAAGGCCGATTCGTCTTTCCTCACTGTTAATATTCATAACTTTGGCGGTGATGACATCGCCGATATTGAATTTCCCGATGGGGGTTTTTATTTTTTCTTTACTAATTTCAGACACATGGACAAGACCTTCTATCCCTTCTTCGAGTTCTATAAAAACCCCGAAATCCGTAAGGTTGGTCACCGTGCCTGCAATCTCTTTTCCAACTTCATACCGTTCGGCGACTGATTTCCAAGGGTCGTCCTGAAGTTGCTTGATCCCCAGGGAAAACCTTTCGTTCTCCTTTTCGATATCCAATACAATGGCCTGAACCACGTCGCCTTTTTTATAGATCTCGGAGGGATGTTTTATGCGTTTTATCCAGGAAATATCTGAAATATGAACAAGACCGTCAATCCCTTCGCCGATTCCGATGAAAAGGCCAAAGTCGGTAATATTCTTGATCTTGCCCTCGATGGTGGTGCCCACCGGGTATTTTTCACTGATGACATCCCAGGGGTTGGGTACCACCTGCTTCATTCCCAAAGAAATTCGTCTGCTTTCAGGTTTGATGTCCAGTACAACAGCTTCGACCATCTCTCCCACGGAAACGACCTTGGAAGGATGACGAATCTTTCGGGTCCATGACATTTCAGAAACATGGATCAGTCCTTCGATACCCTCTTCCAGTTCCACAAATGCACCGTAATCCGTAAGGCTGACAACCTTTCCGCTAACCCGGGAGGTGATGGGGTATTTTTCTGAAGCAGTCAGCCAGGGATCCTCGGTAAGTTGTTTCATTCCAAGGGAAACCCGCTCCCGTTCAAGATCAAGGTTGAGAATCTTTACGGCGATATGGTCCCCAACTGAAAAAAGTTCCGAGGGGTGTTTGACTCGTCCCCATGATATATCCGTAATGTGAAGAAGACCATCCACACCGCCAAGATCAACGAAGACGCCGTATTCCGTTATATTTTTTACGACACCGTCGACAACTTTGTTTTCGTGGATGGTAGTTAGTGTTGTCGTCCGTTTGGAATCGCGCTCCTCTTCGAGAATCATTCTTCTCGACAGAACGATGTTGCTCCGTTTCTGATTAAATTTCAGGATCTTAAAAGTAAATGTCTTTCCAACCATCTCGTCGAGGTTGCGTATGGGACGCAAGTCCGCCTGTGAACCGGGCAGGAAGGCCAGAACACCGATATCCACAGAAAAGCCGCCCTTGACACGATTGGCAATGACGCCTTCCACGGTTCCGTCTTCATCGTAAGAAGCTTTTATCTCTTCCCAGACTTTGACCTTGGCCGCCTTTTCTTTGGAAAGAATGACGCGTTCTTCGTCGTCATCCCACCATTCCACCATCACATCGACTTTGTCTCCCACATCGGCGGTCAACTCGCCGCTTTCATCTTTGAATTCCTGAATTCGGATTTGTCCTTCTGATTTGTATCCAATGTCCACAAGAACATAATCCTTGTCTATGGAAATGATCCTTCCGGTGACCACTTCCCCTTCGGCAAAACGTTTGAAGCTCTCTTCGTACATACTCATCAGAGTGTCCATGGTTTCATCCGAACCTTGAACGTCCTTCGAGCGATCACTCGGAGGTCGAACCTCATCCGAATCACCCGCGATTTCAGGAGCTTCTTCAGGATTTGCGCTTGCTTCCTGAACATCCGACGATGTGCCCGTGGTGTCATGAGGATCATCAGATACGGTACCTTCAGCCGCCGTGCCAGTTGATTCCGACGCTTTTTCCTCCATAGCCTCTTCGTCTGATCGTTCACGCGTCTCATCATCAGACAAATCTTTACGGTTTAAATCTTTTGTTGAATCGTTTGTTTCAAAATTTTCCATTAAATAAAATACCCCCTAGACTATTTTTTTTGACTATCACCTGTTTAGGTATAGCATAACCGCTTTTGGTATCAGACTCATTTCCAAAAAACAACGATTATTTTAAATAAAATACTTAAGCGTTGAATCATCTGATGACGATGCTGTGATGGGAGGAAAAATCGAGGGAACGAATTTCGCAGAAAAAGATTCCAAAAACACTGGCGGGGTGAGAAAAATTGACGTTTTAATAACGTTCAAACGATATTCTCGATAACGGTCAACATCCGGTCAACAACGGCTTCGACGGAAAGATCGGTTGAATCTATCCGAATGGCATCTTCGGCAGGTTTTAAGGGCGCTAAGTTTCGGGTGCTGTCATTTTCATCTCTGCGCCGCATATCCGTTTCAACCGCGTCCAAGGTTTGGGGGCTTACCGATTTAAATTCTTTGTATCGCCTTAGGGCTCTTATTTTTGGGGATGCATCCAGAAAAAACTTCACATCAGCATCTGGAAATACCACGGTGCCCATGTCGCGTCCTTCGAACACGGCCTTTTTCTCCCGGCCCAGACGCCGTTGCAAATCTAAAAGAAAATGTCTCACAACCGGCCTTGCGGAAACCGCCGATGCAAACATCGATATTTCAGGGGTCCTGATTTGATCGGTAATATCCGAACCGTTTGATATCAGACGCAATCCTTTTTCCCCGGGCATAAATTCCATTTTCAGGGTGTTGCAAAGCTTCTCTAAAGCGGTATCGTCGTCAGGCGTCAGGCCCGTCGATATGGCGGCCAAGGCAACCCCCCTGTAAAGGGCACCGGTGTCGATATATCTGTAGTCCAAACGATCGGCCAGCAACCGGCTGGTTGTTGTTTTTCCGGCCCCCGAAGGACCGTCTATGGTAATCAGCAGTGGTTTCAAAAGAAAATTGGAATTGTTTTAGGGTATGGTTGATGAACTCGTAAAAAGTCTGATTTTCCTCGATGTCGCTCACA
>Ga0316195_10000616_pt1 | contig 14609 bp, 11 predicted proteins | sample Phised1_MG_FD_204937 | JGI IMG/M metagenome (GOLD analysis project Ga0316195, IMG submission 204937) | Coastal sediment microbial communities from Maine, United States - Phippsburg sediment 1 | ecosystem: Environmental > Aquatic > Marine > Coastal > Sediment | place: USA: Maine | collected... | reverse complement strand
GCTCACCTTCGCCTTCAAGGGCTCGAACGTGCGCGACCTGCCGCTGACCGTGGCGCAACTGCCGGTGTTCTCGAAGGCCTACTACACCGCCAACGAGTTCAACAAGACGACGCTGGAGCCGCCATTGGGTTCCGGCCCCTACAAGGTGAAGGAACTCAACCAGGGCAGCTTCATCACCTATGAGCTGCGGGACGACTGGTGGGCGAAGGACCTGCCGGTCAATCGCGGGCGCTACAATTTCGGCGAGATCAAGCTTCTGTATTTCCGCGACCGCACCACCGAACTCGAAGCCCTGAAGGCGGGCAAGCTGGACCTGCGCGAGGAGTTCACCTCGAAAAGCTGGGCCACAGAGTACGACCTGCCGGCGGTGAAGGAAGGCCGGCTGATCAAAGAAACGCTGCCGGATGAGCGGGCGTCGGGCGCGCAAGGTTTCTTCCTCAACATGCGGCGGGACAAGTTTGCCGACAAGCGGGTGCGCCAGGCGCTGGATCTTGCCTTCGACTACGAGTGGACCAACAAGAACCTGTTCTTCGATGCCTACAAGCGCACCGGGTCGTTCTTCGAAAACTCGGTGATGCGGGCGTCGGGCAAGCCGGGACCGGATGAACTGGCGTTGCTGGAGCCGCTGAAGGACAAGCTGCCGGCAGACGTGTTCGGCGAGGTGTACGAGCCGCCGGTGTCGAACGGGTCGGGACAGGACCGCGCCATGCTGCGCCGGGCGGCGCAACTACTGGACGAGGCCGGCTGGAACGTCTCCGGCAGCAACCGGGTCAATGCAGCGGGCGAGTCGCTGGCCATCGAATTCCTGATCTTTGCGCCCACCTTCGAGCGGGTCATCGCGCCCTATGTGCGCAACCTGAAACTGCTCGGCATCGACGCTTCGATCCGCCAGGTGGAGGCGGCGCAATACCAGGAGCGGTTGAAGAATTTCGACTTCGACATTGCCGTGCAGCGATTTTCCATGGCCGAAACGCCAGGGGTGGAGTTGAAGGCGTTCTTCTCCTCTGCCACCGCCGATGTGCCGGGCAGCTTCAACCTGTCGGGCCTCAAGAGCGGGGGCGTCGATGCGCTGATCGACGCCATCATGCAGGCGAAGGACCGCGACAGCCTGACCGTGGCGGCGCGGGCGCTGGACCGGGCCTTGCGGGCCGAGCAGTTCTGGGTGCCGCAGTGGTACAAGGGTGCGCATACGCTGGCCCACTGGGACATTTTCGGCCGGCCGGCGGCCAAGCCGCGGTTCGCCCGCGGCGTGCTTGACACGTGGTGGATTGACGGGGCCAAGGCGGCTAGTGTCAAGCGGGGTCCGTAGGGACCCGAATCAGTGTTGAGCCGTTAAAAAGCAACCGGCAACGAAAGCTGAGCGGACGCGATCATGGGCGCCTACATCCTCAAACGCCTGCTGCTGATGATCCCGACACTGTTCGGGATCATGCTGATCTCGTTTGCCATCATCCAGTTTGCCCCGGGTGGGCCTGTCGAGCGGGTGCTGGCGCAGTTGCAGGGCACCGATGTGGGCGCCACGGCGCGAATCGGCGGTGGCGCAGGCGGCGGTGAGGTGGCAGGCGGCGGCCAGACGCCGGGAGGTGGAGGCGGCGCCGAGGGCGGCTTCAAGTATCGCGGCGCGCAAGGGCTTGACCCGGAATTCATCAAGAAGCTGGAACAGCAGTTCGGCTTCGACAAGCCGGCTCACGAACGCTTCTTCCTGATGCTCAAGAGCTACGCCATGTTCGACTTCGGACAGAGCTATTTCCGCGATGTGCCGGTGCTTGAACTGATCAAGGAAAAGCTGCCGGTTTCGATCTCGCTGGGGCTGTGGCTGACTTTTGTGTCCTACGCCATTTCGATTCCGCTGGGCGTGGCCAAGGCGGTGCGCGACGGCTCCAGGTTCGACGTCTGGACATCCGCGGTGATAATCGTCGGGTACGCCATCCCGTCGTTCCTGTTCGCGGTGTTGCTGGTGGTGCTGTTTGCGGGCGGCTCGTTCTGGAACATCTTCCCTCTGCGGGGGCTCGTGTCGGACAATTTCGCCGAACTCAACTGGTGGGAAAAGATCATCGACTACGCCTGGCACCTGGTGCTGCCGCTGACGGCGCTTGCGGTGTCGTCGTTCGCCACCATGACGCTGCTGACCAAGAACTCGTTCCTCGACGAGATCAAGAAGCAGTACGTGATGACGGCGCGCGCCAAGGGCCTGACCGAGCGCCGGGTGCTCTACGGCCACGTGTTCCGCAACGCCATGCTGATCGTCATCGCCGGGTTTCCCGGCGCTTTCATCGGGGCGTTCTTCGCGGGCTCGCTGCTCATAGAGCAGATCTTCTCGCTCGACGGGCTGGGACTTCTCGGCTTCGAGGCGGCGGTCAACCGCGACTATCCGGTGGTGTTCGCCACGCTCTACATCTTCTCGCTACTGGGGCTGGTGATGAACCTCATCACCGACCTGATCTACACCTGGATCGATCCGCGCATCGACTTTGAAAGCCGGAAGGTGTAGCCCATGGACGCCACCGCAAACGTCGATCAGGTCGAGCTGGAAGCGCGCAAGCCGTCACGGCTGTCGGGCATCAACCAGCGCCGGCTTTCGCTGTTCAAGGCCAACCGGCGCGGCTTCTGGTCGTTCTGGATTTTCCTGTTCCTGTTCATCGCCTCGCTGGGGGCCGAGTTCATCGCCAACGACCGGCCGATCATTGCCTCCTACAAGGGCGAAATCCTGCTGCCGGTATTCAACGAATATCCGGAATCGAAGTTTGGCGGCTTCCTCGCCCGCACCGATTTCCGCGACCCGTTCATCCAGGAAGAGGTCAACAACAATGGCTGGATGATCTGGCCGCCGATCCGCTATTCATACCAGACCGTCAACAACGAACTGCCCAGCCCGGCGCCGTCGCCTCCGGCCTTCTCGCTGAGCAAGGAAGAGGCCTGCGCGCGCTACCAGAACGGCGTCGATGACGTGAACTGCGTGTGGGGCAACATGAACTGGCTGGGCACCGACGACCAGGGCCGCGACGTGATCGCGCGGCTGATCTACGGCTTCCGCATCTCGGTGCTGTTCGGGCTCATCCTGACCGTGCTGTCGTCCATCGTCGGCGTTGCGGCGGGGGCGGTGCAGGGCTATTTCGGAGGCTGGACCGACCTGCTGTTCCAGCGCTTCATCGAGATCTGGACGTCGATCCCGACGCTCTACCTGCTGATCATCCTGGCCGCCTTCCTGACGCCGAACTTCTGGCTGCTGCTGGGCATCATGCTGCTGTTCTCGTGGACGGCGCTGGTGGGCGTGGTGCGGGCCGAGTTCCTGCGCGGGCGCAACTTCGAATATGTGCGGGCAGCCCGGGCGCTGGGGCTTGGCGACAGGAAAATCATGTTCAAGCACCTGTTGCCCAACGCCATGGTGGCGACCGTCACCTTCATGCCGTTCATCCTTTCAGGTTCCGTCACCACGCTGACCGCGCTGGACTTCCTTGGCTTCGGCCTTCCGCCGGGCTCGGCCTCGCTGGGCGAGCTGCTGGCGCAGGGCAAGGCCAACCTGCAGGCGCCCTGGCTCGGATTGTGCGGTTTCGCCGTGGTCTCGGTGATGCTGTCGCTGCTGGTGTTCATCGGCGAGGCGGTGCGCGATGCCTTCGACCCGAGGAAGACGTTTGCATGAGCAAGACTTCGGACATTCTTCTCAGCGTCCAGGATCTCGCCGTGGACTTCCGGCAAGGCGGCAAGGTCAGCCATGCGGTCAAGGGCGTGTCGTTCGAGGTGAAGCGCGGCGAGACGCTGGCGCTGGTGGGCGAGTCCGGTTCCGGCAAGTCGGTCACCGCGCTGTCCATCCTCAAGCTGTTGCCCTACCCGGCGGCGCACCACCCGTCGGGCAAGGTGATGTTCAAGGGCGAGGACCTGCTCGACAACGATGACAGCGACCTGCGCCGGGTGCGCGGCAACGACATCACCATGATCTTCCAGGAACCGATGACCTCGCTCAACCCGCTGCACACGGTGGAGCGGCAGATTGGCGAGATCCTCGATGTGCACCAGGGCCTGCGCGAGGAGGCCGCCCGCAAGCGCACGCTGGAGCTGCTGGAGAAGGTCGGCATCCGCGATGCCGAAAGCCGGCTTGGCGCCTATCCGCACCAGCTGTCGGGCGGGCAGCGCCAGCGCGTCATGATTGCCATGGCGCTGGCCAACAACCCTGAACTGCTGATCGCCGACGAGCCGACCACGGCGCTGGACGTGACGGTGCAGGCACAGATCCTCGAACTGCTGAAGCAGCTGCAGCAGGAATTCGGCATGGCGATCATCCTGATCACCCATGACCTCGGTGTGGTGCGGCACGTGGCTGACCATGTCTGCGTGATGAAGCACGGCGAGATCGTCGAACAGGGCGTCACGAAGCAGCTGTTCGCCAGGCCGCAGCACCCCTATACCAAAATGCTCCTGGCAGCCGAGCCCAAGGGCCGGCCGCCTAAGTCCGATCCGGCAGCGCCGGTGGTAGTGCAGACGGACAATCTCAAGGTGTGGTTTCCGATCAAGCGCGGCTTCTTCCGCAAGACCGTCGGCCACGTGAAAGCCTGCAACGATGTGTCAATCACGGTGCGGTCCGGACAGACGCTTGGCGTGGTGGGCGAGTCAGGATCGGGCAAGACCACGCTGGGCCTCGCCATATTGCGGCTGATCAGTTCGCAAGGCCAGATCGTCTACATGGGCGACCGGCTGGACGGCAGCACCGAGAAGCAGATGCGGCCGCTGAGGCGGCAGATGCAGGTGGTGTTCCAGGATCCCTACGGCTCGCTGTCTCCACGCCTGTCGATCCGGCAGATCGTCGAGGAGGGCCTGCTGATCCAGCAACCCGAACTCAGCTATGACCAGCGCACCGACCGGGTGGCCAGGGCGCTGGAAGAGGTGGCGGTGCCTGCCGACGCGATGGATCGCTATCCGCACGAGTTTTCCGGCGGCCAGCGCCAGCGAATCGCCATTGCGCGCGCCATGGTGCTTGAGCCGAAATTCGTCATGCTCGACGAGCCGACAAGCGCGCTCGACATGTCGGTGCAGGCGCAGATCGTCGACCTGTTGCGCAAGCTGCAGAAGGACCACGATCTTGCCTACCTGTTCATCAGCCACGACCTGAAGGTGGTGCGCGCGCTGGCCAACGACGTGGTGGTGATGCGCAACGGCGTGGTGGTCGAACAGGGCCCGGCTGACGAGATATTCGAGAACCCGAAGACCGACTACACCAAGGCGCTTCTGGCGGCTGCCTTCGACCTGAAGGCCGCAGCAGGCGGCGCGGTGTCGCAATAGAAGACAGGCAGGATCGTTCATGACCAATCTGGCGCTCGTCATCCAGCGATGGGACCCGAAACCCTGGGTGGAGCGATTCAACACCTACGCGCCCGAACTCAACGTGTTCGTCTGGCCGGCGGAGGGCATCGATCCGGCGAGCGTTGACTATGCGCTGGCATGGCTGCCGCCGGAGGGCGTGCTGGCCGGATTTCCCAACCTCAAGGCGGTGTTCTCGCTGGGTGCCGGTGTCGACCACATCCTGTCCGAGCCCAGGCTGCCGGACGTGCCGCTGGTGCGCATCGTCGACCCCAACCTGACCATGCGGATGAGCGAGTACGTGTGCCTGCACGTGCTGATGCATCACCGCCAGCAGCGGCATTTCGACGAGGCCCAGAAGAAGCGCGTCTGGTCCGGCCGCAGCCAGTGGGCAGCGTCCGCCATGCGCGTCGGCGTCATGGGCCTGGGCGAGCTGGGCCGCGATGCGGCGGAGAAGCTGGTGCATCTCGGGTTCCAGGTGAACGGCTGGAGCAACTCGCGCAAGTCCGTCGCCGGGGTGACCAGCTATACCGGCCAGGGCGAGCTCGATGCCTTCCTTGCCGCCACCGATATCCTGGTCTGCCTGCTGCCGCACACCCCCGCCACCGAAGGCATTCTCAACCGCGCGCTGTTTCGCAAGCTGTCGCATGACGGACCGCTGGGGGCGCCGGTGATGATCAATGCGGGCCGCGGCAAGCTGCAGGTCGAGGCGGACATCGTCGCCAGCCTCGATGCGGGCGAACTGGCAGCCGCCACGCTCGACGTGTTCGAAACCGAGCCCCTGCCCGCCGACAGTCCGTTGTGGACGCACCCGAAGGTGACGATCACGCCGCACAATGCCGCCGACAGCGAGCCGGAAGCCCTATGCAGGTACATTCTGCGCCAGATTGCCAGCCACGACGCTGGCGGCAGGCTCGAAAACGTGGTGGACAAGACGGCCGGCTACTGAGCCGCCTCATCCGCCGGCGCCTCGCTGCGGTCAAGTTCCATTACCCGCGACACCCCGGTCACGTTGCCATACGCCGCTGCAATGCGCTTGATGGCGGCAGCCAGCGGCTCAACCACCGTTTGCATGTGATAGCCGTTGGCATGCAGCAACTGCGCGCCATCGAGCATGATGCCGATATGGCCTTTCCAGAACACCAGGTCATTGCGCTGCAGCTTGAGCGAGCGGTCCTGCTTCAAGGCGGTACCGAAACCTGCCTGCATCATGTCGGTGTCGCGCGGGCAATCAAAGCCGCAGGCCTGGAAGGCAGTCTGGACGAGTCCCGAACAGTCCAGCCCGGCCCAAGTCTTGCCGCCCCACAGATAGGGTGTGTTGACGAAGGCCTCGGCCACCGTGGCCGGATCGCTCCAGTGGTCGTCGATGGCTCTTAGGTGACGTGCCCAGACATAGCGATGGTCCCTGAGCTTGGCCATGTCGCCTTCGACCGACGCCACCGACACCAGCGAGTTCATGTAGGCCGGCTGCACCGGGTTCGACTTGATGTCGGGGCGCGAGTACAGCAGCGTCTGCGGCACGGCGATGCGGTGGGTCGGGTCCAGCACCTGCGCGGTCAGGCAACGGGCCGGGATGAAGCCCACATAGTTGTCAACGACGAGCTGCACGAACGCCCAGCCATCCTTGACCTGGAAGACGTGCACCGGTTCGCCGAACAGCGCCTGGGTATCGGTGGGCGCGTCATAGCGGGGCTCACGCTGCACCGGCGTCACCGAGACGGATACCTGCCGCAACTCCGGCTTGACGAACCGCAGCGCGCGCACCCTGCCGCGCAGCCGGATGTCGGCAACATCGTCCTTGTAGGCATGCAGGCGGCGATCAAGCGTCATGCGTCGTCCCTCAGGGCGCTGGCCCGGCTGGCAATGGTGTCGGCCAGCCGCTCGACATAGAGCGCACCGGCAACGGTGCGCTGGATCAGCACGTTGCGGCGGTCCTTCTCGTCGCGGCGGCGGGTCACCAGTCCCAGCTTGCCCATGGTGTCGAGCGCCCGGGTGATCACCGGCTTCGACACGTTCAACCGTGCGGCCAGGTCACGGACCGTATGCGGCGGCGCCTCCAGGTAGATGGTGAGCAAAATGCTGATCTGGCGCGCCGACAGATCCGGTTCGTCATCGCGGACCAGCGCGAGGTGAACGTCATGCCACAGGTTAAGCACCTCTGCCGTCGAAAGTTCGAGGCCCATCGGCCGGTCCCCACTCACGCTTGCACAAACAGGATCCGCTGCGATCAAAGTCATTACGGAGCCGTTTCATTTAAGCGCGGATACGGGCCTGCCGCAAGGTCTATTTGCGGGCGGGGTAGCGGGCCGACAGAAGGGCGAACAGGGCGCGCGCGGCCTGCGGCTCGCCACCCAAGGGCCGGGCCGGCCGGGCCGAGGGCACCCAGCCATAGATGTCGAGGTGTACATATGACCTCGCCTGCTCGACGAACCGCTTGAGAAACAGCGCTGCCGTGATCGAGCCTGCAAAGCCGCCGGTACCGGCATTGTTGATGTCCGCCACCTTGGAAGAGAACATCTCGTTGTAGCGGCCCCAGAACGGCATACGCCAGACCGGGTCGGCCACGGCCATGGCATGGGAAGCAAGCTCATCGGCCAAAGCGTCGTCGTCGGTGTAGAACGGCGGCAGGTCAGGCCCCAGCGCAACGCGGGCAGCACCGGTCAGCGTCGCCATGTCGACAAGCAGCTCCGGCTTCTCGCTGTCCGCCAGGTGCAGCGCATCGGCCAGCACAAGGCGGCCTTCGGCATCGGTGTTGCCGATCTCGACGGTCAGCCCCTTGCGGCTGGTGAGGATATCGCCGGGCCGGAAGGCATTGCCGGAGACCGCATTCTCCACCGCCGGGATGAGCACGCGCAACCGCACGTCGAGACCTGCCTGCATGATCATGCTGGCAAGGCTGAGTACCGCAGCCGCACCGCCCATGTCCTTCTTCATCAGCGCCATGCCCGACGACGGCTTAAGGTCAAGGCCACCGGTGTCAAAGCACACCCCCTTGCCCACCAGGGTCACCTTCGGCGCCGCCGCACGGCCCCAGCTGATGTCGATCAGCCGGGGCGCGTCATCGGAGGCGCGGCCAACCGCGTGGATCATCGGAAAGTTCTTCTGCAGGCTGGCGCCCTCGGTGACCACGAACTTCGCCTTGTGACCCTTGGCGAGCGCATGGGCTGCCGCTTCCAATTCGCTCGGCCCCATATCCTCGGCCGGAGTGTTGATCAGGTCGCGGCCCATGGCCACAGCTTCTGCAGTTGCAATCACCCGCTCGCGATCCACGCCGTGCGGGCAGACCAGCCTTGCCATGTCCCCGGGCTTGCCGCCGTTGGCCTTTGCCGGCAGGTAGCGGGTAAACCGGTAGCAGGCCAGCAGCCAGCCAAGCGCCAGCAATTCCGGGTTTTCGGCATTGCCGGCCAGGGCGTAGCTGCCGGCAGGCAGGCTTGCCGCCAGGCCCGCCGCCTCGAACGGATCAGCACCGGCGCCCGGCTTGCCGCAAAGCACCATAGCAACGCCCCCGGCCTCGTCAGGCACCGTCAGCCACTTGCCGGCCGCCGCCTTGAACTGGTTGTGCTTTACCCATGCCTGCTGCGGCTTCGACAGCCCGGCCAGCAGGGCGTCCAGCCCGTCCGCGTCAATGAAGTGAAGTGGCGTCGCCGAACGGGCGGCGGAATGCGCGAGCAGCAGCTTGCTGGCCTGAAGCATGGCGGTCGGTATCCTGATCGGGGTTTCAGCCTGGGACGTGAAGGTGTCTCACAAAATGGCGGCGCGGCAATGCGGCGTCAATCATGGTTAACAGTTTATTGAGAGTTGGGGCTCCAGAATTGCGTGAGATTCAAGTGGGCCAATCGGTGATTCCATCGATAGGGGTAATAAGATGCGGCGTTCAGTTTCCAGGTTTGCCCTGACGGGCAGATTGACCATGAGCCTTTGCCTGGCCAGTTTGCTGGCAGTCACGGGGTGCGCCAATGGCGGACCATCGCTGATGGCGAGCCAGGAAGCAGACCCCACGACGACCGGGTCGTTGCCCGAGGGACCTTCAATCCGGGCGACGGCAGAGGCAGCCAAGGCATGGCAGGAAAATCCGGGCAGTGTCCGCCGCGCGGTGACTTATGCGCGCCTGCTGGACCAGGCCGGTCAGAAGGATCAGTTGATCCGGGTGCTGGAAGCCACCATCACCCACAATCCCGATGATCCCAAACTGGTGGCCTATCTGGGCAAGGAACTGATCCTGTCCGGCCGGTCCAAGGCGGGCGTGGAGCAGTTGAACAAGGCGATCAATGCAGGCGAGGCCAACTGGAAAAACTACTCGGCGCTCGGTTCGGGCTATGACCAGATGGGCCAGCACACGCAGGCTCGTGAGGCCTACAGCAAGGCATTGCAGTTGAATCCCAACGAAGTCGCCATCCACAACAATATCGGCATGTCCCACATCCTCGAGGGCAACCTGCAGATGGCCGAGACCTCGCTGCGGGCGGCGCAGAAACTGCCCGAGGGCGAATTCAACCAGACGCTGCGCCAGAACCTGGCGCTGGCGGTGGGCTTGCAGGGCCGCTTTGACGAGGCTCGCGACATTGCCAGCCGCGACCTGCCGCCCGACCAGGTCGAGCAGAACCTCGGCTTCCTGAAGAAGATGCTGAACCAGGAAAACACCTGGCAGAAGATGAAGCAATCCGGCTGAGCCTCGCGCGCCGCCGCCACTTCCGAACATGGAAACGACGCCCCATCCCCGATGGCGCGCCGTTCATTCATGCTTGCGTACTTGCGTCCGCCAGGGCCCTGGTCACGGGCTGCCGAACACCTGGATGCCTGCCGGGCCGAGCAGCACGATGAAGATCACCGGCAGAAAGAACAGCACCATCGGCACCGTCAGCTTGGGCGGCAGGGCAGCGGCCTTCTTCTCGGCCATCGCCATGCGGTCGTCACGGTTTTCCTGGGCCAGCACCCGCAATGCTGTACCGACCGGCGTACCGTAGCGCTCCGACTGGATAAGGCTGGTCACGACCGATTTCACCGTCGGCAAGCCGACACGGTTCGACAGGTTTTCGAAGGCCTTGGAGCGGTCGCCAATGAACGAAAGCTCGGCGATGGTGAGGGTCATCTCTTCGGCCAGCGGCACGGAAGCCGAGCCGATTTCCTGGGCAACCCGGCCGAACGCAGCCTCGATCGACATGCCCGATTCCACGCAGATCAGCAACAGGTCCATGGCGTCTGACCAGGCGCGCTGGATCGACTGCTGGCGGCGCTTGACCAGGTTGCTGAGAAACAGGTTGGGCAGATAGAAGCCGGCAATGGCGCCGCAGCCCGAGGTCACCAGGCGCATCGAGCCCGAGACCTGATCGGCAAAGACCGTCGCGGAATAGATAAACACAATCGTGCCGCCCACCAGAGGCATGATCACCCGCGCCGCCAGGTAGGTGACGAGGTGCTTCTCCAGCCGCAGGCCCGCCTGACGCAACCTGGTCCGGGACGCATCAGCTTCCAGCAGTTTGCGGAGGTTGAGTGCATCGACAATCTGGGCGGCCGCACCCTTGGGCGCGCTGTCCCTCAACCGGCCACCCCTGAGGTCCTGGCCCTTCTGCAATGCCTCGCGGTTGGCAGTCCGCATCTTGTCGCGCTCGACGGCGAGCGTCTTCATGCGGGTCTGCATCTTGTCGCCCTGCAGCAGCGGCGATGCCAGCGTCACCACGGTGGCGAACGCAGACACTGCCACCAGCAGGGTGATCAGGTTGCGCGGCTCAAGCATGGAATAGAAGAGTTCAAACATGGTCCCTGGCGTCCCCTGTGGCTAGCTGCAGCCGGTCAGATGTCGAAGTTGATCATCTTGCGCATGACAAGCACGCCCATTCCCATCCACACCGCAGACCCGACAAGCAGCACATTGCCCATCTTGGTCTCCCACATCGGTATCAGATAGGTCGGGTTGACAATCATCATGCCCCCGGCAATCACGAATGGCAGCGCCCCGATGATGGCCGCCGAGGCCTTGGCTTCCTGCGACACGGACTGGATCTTCTGCTTCATCTTCTTGCGGTCGCGCAGCACCTTGGAGAGGTTGCCGAGCGCTTCGGCGAGGTTGCCGCCCGTCTTGGCCTGGATCGCCATGACGATGGCGAGGAAGTTCACTTCCTGCAGCGGCATCCGCTCAAACATGCGTTCAAGGCCTTGGTCGATGGTGATGCCGACACGCTGGCCTTCCACCACTTCCGCGAATTCGGGGCCCACGGGTGCAGGCGTCTCCCGGGCGATCACCTTCAGGGCATCGGACACCGGCAGACCGGCCTTGATGCCGCGCACCATGACGTCGATGGCGTCAGCAAAGTCATGAAGGAACTTCTCGCGGCGGCGCTTGGCCAGATAGTTGAGGAACCACCGCGGCAGCCCGAGCGCGCCGACGATGCCGGCAACGGCCGCAACGAACAGCGGCGCACCGCCGATCAATGCGCCAAGCGCCAGCACGACACCCACCACCAACGAAGCAATGATGAAGGCATTCATGTTGAGTTCCAGGCCAGCCTGGTGAATCAGCTGGCGTATGGTCAGTTTCTTGCGCCGCTTCTTCTCCGCCTCCTCGAACTCCTTCAGGGTTTCCTGGATGCGGCGGCTGCGCTGCTGCGACTTGTCCTTGCCGGCCGCACCCTTGCCCTTGCCCGAAGACAGGTTGCCGGAAGCAACCTTCCGGGCGCGGCTCTTCGCCTCGGCTTCGCCGGTGAAGTAGGGAAACAGGACGCCTACAACCAGACCGCCGACGGCAAGTGCTGCAAACACCACGAATGCGAGCTGGATCAGTTCGGGGCTAAGTTCCATCTTTTTCTATGCCTTTTTCACCAGCGCTTGCGCGTTAGCGGTTGTGTTCTTCCTCGGCTATCTCGGCATCCTCGAGCGCCTTGGCCAAACGTGCCTCTTCGCCATAGTAGCGCGCACGATCCCAGAAGTTGGGACGCGCGATGCCGGTGGAGCGGTGACGGCCGATGATCTTGCCGTTGGCGTCCTCGCCGACGATTTCATAGACGAACAGGTCCTGGGTGATGATCACGTCGCCTTCCATGCCCACCACCTCGGTGATGTGGGTGATGCGGCGCGAGCCGTCGCGAAGCCGCGACGCCTGCACGATCACGTCGATGGAGCCGGTGATCATTTCCTTGATGGTCTTGGAGGGCAGCGAGAAGCCACCCATGGTGATCATCGATTCCAGACGTGACAGGGCTTCGCGCGGCGAGTTGGCGTGCAGCGTGCCCATCGAGCCGTCGTGACCGGTGTTCATGGCCTGAAGCAGGTCGAATGCCTCAGGTCCGCGCACTTCGCCGACAATGATCCGCTCCGGACGCATGCGCAGGCAGTTCTTGACTAGGTCACGCATGGTGATCTCGCCTTCGCCCTCGAGGTTTGGCGGGCGGGTTTCAAGACGCACCACGTGCGGCTGCTGCAACTGGAGTTCAGCGGCGTCTTCGCAGGTGATCACGCGTTCGTCTTCGTCCACGTAACCGGTCAGGCAGTTGAGCAGCGTCGTCTTGCCGGAACCCGTACCGCCGGACACCAGCACGTTGCAGCGAACGCGGCCAATGATCTTGAGGATCTCCGCGCCCTCCTTGGTGATGGAGCCGAAGCCCACCAGGCTGTCGAGCTTGAGGCGATCCTTCTTGAACTTGCGGATGGTAAGGGCGGCGCCGTCGATGGCCAGCGGCGGCGCAATCACGTTGACACGCGAGCCGTCCATCAGGCGGGCGTCGCAGATGGGGCTGGCCTCGTCGACGCGGCGGCCGACCTGGCTCACGATGCGCTGGCAGATATTGAGCAGCTGGGCATTGTCGCGGAAGCGGATGCCGGCATCCAGCATCTTGCCGTTGACTTCGATGAAGCACATGTTGGCGCCGTTGACCATAATGTCGGCGATGTCGTCGCGCGCCAGCAGCGGCTCGAGCGGCCCATAGCCCAGCACGTCGTTGCAGATGTCTTCGAGCAGTTCTTCCTGCTCGGCGATCGACATCGCCACGTCCTTCAGCGAGATGATCTCATTGACGATGTCACGGATTTCATCGCGCGCCGAATCGCGGTCGAGCTGTCCCAACTGAGTCAGATCAATTGCATCGATGAGTGCGTTGAAGATCGTCGTCTTGATGTCGTAATAGTTTTCAGAGCGCGTGCCGCGCGGCTTGGCTGCCGGCTTGGGCTGTGGCGTCTGCTGGCGCTGCAACTGCTGGTCCTGCGGCTGCGGCGCCACGGCGGGGGCGGGCGCTGCGGGGGCAGCCGGCGCCTGGCTGTTTACGCCAAGGCCCGGAATGGCCATGTCGAGGCCCGGAATGCCCTGCGCCTGGGCGGCAACGGGCTGAGGCGCCGGTGCAGCCGGATACACTCCCGGCGCCACTTGTCCCGGCAAGGCGGTCTGCGGCGCCTGGGGCGCCTGCGGTGTCGTTGAATCTCCCCGTTTCCCAAACATCGCTTACTTCTTCCTCAACATCGGTAGCAGTTTTGCCAGGGCGGAGCCGCCCGCCTTGGCCTTGGTGGTTTCCGGCTTCTGCTGCTTGCCTGACAGCATCGTTGCCAGTTGATGGATCTGCTCGGCCGGCTTCGACTTGGCGCTGACGTCGCAGATCATCTGGCCATTGCTGGCCGCCGTGCCGAAAATGTGGGCATCGAACGGGATCACCGCAGCCGGCTCGGTGCCAATTGCCTTGGCGAATTCGGAGACCGGGATCTCGGGGCGCTTCTGCACGCCAACCTGGTTGAGCACCACCAGTGGCGCCTTGTCGTTCGGCCGGGCGGCGGTCAGGAAGTCGAACATGTTCTTGGTGTTGCGCAAGGCGGCGAGATCAGGCGTCGAGGTGATGATCACGTCGTCGGCGGTGGACAGGATGTGCTTGGTCCACGGCGCCCACACATTGGGAACATCGAGGATGATCAGGGGCGCGGCGCCGCGCACGGCGTCGATGATCGGCTCGAGCGTGTCGGTATCCATGCCAAGCGCCTTCTCCACCTGTGCCGGCGCCGACAGCAGGCTGAGCCGGTCGCTGCACTTCGTCAGCAGCCGCTCGATCATGGTGGAGTCGATACGGTCGGAAGAGTTGATGGCCTCCGCCATGCCCTGCGCCGGATCCTGGTTGAAGTTCAGGCCGACAGTGCCGAACGCCAGGTCAAGGTCGGTGACGATGGTGTCGACCTCGAACTCGCCGGAGGCGATGGCGGCGATGTTGTGGGCAATCGTGCTTGAGCCGACGCCACCCTTGGCGCCGACGAACGCCACGATGCGGCCGATGGGCTTTGCGTCGGGATCGTTGTAGAGGCTCGAAATGGCATCGATGACCTGCAGCTGGTGCACCGGCGCCACGAGG
>Ga0316195_10000615_pt1 | contig 14626 bp, 12 predicted proteins | sample Phised1_MG_FD_204937 | JGI IMG/M metagenome (GOLD analysis project Ga0316195, IMG submission 204937) | Coastal sediment microbial communities from Maine, United States - Phippsburg sediment 1 | ecosystem: Environmental > Aquatic > Marine > Coastal > Sediment | place: USA: Maine | collected... | reverse complement strand
GACCTCGTGATCATCCCCGTTCTCGACGGCGGCGAGGAGATCGGGAACAAGGTGGGCCTCGCGGTCCTCGCTGTCATGGCAGTTGCACTCTGGAAGGCGTTCGGGATCACACTCCGGCGGACCGCTGCGAGCGCACTCCAGTTCCGGACCCGTGCAGATGCCCGCGAGAAGCTCATCGAGCACCAACTCCGGCTTCAGCTGGCGTGGCACGATCGCCGTTCGACCGGTGACCTGCTGTCGGTCAGCGAAGTCGACACCCAGACCGGAACCTTCGTGCTCGCACCGCTGCCGTATGCGACGGGCGCATCGTTGCTGCTGATCGGGACCATCGTCCTCGTTGTCGCGACGCATTGGATCCTCGGCATCATCGCGCTTGTCGGCCTCTCGGTCCTTGTGGCGATCGACGTCAGGGGGGCCTTCTCGCTGTTCGTCGATTTCGAAGAGGCCCAGTACGAGCGTGGCGCAGTCAGCGAGATCGCCCACGAGAGCATCGACGGTGCGCTCACCGTCAAGGCGCTCGGGAGAGAGGCTCAAGAGACCGAACGGTTCCGACGCGCAGCCGAAATTCTCCAGACCCGGCTCGTCGACATCGGTGTTCGATTTGCGAACTTCCGAGCGATCGTTGAGTCACTCCCGGCCGCGATCAACATTGTGATCCTCGTCGCGGGGGCAATCCTGGTGGGCGAAGGCTCGATGACGGCAGGTGAGCTCGTAACGGTCGCGTACCTGATCACGCTCATGGCGTTCCCGCTTCAGCTCATCGGCTTTGTCATCTTCGAGATGGCACACAGTCAGGCGGCGTGGACCCGCGTTCAGGAGATCCTCGATGCCGACGAGACCATTGATCATGGGTCGCTCGATGCGCGCCCTGTGGCAGACGGTGCCGGCCTCGAGTCGCGAGCTGTGCAGTTCTCGTACACCGATGGGGAACCGGTCCTGAGCGATGTGCAGTTCGAGATTCCGGCCGGCCGCACCGTGGCGGTCGTCGGACCAACAGCGTCGGGTAAGTCAACGCTCACGATGCTCCTCGCCCGTCTCTGGGATCCGACCGACGGGGCGATCCACATCGATGGGGTAGATCTCCGGGAGTTCGCCCGCTCCGAACTCGCCCTCGAAGTGGCGTATGTTGCTCAGGAGTCCTTCCTCTTCGACGACACGGTGTGGGGCAACGTGACGCTCGGTTCCGACGTCCCAGAAGAGGACGTCCATCGAGCCATGCGGCTCGCCGGCGTCGAGCGGTTCATCACCGAGCTCCCGGCGGGCTATGACACACAGATCGGAGAGCGCGGGACGGCACTCAGCGGCGGGCAGCGACAGCGCGTCGCCCTTGCCCGAGCGCTCCTGCGCAGGCCACGGGTGCTGGTGCTCGATGACGCAACATCTGCTGTCGACCCATCGGTCGAGACCGAGATTCTCCGGGGGCTGCAGGGGGCAGAGCTGCCATCGACGGTTGTCATCGTTGCCTACCGCCGATCGTCGATCATGTTGACCGACGAGGTCGTCTTCATGGACGAAGGGCGGGTTGTCGCTCACGGTAGTCACGAGGACCTCCTCGCCACCCAGCCCGGATACGAGCGCCTCCTTCGCGCCTATGAAGAAGATGCCGCGCGGCGCGACGAAGAGGAGGTGGAGTCGTGAGCGAATCGACCGGCCACGTCCTCCGGCGCGCATTCCGGATCGCTCCTGCGCTATCCAAGGGACTCGGAGTGACGCTCGCTCTCGCCGTGTTCGGAACGGGGTTGCAGCTTGTGGTGCCGATCACGGTGCAGCGCATCATCGACAGCGTGCTTCTCGGAACCGACCAGGCGGACACGTCCTCGGTGATCACATCAGGCCTCATAGCCCTGGTCGCAGTGGCGTTCGCCATGTGGGCACGACGAGCGTCGCTTGCTCGCCTCGCCCGCTCGTCGATCACCGGACTCACCGACCTCCGGGTCACCACGTTCGAATACCTCCACAAACTCTCGATGCTTCACGTCCAGGCCGAGCGTCGCGGGGCACTCGTCAGCCGCGTCACGTCCGACATCGAGACGATGCAGCAGTTCATGGAGTGGGGCGGCGTCGGGATGATCCTGGGAGCCGCGCAGATCCTGCTCGCCGTGATTGTGATGCTCGTGTACGAGTGGCGCCTCGCTTTGATGATCACGGTGGGCGTCATCATCTACTCGGTGATGCTTCTCTGGTTCCAGGGGATCCTGCGCCGCGCTCACGACAGGGTCCGAGAGCGGGTGGCGGACTCGCTCTCCGTCGTTGGCGAGGCCACAGCGGGTCTCCCGACGGTCCGAGCATTCGGCATGGAATCGGCGGTCATGGGAAAGGTCAGCACGGCCCTCGACCGTCAGTACCGGGCTGAGTACGGGGCGGGCGCCCTCGCCGCCGTGTTGTTCTCGTCAGCTGAGCTCTTCGCGGGCGTTATCACGGCGTCGGTCATCGCCGTCGGTGTCACCTTTGGGGTGTCGTGGGGACTCAGCGCAGGGACTCTCGTCGCGTTCCTTTTCCTGGTCACGCTTCTCGTCGAACCCGTGCAGATGCTTGTGGAGACGATCAACCAGGCGCAGTCGGCCGGTGCGGGTCTGCGCAAGGTGCTGAAGCTCCTTGATTCACCGATCGATGTCGCTGATCCGATCGACGGCGTCTCGTTGCCCGATTGCTCTCTCGATCTGCAGTTCGAGGGAGTCCGTTTTCGGTATCCGACGGGTGATGACGTGTTGAGAGACGTCACCGTCTCGATCTCTGCTGGAGCACGGGTTGCCGTCGTGGGGGAGACCGGGTCGGGGAAGACGACGTTCGCGAAGCTGGCAACCCGCCTGCTGGACCCGGCCGATGGGGCCATCATCATTGCGGGTGTGCCGATCGAACAAGTCCGGTTCGATTCCCTGCGTTCTCGGGTGGCGTATGTACCTCAAGAAGGTTTCCTGTTCGACGGCACGATCGCCGACAACGTCCGGTATGGAAGGCCGGGTGCCACCGATGAAGGAGTCCGAGCGGCGATCGCCGACCTCGGTCTTCTCGAGTGGGTTGATTCCCTCACCGACGGCATCGGCACCAGGGTGGGAGAGCGAGGCAGCAATCTGTCGGCAGGGGAGCGGCAGCTCGTCGCCATCGTCCGAGCCTGGATCGCCAATCCTGATCTTCTCGTACTCGACGAGGCGACGTCCGCGGTCGATCCAGCGCTCGAGGTTCAGATCCGGCGGGCCATCGATCGTCTGACCGCCGGCCGCACGTCGGTCACGGTCGCCCATCGGCTCTCGACGGCGGAAGCATCCGACACCGTTCTCGTCTTCGACGCCGGCCGCCTCGTCGAGCGCGGCCCACACCGGGAACTGGTGCTCGCGGGCGGCGTCTACGCAGATCTCCACAGAGACTGGGCGGGGTCAGTTTCGGGGCAGTAGATCAGTAGAACAGTGGCAAGTAGAGGAGCAGTGGGCCACTGATCTACTGATCTACTACTCACATGTGACCAAAGTGCTCTCCTACGCGTCGTACTCCATGAATCAGAATCAAGGAGGTTCTCAATGAGGAATGAAGCAAGCTGGGATCGTATTGTGCGCGTGGTGGGCGGTGTTGTGTTGATCGGATTCGGTCTCGGCGGCGTGATCGCATCGCCGTGGGGCTGGATTGCCGCGGTGGTCGGTGCTGTCTTCCTCGTGACCGGGATCGTCGGCTTCTGCCCGATCTACGCCGTGTTGCGGCTACGCACAAACAGTGACGAAGCTCGCAGCTGACCGCCCCCCTTTCTGCTCGGAGCGAACCCATGGTGAAGAGCCAGCCTGAGGTTCTGTATTTCTACGGATCCAATTGTCCCGTGTGCAAGACGATGACCCCGTTCATCGATGAAGCCGGGGAGGAGTTCGAGGGTCGAGTGACGCTCCGCAAGGTGAACGTTTCCGAGAGCCAGAAGCTCGCCCAGCGATACCGGGTCATGGCGGTTCCGACCACCGTGTCGGTCTCCGACGGCGCTGAAGTCACACGCGTCGTTGGAGCGAGAACACCGGGAGGGCTACGGCGGCTGTTCGAGTCGGCTGAGACCGGCGAGGTCCTCGAATCAGGGATCTCGACGGTCGCTCGGGGCATGCGCATCGGAGTCGCCGTCGGATTCGCAGGCTTCGCTCTCTGGACCGCCGTCTGGGTCCTGGGGATCCTCGCTGCAGGTGCACTCGTGTTCGCATTCCGGGACAAGATCCGTCGTTGAACGACACCCGATCGGGACGGGTACCGTTGCGTCGCGATGCACCACGGAAGCGCGACAACCCCCGAGCCGGGCCGGCTCTTCGAGACGTTCGCCGACGGTGTCTACACGCTGGCATATCGAATCATTCGGGATCGCCATCTTGCCGAGGACGTCGTCCAGGAGACCTTCATCAGGGTGATTCGATCGTTGGGGAGCTACCGCGGAGATGGGCCGATCGCTGCCTGGATCTATCGCATCGGGTATCGCCAGGCGATCGCCGTGACGCGGCGTCGGCGCGAGGAACCGCTCGATCCCGTCGTCGTTGCCGTCCGGATCGACCGTCCGACCGGGACGGTCGAGGAACACGTGCTTGCGGGAGAGCTCGCCTCCCGGCTCGACGAAGCGATCGCATCGTTGTCGGAACCGGTGCGCGCGGCATTCGTGTTGCGCGATGTGGAAGGTCTCTCCACCGGAGAAGTCGCTGCCGCTCTGGACATTTCCGAGTCGGCGGTGAAGATGCGTCTCGTCCGTGCACGCGAGTCGATGCGAACGCATCTTGAGGAGTACCTGACATGAACGTCAACTGCGATCAACTCGCCGGGCTGTTGCCCGAGTTCTTCGACGGGGACCTGTCGACGGAACAGTCGGATGCGGCCATTGATCACCTTGCCACCTGCGAGGCATGTCGCCTCACCGTCGACGAGCTCGAGGGTGTGCGGACGTTGGCCAGCGACCACGGTCGACTCGAACTGCCACCGGAATCAAAGGACCGGATCCGCCGCTCTCTGGAATTCGACTGACCGCAGGTTCCTAGTCGTCTTCCTCTTCGCCGCTCTCACTGATTGACGGCTCATACTTCCCATCTTCGAACTTGCCGGAGAACTTCGATCTGTGCTCGTCGTTGTGGAACTCGATCTCGACCTTCTCGGGACCCGAACTCTCCACTTCCATCGTGAACCCGGGTCTCGGAGACGCCCCGGCAAGACGGACGGTTCCGTCACCGATCTCAACGGAGACCAAGCCGCCAACGAGTTCGTAGGACCGGATCTCCGTCGTGGAAGGAACGGTCGAGGTTGTCGTCGTCGTTGGCAAGGGGGAGGGCGCGGGAGCGGACGGGACGGTCGTGGATGGGACCGTCGTTGTGGGCTGGAGCGGGGCGCTTGTCGTCGGTGTCGGAGCGGTGGTCGTGGGACCGCTCGATCCGTCGATGGGCGTGGGCGATTCGGGTTGGGTGGGATCGGGAGCCTGCTGTTCCGGACGGTCGGGCGCGATCGTCGTCGGGGGGAACATGGCTGTCGGCGTGTCGGTGACCTGATCCCGCACGCTGCTCACTGCAGCGGACGCGATGAAGACGGCGGTCAGGGTCACCGCGAGCCAGATGAGTAGATAGGCGATGCGTCGCACCCTCCAATGATGCCGCGAAATCGGTGGTGCAGGGCTAATGGTCGGTTAACCACACGTGAAATCGAGCGTCGGCGGCGGCCGACGGACGAGGTTCATGGGTATCGTGACCCTGTGTCGAGCATTCTGATCATCGAAGACGACCAGCGAATCCGCCAGTCTCTATCGAATCGTCTCGCCGAGCGCGGGCACGAGGTGGAAGCAGTCGGAACCGCCATGTCGGGAGTGGAGTCGGCGGTATCGGGGCGCTTTGACGTGGTCGTTCTCGATCTGGGCCTGCCGGATCTGGACGGTGCAGAGGCTCTTCGCATGATTCGTGCGATCAGTGAAGTACCGGTGGTTGTTGCCACCGCCCGAGACGACGAGGTCGAGATCGTTCGACTGCTCAATGCAGGCGCCGATGACTACGTGGTCAAGCCGTATTCCGCCGAGCACCTCGAGGCAAGGCTTCGCGCCGTGCTGCGTCGCTCCGGTTCAGAACCGGAGCAGCGGGTGATCACGGTCGGGCAGATCGTGATCGATCTCGATGCACAAGAGGCCCGCTTCGAAGACCGGCCGCTCGATCTCACGGCTCGTGAATTTGAGCTCCTGGCCTACCTCGCCGAGCGTTCGGGAACCATGGTGAGCAAACGCCAGATCCTTGCTGAAGTGTGGCATCAGCCATACGGAGGGGCGGATAAGACCATCGACGTGCATCTGTCGTGGCTTCGGAAGAAGCTCGGCGAGTCCGCTGCCGACCCGAAGTACATCCTCACTCGTCGCGGTGTGGGGGTTCGTCTTGTTGATCCGGACTCGTGAGGCGAAGCCTCATCCTTGTTACGGCCGGGGTTACGTCGATGGTTGTGATCGCGTTTCTCGTGCCTCTCGCGATCCTCGTTGGTGCACTTGCGTTCGATCGAGCGGTAACACGCGCCGAGCGAGAAGCCGAGACCATCGCTCGTGTGGTCGCGGTCCTCTCCCCGTCGTCGGGCACCACCGGCGCTGCGTTGACGATCGGAGAGGCTCGCCTCGTCGACCTGGGCGCGTCCATGATTCTTCCGGATGGGAGTGTCTACGGCATTGACGTCCCCGCGGGGGAGGATCTCTCGGTACCGCTCGGTGGTAGCGCTTACCGGGCATCGGTGGAAGCCGGTGAAGCTATCTACCTGCCCGTCGCCCAGTCCGATGGGGGGATCACCGTCGTGCGGGTGGTCGCTCCACATGATGAGTTGACGAGTGGCGTGCGAAGGTCGTGGTTGATTCTGGCCGGCCTCGGTGCCGTTCTCGTCGGCCTTGCGGTCTTGGCAGCGGACCGTTTCAGTCAGTCGATCGTTCGACCGGTGCGCGAGCTCTCCGACACGGCCGCGCGCCTGAAAGGTGGCGACTTTGCCGCTCGCGTGTCTCCCGCCGGACCGCCGGAGATCAAGGAGGTCGGCGCCGAGTTCAATCAGCTGGCCGAGCAGGTCGAGCACCTGCTCCAGGCCGAGCGGGAGAGCGCAGCTGATCTGGCCCATCGTCTCAGGACGCCGCTTACCGCAGCGAAGCTGGATGCTGAGGCGCTCTCCGACGGCAGGGTCCGTGATCGGCTCGTGGAGGATCTCGATGAACTCGAGCGTACGGTCGACTTCATCATCGGAGAGGGCCGACGACCCGTGCGAACGGAGATCGACCCGGGCTGCGATCTCGCCGCGGTGGTCGCCGAGCGGGCAGCGTTTTGGTCGCCGCTGAGTGAAGAACAGGGTCGTTCCTTCACTACGAAGATCGGTGTTGCACATGCCCATGTTGCGGTTCCCGAGGTGGACGCGGGTGTCATGATCGACGCACTCCTCGAGAACGTCTTCGCCCACACCGAGGACCGCGTACCGATGGCAATCCGTCTTTCAATCAGCGGCGTCGACCGGGCGCTCCTAGAGGTCGAAGACGGTGGGGGCGGCGTTGTGCATCCGCGGGCGGTCGAGAGGGGCGCTTCGACGGTTGATTCGACGGGACTCGGACTCGACATCGTTCGTCGCACGGCCGAGGCATCCGGCGGATCGTTCGAGCTCGCCGAGCCGGGCTCGCTCGGGGGCGCTCGTGTTGTTGTGCAGCTTCCGCTCGTCGGTAGTCGAGCCGAATAGGAGCCGTCCCGTTGATGGAGATGTGACCTCGGAGAGATCGCCAGAGACAACAGAGGCCCCGGAGGTGATCCTCCGGGGCCTCTGTCCGTGATCGACGCGTACTGCGAGATCAGCTGGTATTGGAGTCGTCGTCGTGGTCTTCGCCTTCGTCGTCGGCGCTGTCGGAGGATTTGTCGTCGAAGTGTGAGTCGTCGCGGTCGTCGACGCTGTCCGATGAGTCGTCGTCGAAGTGTGAATCGTCGTCGCGGTCGTCGGCCCTGTCGGAGGAGTTGTCGTCGAAGTGTGAGTCGTCGTCGCGGTCGTCGGCCCTGTCGGAGGAGTTGTCGTCGAAGTGTGAGTCGTCGTCTTCGTCGTCGAAGTGTGAGTCGTCGTCCGTGTCGTCGATGCTGTCGGATGATTTGTCGTCGAAGCGCGAGTCGTCGTCGCGGTCGTCGACGCTGTCCGACGATTTGTCGTCCGTGTCGTCGATGCTGTCGGATGATTTGTCGTCGAAGTGTGAGTCGTCGTCGCGGTCGTCGACGCTGTCCGATGAGTCGTCGTCCGTGTCGTCGAAGCTCGAGTCGTCATCAGCTGTCGTGATGTCTTCCATCGTTGAAGCGTCATCTGGCTGAGTATCAGTCTGGCCAACAACGGCTGATGCGATCCCGGCGAGTGCCAGGGTGAGCAGGACGGTTCCCAGAACCACCAGTAGTCTCTTCGTCATTCTTGTTTCTCCTCGTCGAGTTGGACTGAGAGAATTAGATCAGATCGTGTGATAGCCGAACCTCCGGTGTTCCTTAACGGTTCGGTAAATCGGCGAGATTCCGGCCCGGATCGCGCCGAGCGCTCGGCATGGACGGACCGGTCGCGTGACGTGCTGCTTGCGACACGAAGAAGCCCCCACATTCGTGAGGGCTCCCGTGAACCTTGTGAGGTTGACCGATGCGGTCTATTTGGATCATCCCGCATTGGGTACTACTTACCCCGCCGGCCGTCCCACCGGTTCTTGATCATTATCGGCACCTACGTCGCAGACTATTGAGGATTTCCTGTCCCTTCGGGCGATTTGGTGCGCCCGACCTATGTCGCCACAATGTGCGGTCCGGAGGCCTTTCTGATGCTGGAACTCGTCAATGTGAGCAAACGATTCGGTGACGTCGTCGCTCTTGACGGGGCCGGATTCGTTGTTGAGAGCGGTCGCATCCTCGGCTTTCTCGGTCCAAACGGGGCCGGGAAGACAACGGCGATGAGGGTCGTATTCGGACTCATCCGACCCGAGAGCGGGACCGTGACGTGGAACGGCGGCCCGGTCGGTCCTGCGGAGCGGTTGCGCTTCGGGTACATGCCGGAAGAGCGTGGTCTCTATCCGAAGATGAAGGTCCACGACCAACTCGTCCACTTCTCCCGGCTCTCCGGCCTCTCGAGAGCAGAAGCGAACGACGCTGTCGACCACTGGCTCGGTGTTCTCGGTCTCGCCGACCGGGGTGGCGGGAAGCTCGACGACCTGTCACACGGCAATCAACAGCGGGCTCAGCTGGCGGCGGCGCTCGCTCCCAATCCCGATCTGTTGATCCTCGACGAACCGTTTGCCGGTCTCGACCCGATCGGTGTCGAGTCGCTTGCAGAGACGCTGCGGGAATTGGCTGCCGGAGGCGTGACCATCGTTTTCTCGAGCCACCAGCTCGACCTCGTCGAAGACGTGTGCCAGGACGTCGCAATCATCAACGAGGGACGTGTCGTGCTGTCGGGGCGGCTCGGCGACATCAAGAACCATTCGAAGAAGCGGCGTCTCACGATCGACGTCGATGGAGAGCCGTGGATACCGGAGGTGCCAGGGGTCGAAGTCGTTGTCGGGCCGGGATTATCCCATTGCATCGTGGACGATGATGCTCCGGTCGCCGATCTCCTCGCTGCGGCGAACGCGGCTGGAACGGTGAATCGCTTCGTGTTCGAACCGCCTCGTCTCACCGACCTGTTCCGAGAGGCGGTGGGGTCATGAAGCCGTGGAGGCAAGTTGGGTTGTTGGCAAAGAGGGAGTTCCTCGAGCGGGCGCGAAGCAAGCCGTTCATCATCACAATGACACTTCTGGCCGTCGCGATTCTTGCGATCGGACCGGCCGTCAACCTGTTGTCGGGTGGTGAAGGCAAGGCGACGAAGATCGGTCTGATCGGAATGGAACCTCCAGGGATCGAGCAAGAGCTTCACGCTCAGGCGGTCCTGTTCGACATGGTGATCGAAGTTGACCGATTTCCCACTCGATCCGGGGCGGAGAACGCCCTTGCCGAGGGGGAGGTCGCTGTTGTTCTCGTCGATGGCAGCGAGATTGTCTTCCACACCGAAAGCTCATCGCAGTTGACGGCGCTCATTCACGGTGCCGTCGATACAACGGTGAAGACCGAGGCGCTCTCCGAATTGGGGCTGTCGGAAGGCGAGATCGCGGCAGTAGTGGAGCCGATCCCGATGGAGGTCACAGCGCTCGAAGAGCAGAACGTCCAGGATGAGGCGAAGCGGGGGGCGGCGTTTGCCGGAGCAATCCTCTTGTACATATCGATCATTATGTTCGGCCAGTTCGTGGCGATGGGCACCGTTGAGGAGAAACAGAACCGTGTCGTCGAGGTCATCCTCTCTCGGGTCCGGCCGTGGCAGATCCTCGTCGGGAAGGTGGTTGGGATCGGGGTGCTGGGCCTGCTGCAACTCGCGATCTTCGCGGGCGCCGCGTACATCTCGGCCCAGCTCGCCGACCTTCCCGACATCGACGTGGCGGCGATCGGTCTACCGATCATCGCTTCGGTGTTCTTCTGGTTCATCCTCGGCTACACGTTCTACGCGTTCCTGTACGCGGCCGTCGGGTCGACAGTGTCACGGCAAGAGGACCTGCAGGGGGCGATCATGATTCCGATCGTGCTGATTATGCCGGGATACCTCCTCGCGATCTTCGCGGCCGAGAATCCTGAAGCGGTGCTTCCGACCGTCGCTTCCTGGCTGCCTCCTTGGGCGCCGTTCGTCATGCCCGTGCGGATGGCCGCCGGTGTGGCCCAGCCGTGGGAGATCGCGGTGGCGATCGTCGGAACGGTGCTCGGGGCGATCGCTCTCGTCTGGATCGGAGCCCGTGTCTACTCGGGGGCGCTGCTCCGCACCGGCGGGAAGGTCAAGCTGCGCGAGGCGTGGCGGGCAGCCGCGGAGTAGCGGGGCAGCGGGGTAGCGGAGTAGGTGCCGCCAGCTACCGATTGCCGACTACCCGAGCGGCGGCTCGGAGGTACACCTCTCGGCTGTGCGAACCGCGTGTCACCGACGTCCTAGGTGATGATCCACTGGAGGGTTCGGGTGATCGGACCCGGCTTCTCGAGCGTCGGTGTATGCACGAGTAGCGCCGGACAGTCGACCGACTCGGCAATCCGGTCGGCGAGATCCGTCACAAGGTGGAACCGGTGGGTCGGGGCGCCGAGAATGACCAGGTTGGCGCCCCGTGAGAGTTCGATCAGTGTCTCGACAAGGTCTTCTGTCGGACCGACCCGGTCGTCCCATGGAACGCTGAGCGTTCCACCAAGTTGCTCGTGATACTTGTGGATCGACGTGCTCTGAGCGGGCGGTGCGTCGACCGGGGTGAGGTGGACGAACCGGATTGTTGCGTCCTCGTAGCGGGCGATGTGATCGGCCATCTCGATCTTTACCGAATCGTATGGGCTTCCCGTTCCGAGAACTGCGATGCGATCGATACGGTCGACCTCCCGGTTCCGCAGGAACACCGAGTCGCATATCAAGTGCTCCTGGAGCCAGCGCAGGTCGCGAATGACGTGGCGAGTTGCTCTCAGTTCTTGTGGCAAGTCCGCGATGAACAGGTCGACCCCCTCGCGTTCGACGAACGCATGGACCATGCCGCGCCGGTCCTCGTCCGTGTAGTGCTCGGTTGTGACCTCGATGCCGAGAGACCGTGCCCGTGCGAGATCCTGGTCGGTGGGGATCATGCGGCGTGTCCGAGCATCGAAGTTGATCACATGAATACGTCCGCCCGGCGCGACCGCGAGGCGCATGGCGAGTCGGAACAGCGTGTGCTGCCGGCTCGGTCGCGTCGGCCGTCGGATCAGAACGAGGACGTGTTTCCGACCCCTGGTCGCTACCGCGGAAGCACTGCTCTGAACGAGACGGGCGTCCTCGCGCAATCGAAGCGCATCGCGAGCAGCCGATTCCTTGACGGCTCGGGACTGCCCGAATACGCGGTACCAGATGATCCCTGCAACGACGAAGAAGACGGCGCCGAGGATTGGGACGGTCCCCATCTGGGTTAGGAGGAGGAGGGAGCTGATGATGCCGAAGATCTGGACCACGGGGTAGAGGGGCGAACGGAACGTGGGTTCGTACCAGTCGAGGTGGCCCTCGCGAAAGGCAATGGCCGCCAGATTCACCAGAGCGAAGACGAGGAGCTGGAAAGCCGAGGCCAGCTTGGCGAGTTCGATGAGCGGGACGAACAGGACAAGGAGGAGCAGCACTACTCCGGTCACGGCGATCCCGGCGACGGGGGCTCCCGATCGTTTTCCAATCTGCGCAAGGAACGGGGGAGCGAGCGAGTTTCTCGCCATGGCGAACGGATAGCGAGCCGACGCGATGACTCCGGCGTTTGCCATCGACACGAGGGCGATGACCGCGGTGCCCGCAACGATCGCTACTCCGAAGTCGCCGAGGAACTGGTCGGCGGCAAGCGTCATGGGGGTCTTGGTCTGCGCAAGATCCCCGGCCGGTGAGACGCCCACGATAACGGCGACGATCGCCGGATAGAGCAGCATCATGAAGCCGATCGACATCAACATCCCTGTTGGAATGGTGCGACCCGGCCGTCGGACTTCCTCAGCGATGGATGCCACCTTTGTGACACCGGCATAGGAAATGAACACAACCGCGGTTGCCGAGAACAGGCCCTTCATCCCATGAGAGAAGAACGGTTCGAAGGCGGTGGGATTGGTGTTCGGCATCCCGCTGGCGACGAATCCCACGAGGACGAGGACGACGCCGGTGACGAGTGCCATCTGGAACTTGGCGGTCTGCCTGATCCCGATCAGGTTCACCGCGATTAGTGCGAGTGCAAGGACTGCAGCCACCGGGCGCGCCGGATGCGGAATGAAGTACTCGAGGTATGCCGAGAGGCCCACAAGGGCGAATGCTGCCTTGAACACGAGCGCGAACCAGACCCCGAAACCGGCGATCGTTCCCATGAGCGGACCCATCGCTCGATCGATGTACAGGTACGTTCCGCCGGCTTGCGGCATGGCGGTTGCCATCTCCGACTTCGAGAGCGCGGCAGGGAGCACCACGACGCCGGCGAGGAAGAACGCCAACACCACCGAAGGACCGGCGATCTTGAACGCAAGCCCTGGGAGCACGAAGATCCCGGATCCGATCATGGCTCCGATCGAGATCGTCAGCACCGCGTAAAGGCCGAGCGACCGGCGCAGTGTTCGGGTCGGCTGTGGTGCGTCGTCGGGGGCTGGTGTCGTCAAGGTGACCGCAAACTAGTTGTACAGGAGACCGTCCGGTAGGGGCCGCGCCAATCCGGAGGGTGGCCCGTCAATCGAGAACCCACTCGGTTCGAGAGGTTCGCGCCCGGTCGACGTCAACCGCAGCAAGGAGCGCTCCTCCGATGAGGAAGAAGCCGGTCAGGAAGAGAATGGAGAGCCGGGTCGATCCGGTGATGATGTCGACACCGGCGAAGATCAGCGGTCCGAAGATGGCGCTGAATCTCGAGAAGACGGAGTAGAAGCCAAAGAACTCGGCGGAGGCATCTTCGGGAATCATCGATCCGTAGAGCGATCGCGAGAGTGCCTGGACCCCGCCGAGGACGAGTCCCGCGAGTGCGCCGACCGCCAGAAACGCACCGGCCTGGCCCACCGGCAGGAAGTACCCGCCGACGGTGACGAACGCCCATCCGCCGATCGAAACGAGAATCGCGTTCCGCGCCCCGACGCTCTCCGCCAGCCATCCGAAGGCGAGGGCGCCGAAGAAGGCGACGAGTTGGATCACGACGAACACGGCCGCGATCGTGGTTGTCGAAAGCTCGAGCGTCTCGGATGCGAAGACCGGCGTGATCTTGATGACCGTCAGCACGCCGTCGTTGTAGAACAGGAATGCGACGATGAAGAGCAGCAACTGCGGGAAGCCGACCAACTGGCGGGTCGTGCGCCAGATGCGGCCGATGCCCAGGCGTGTGTAGGCGATCGAACGGGGTGTGGTCTGGTACGCCGCTGGAAGATTCCGGCGACCTCCGAAGTCGCGCAGCCGGGAGAACGAGAACGTCGCAAACACTGCCCACCAGATTCCTGCCGACGCGATGACGATCCGTTGGGCGGCGAGTTCGTTGAGACCGACCGGTTCGGCGAAGTACAACAGGGCGAGAGACAGCACGAGGTGAATCCCGCCGCCCGCGTATCCCAGGGCGAATCCTCTTGCCGATACGCGATCGATGGTGTCCGGCGTTGTCAGTTCAGGCAGGAATCCCTCGTACATGACGTTTGCCGCCACGAAGCCGATCTGTGCAATGAGAGCGACGACGATGGCGAGTACCAGATCGCCTTCTCCCGGCAAGGCGGTGAGAACGGCGAAGACGGCGCCGGTGTATGCGAAGGTGCGGAGGAGGCGCCTCTTCGAATTCGAGTAGTCGGCGATGGCGCCGAGGATCGGCATGGCGAGGAAGAGGAGGAACGCTCCTATGCCGACGAGGATCCCGAAGAACGCCTCCGCTCCGATGGTCCGACCGAAGATCGCAAGTCCATCGACAGGGAAGATCGTGTCTCCGAAGTAGATGGCGAAGACGAGGCTCCCGGCGGTGATGTACGCCGAGTTGGCCCAGTCATACATCGCCCACCCGAAGATGGTGCGTTCATCGTTGCGGGGTTGGGCCGGTGTCAGCATCGATTGGACCCTACCGGCACGTCGACGCCGGTGGTTGGCGAGCATCGTGCGAGTCGACGCATCCGTGATCGTCGCCGAC
>Ga0316195_10000613_pt1 | contig 14631 bp, 14 predicted proteins | sample Phised1_MG_FD_204937 | JGI IMG/M metagenome (GOLD analysis project Ga0316195, IMG submission 204937) | Coastal sediment microbial communities from Maine, United States - Phippsburg sediment 1 | ecosystem: Environmental > Aquatic > Marine > Coastal > Sediment | place: USA: Maine | collected... | reverse complement strand
GCAGGTGGCTCTCGACCATGACGCCGAAGATGCGCCGGCTGCCCCCGGCCAGCTGCGCCGCGACGTCGCGCGCCACGTCCACCTGCCGCTGGTGCTGCTTGCTGCTGTTGGCGTGGCTGCAGTCCACCATCAGCTGCGCCGGCAGCCTGGCCGCTTCCAGCTCGGCGCAGGCGGCGGCCACGCTGTCGGCGTCGTAGTTCGGCAGCTTGCCGCCGCGCAGGATCACGTGGCAGTCCTTGTTGCCGCGCGTGGAGACGATGGCGACCTGCCCGTTCTTGTGCACCGACAGGAAGTGGTGCGGCTTGCCGGCGGCCTGGATCGCGTCGCAGGCGATCTTCAGGTTGCCGTCGGTGCCGTTCTTGAAGCCGATCGGCGCACTCAGGCCCGATGCCAGCTCGCGGTGCACCTGGCTTTCGGTCGTGCGCGCCCCGATCGCCCCCCAGCTGATGAGGTCGCCGATGTACTGCGGGCTGATCGTGTCCAGGAACTCGCTGCCCGCCGGCACGCCCAGGCGGTTGATGTCCACCAGCAGCTGGCGCGCGATGCGCAGGCCCTCGTGGATGCGGAAGCTGCCGTCCAGGTACGGGTCGTTGATCAGCCCCTTCCAGCCGACCGTGGTGCGCGGCTTCTCGAAGTACACGCGCATCACGATTTCCAGCGTGTCGGCGTAGCGCGCGCGCTCGTCCTTGAGCCGCCGCGCATAGTCCATTGCCGCCGCCGGGTCGTGGATCGAACAGGGCCCGATCACCACCAGCAGCCGGTCGTCCTTGCCGTGCAGCAGGCGCCGGACCGCGTGGCGAGTCTCGGAGATCAGCGCCTCCACCGGCGTGCCGGCGATCGGGAAGAAGCGGATCAGGTGCTCCGGCGGGGGCAGCGGCACCACGTCCTTGATGCGCTGGTCGTCGGTCTCGCTGGTCTTCTCGCTCAGCGTGTAGCGGCTTTCGGTGGGGGCGGCGTGTTTCGGGCTCATGGCGGATCCGATGTGGGGGGCAGCCCGGCAAGAAAAAACCGCCGGGTTGGCCGGCGGTCTGGTCGAGGGGCTGACGTCCGTGGGGGTCTATGCCTTTGCCTCGCCAGCCGCCGAGCGGGGCGCGAATGCAAAGAAGCCAAACAACCGGTTCAGGGAACGCATGGGCCGAGACTCTATCACGCACCATCTCCCGTCTCGCGCGCCGGCCGCGGCTGGCGGGGCCGGTTGTACACGCGGTCCATCAGCCGCAACGCGTTGTCGGTCGACCGGATCAGCAACATCCCGGCCGCTGAGAGGACGATCAGGAAGACGATCATGGCCGCAATTTCGGTGGAGCTCATTCGGGCACCCTCACAGGCAATGGTTACCGGTACGGATCCGCATTGTGATCCAGGTTGCAAGCCCATGCAGCCGGGCCAGCCTCGGCGGCGCAGGCCCCCGGGCTTGATCCAGGGCAAGGTCAGCGGGGCACGAGCCGGCTGCAATGGCCGCCATGGGCCTGGACATCGCCAGCGAACACTTCGAGCAACGCGACTTCAGGCGCTTCGAGCAGTGCCTGAAGCAGGAGACCCAGGCCCTGCACGACCTGGTCGAACAGGGCGCGCTGTCCGAGCGCGGCCCGGTGGCCGGACTGGAAGCCGAAGCCTGGCTGGTGGATGCACAGGGCCGGCCGGCGCCGCGCAACGAGGAGTTCCTGGCGCGGCTGGATGCGGTCGACGTCGTCACCGAGCTGGCGCGCTTCAATGTCGAGATCAACGTGGCGCCGCAGCCTACCGAGGGCGACGGCCTGGCGCGGCTGGAGGCCGATCTGCAGGCCACCTGGGCCCGCTGCGCCGGCGTGGCGGCCGACATGGGCATCCGTCTGCTGGCCACCGGCATCCTGCCCACGGCCACCGACGCGGACCTGTCGCTGGCCAACCTGTCCGACCGCGCCCGCTACCGGGCGCTGAACGAGCAGGTGCTGCGCCAGCGCCACGGCCGGCCGGTGCGGCTGGACATCGAGGGGGCCTGCGGCGAGCGGCTGCAGGTGGAGCACCGCGACGTCATGCTGGAGTCCGCCGCCACCTCGTTCCAGGTGCACCTCCAGATGCCGTCGGCAGACTCGGTGCGCGCCTACAACGCAGCCATGGTGGCGTCGGCCCCGGTGCTGGCGCTGGCGGCCAACTCGCCCTTCCTGTTTGGCCGCCGGCTCTGGCAGGAAACCCGGATTCCGCTGTTCGAGCAGGCGCTGTCGATCGGCACGCGCGAGGACGGGGCGCATGCCAACGTGCCGCGTGTGGGCTTTGGGTCCGGCTACGCAGGCTACTCGCTGCTGGAGTGCTTCCGGGAGAACCTGGACCGGTTCGAGCCCCTGCTGCCGATCGCGCTCGATGAAGCGACGCGTGCCCTGCCGCACCTGCGGCTGCACAACGGCACCGTGTGGCGCTGGAACCGGCCGCTGGTGGGTTTCGACCCCGACGGCCAGATGCACCTGCGCGTCGAGCACCGCCCGCTGCCGGCCGGCCCGACGCTGACCGACATGATGGCCAACCTGGCCTTCTCGCTCGGCCTGATCGCGCACCTGGCCGCACAGGACCGGCCGCCCGAACAGGCCTTGCCGTTCGACTTGGCTCGGGCCAATTTCTATGCCGCGGCGCGCGATGGCATGGCGGCGTCGCTGACCTGGCTGGACGGCCGCGCCGGGCGCGCCCAGGCGCTGCTGCTCGAACTCGTCGAACCGGCCGCCGACGGGCTGGCGCGGCTGGGGGTGGCGCAGCCCCTGATCGACCGCTGGCTGGGCACGGTGCAGGCGCGCGTGGTCAGCGGTCGCAACGGCGCGGCCTGGCAATGCGAGGCCCACGAGCGCCTGGGCGGCGACCTGGGCGCCATGACGCGCGAGCTGATGGCGCGCCAGGCCGACGGCGCACCGGTCCACACCTGGACCTAGTGCGATGCGCTCGAAGTCTCGGCACCTATCGGAGCATGGCAGCGTCGGCTTCGATAGAGGACGAGCTTACGCTGCCGGCCAGGAGCCGCCGCTGGCGGACGGCCGGTTTGGGGCGAGGAAGCCGCGACTGCGTGAGCTCACGTTGGGCCTGATCTCCCGGTGGCGACAGTCCGACCAGGTGCGTTTGACCAAGTTGCCTTCTGGCCGCCTGACTTGGGTTGCCAGTCAGCGGGCGCCGCGCCGCCCGTTGCCAAAGCCCATCACCCCTAGGTTCGTTGGCAAACTCGGCTTGGCTCTGATAGTATTACCGCGTAATACATGGAGGTTGCATGGAAGTCACTTCCGTCACCAGCAAGGGGCAGGTCACGATCCCGAAGGAGCTTCGGCAACGGCTTGGCATTCGGCAGGGTAGCCGCATTGAGTTCTCGCTGGCCGGCGATCACGTCGAGATGCGGGTGCGGAGTTCTCCAGCAGGCGAGGCCGGCAGTGGCTTCGGCATGCTCAAGAGCCGGCGCGCAGCGGTACCGACGGACTTCGATCCCGCGACGCTTCTGAAGCGATGATCGGCTTGGATACCAACGTTCTCGCTCGGTACTACATCGACGACGATGCAGACGCCGAGGCGCAGCGTCAGCGCTTGGTGGCTCGGCGTCTGATCGAGTCGGGCCAGCCTCTGATAGTAAGCAAGTCGGTGGTCCTTGAACTCGAGTGGGTCATGCGTGGCTATTACGGTTTTGCACCCGCTGAGGTGGCATCCGTCCTGCGGCACCTGCTGGAACAGGCACACGTCACCGTCGAGGATCGTGATGCAGTCGAACAGGCACTTTCCAACTGCGAAGCGGGCATCGAGTTCGCTGACGCGCTGCATCACGCGAGCTACAAGTCTTGCGACAGCGTCGCAACATTTGATGATCGCAAGTTCGGCCGCCGCGCCAAGAGACTCGGGTTGTCGCCGGGCGTGACGGTTGTTTCGTAGCGGCCGTGCTGACTGCGGAGGGCGCTCACCCTATGGCCTTCTGAACCAGCTTTCGGCGCATAGCCTCTTGCTTGAGCGGCAGCCGCAAGGCAATCAGCGCAGCGTTCCGCGCCTGGCGGTTTGACAACGGCCGTCCAAGCAGTCCGGCGCGACCGAATCACGCACGTGGTGACGCGTCGGCGCTAAAACTCGCACTGTGGCTCGCGGCGAGACGCGGAAGCCGCGATCGCAACCACCGATGACTCCTTCTCGGCTGTCAATCGCGTCAACCAGATACCCGGGTCGGGAACAGGCGCTCGCCACGCCACCTTGAAGCCGACGCCTGGTGGCGCGCATCACTCGATAAGTACAGAACAGAGTGGCGCACCACACCAGGAGCCAGGCTTCAGGCGCTGGCGGCGTCGAAGCCGGCGCCGCGCAACTGGGCCACCACGGCGGCCACGTGTTCGCGGTTGCGCGTCTGCAGCACGAGTTCGACCTCGACGTTCTGCACACTCAGCGCGGTGAACGCGCGCTGGTGGTGCACTTCCTCGATGTTGGCGCCCGCTTCGGCCACCAGCCCCGTGATGCGGGCCAGCACACCCGGGTGGTCGCGCGCGCCGACACGGATGCGCGCGAGCCGCCCGGCGCGCACCATGCCGCGCTCGATGATCGACGCCAGCAGCAAGGGGTCGATGTTGCCGCCGCACAGGACCAGGCCCACCTTGCGTCCGGCATGACGCTGCGGGTCCTTCACCAACGCGGCCAGCCCGGCCGCGCCGGCACCTTCGACCAGCGTCTTCTCGATCTCCAGCAGCATCACGATCGCCTGCTCGATGTCGCCTTCTTCCACCAGCACCAGGTCGTCGACCAGGCGGCCGATGATCTCGCGCGTGATCTCTCCGGGCCGGCCCACGGCGATGCCTTCGGCGATCGTGCTCGTGCCCTGCGGATGTGACGTGCCCTTGACGGCGTTGACCATCGCCGGGAAGCGCGCCGTCTGCACGCCGACGACGCGGATGCCCGGCCGGAGCGCCTTGGCCGCGGTGGCCACGCCGCTGATGAGGCCGCCGCCGCCGACCGCGATCACCAGGTCGTCCAGGTCGGGCTGCGCGCGCAGCATTTCGAGCGCGATCGTGCCCTGGCCGGCGATGACCAGCGGGTCGTCGAACGGGTGCACGAAAGACAGCCCCTGTTCGGCGCCGATCTGCAGCGCGCGTTCACGTGCGGCGTCGAAGCTGTCGCCGTGCAGGACCACCTCGGCGCCGAAGCCACGCGTGCGGTCGACCTTGACCGTCGGCGTCAGCACCGGCATCACGATCACCGCGCGCAGCCCCAGCCGCTGCGCGTGGTGCGCCACGCCCTGTGCGTGGTTGCCGGCGGACGCGGCCACCACGCCCTTGACGCCGGCGTCGGCCAGCGCCAGCAGCTTGTTCAGCGCGCCGCGTTCCTTGAAGCTGGCGGTGAACTGCAGGTTCTCGAACTTCAGGAAGACCTGCGCGCCCAGCATCTGGCCCAGCGTGCGGCTCTCGACGCAGGGCGTGTCCAGCACCTGCCCGGCCAGCCGCGTCGCGGCGGCTTCGATGTCGGCCAGCGTGACCGTGGCAGTCAGGCCGTGCCTCCGACCGTCAGCCGCTCGATGCGCAGCGTGGGCTGGCCCACGCCGACCGGCACGCTCTGGCCGTCCTTGCCGCAGACGCCGACGCCGGTGTCCAGCTGCATGTCGTTGCCGATCATGCTGACGCGGGTCAGCGCGTCCGGGCCGTTGCCGATGATCGTCGCGCCCTTCACCGGGTACAGGATCTTGCCGTTCTCGACCCAGAAGGCCTCGCTGGCCGAGAACACGAACTTGCCGCTCGTGATGTCGACCTGGCCGCCGCCGAAATTGGTGGCGTACAGGCCGCGCTTGATGCTGGCCACGATCTCGGCCGGGTCGCGGTCGCCGCCCAGCATGTAGGTGTTGGTCATGCGCGGCATCGGCACATGGGCGTAGCTCTCGCGGCGGCCGTTGCCGGTGGGTTTGACGCCCATCAGGCGTGCGTTCAGGCTGTCCTGGATATAGCCGCGCAGGATGCCGTCCTCGATCAGCACATTGCGCTGGGAGGCGTGACCCTCGTCGTCGACGTTCAGCGAGCCGCGGCGGTCTGCAATGGTGCCGTCGTCCAGCACCGTCACGCCCCTGGCCGCCACGCGCTGGCCGACGCGGCCGCTGAAGGTGGACGAACCCTTGCGGTTGAAGTCGCCCTCCAGGCCATGGCCCACGGCCTCGTGCAGCAGCACGCCCGGCCAGCCCGGGCCCAGGACCACGGTCATCTCGCCGGCCGGCGCCGGGCGTGACTCGAGGTTGGTCAGCGCGGCGCTGACCGCCTGGTCGACGTAGCCCTGCAGCACGCCGTCCTGGAAGAAGCCCAGGCCGAAGCGCCCGCCGCCACCGCCCACGCCCACCTCGCGCCGGCCGTCCTGCTCGGCGATCACGGTCACCGACATGCGCACCAGCGGCCGCACGTCGGCCGCGCGCGTGCCGTCGGCGCGCGCGATCAGCACCACGTCGTGCTCGGCCGCCAGCCCGGCCATCACCTGCACCACGCGCGGGTCCTTGGCGCGCGCCATCTTCTCCACCTTCTCCAGCAACGCGACCTTGGCGGCGCTGTCCAGGGTGGCGATCGGGTCGGTCGGCGCGTACAGCACACGGCTGGCCGCGGGCCGCGCCGCGCGGCCGATCTTCACGCGCCGCTGCTGCCCGGCCGCAGCGATCGTGCGCACGGTGCGGGCGGCGTCCATCAGGGCGGACTCGGACAGGTCGTCGGAGTAGGCAAAGGCGGTCCTTTCGCCCGCCACCGCGCGCACGCCCACGCCCTGCTCGATGCTGAAGGAGCCGCTCTTGACGATGCCTTCCTCCAGGCTCCAGCCTTCGTGGCGCGTGGTCTGGAAGTACAGGTCGGCGTCGTCGACCCGGTGCTCGCCGATCAGCGCCAGAGCGCGCGCCAGCGTGGCCTCGCCGAGGCCGAACGGGTCGAGCATCTGGGCCTGCGCGGTCGCCAGGCGTTCGAGGGTGGGCTCACGGCTGATCATGGGTCGGCTTCTCTCCAGGGCTCGACCCATTGTAGGAGTGGGTCATGGGCACGCCGGGGACGCGGGTTCGCGCCGCGCTCAGCCGCGCAGCGTCAGCGCGTGGGCGTAGAGCGCGTTGCGCGCCGCGCCGCTGAGCTCGGCCGCCAGCGCCACCGCCTGCTTGAGCGGCAGTTCGCGCATCAGGACCGCCAGCATCCGCCGGGCGGCGTCAGGCAGCGTGTCGGCGGACAGGGCCTCGGCAGGCGCCGCGTGGATGACGATGACAAACTCGCCGCGGGAGTGGTTCGGGTCGGCGGCGATCCAGGCCGGCAGTTCGCCGGCGGCCATCGTCACCACGGTCTCGAACTGCTTGGTCAGCTCGCGGCACAGCGTCAATCGGCGCCCGGGCGCCGCGGCGGCGAGGGCGGTCGCGAGGTCGCCGATGCGGTGCGGGGCTTCGAACAGCACCTGCGAGCCCGCGGCCGCCAGCAGCGCCTGCATGGCCGCCTGGCGCGCCTGGGCCTTGACGGGCAGGAAGCCGAGGAAGCCGAAGCCGCCCGCGTGCACGTCGCCGGCCACGCTCAGCGCCGCCAGGGCGCTGCTGGCGCCGGGCAGGGGCAGCACGCGATGGCCGGCCTCGGTGGCCGCCGCGACGACCCAGGCGCCGGGGTCGGACACCGCTGGCGTGCCGGCATCGCTGACCAGTGCCACGCGCTCGCCGGCCGCCAGGCGCTGCAACACCGCCGCCGCGGCCTCGTGTTCGTTGTGGCGGTGCAGTGCCAGCAGTGGCTTGCGCAGCCCCAGGTGCTGCAGCAGCGCGCCGCCCACGCGGGTGTCCTCGCACGCCACTGCGTCGGCCAGCGCCAGCGTGTGCACCGCGCGCAGCGTGATGTCGGCCAGGTTGCCGATCGGCGTGGCCACCACGTACAGCGCGGCTTTGGGATACTGCTGGGCCCCGGCGGCGGCGGCCGCCGCCTGCAGCAGCGAGAGGGTGGAAGTGTTCAAGCGGCAACCCGAGAATTCCACCAAGGCCCTGGGCGACGCCGCCGAGGCGAGGGCGCTGGCCTACCTGCAACAGCAGGGGCTGACATTGGTGGAGCGCAATTATCGGCTCGCCCGCGGGCCGCGGGCGCGCGGCGGCGAGATCGACCTGGTGCTGCGCGAGCGTGACGGCACGCTGGTGTTCGTCGAGGTGCGGGCGCGGCGTGGCGGGTCGCACGGCGGCGCGGCCGCCAGCGTCGGCGCAGCCAAGCAGCAAGCCATCGTGCTGGCGGCGCGCCACTACCTGCTGCGCCACGCCAGCCCGCCGCCCTGCCGCTTCGACGTGGTGGCGATCGACGGCGACCGCTTGCAGTGGCTGCCGGGGGCCTTTACGGCCTGATCGCGCCGGCCGGCGGCATGTGTCCAGGGGGGGTGAATACGGCCGCCTTGGCAGCGGGCCCCGCATGGGTCAGACTAGGCGCATGACGACCTTGCGCAGCAGTGCCCGCCGCCCCCGCCGCCCGGGGGATGTCCGCCACGATCCCGTTGCGATCGACGACAACGAGCTCCTTGACGACCGCCGCAGTTCGACCCTGCCTGGGCAAACCGCCGGTCAGCCCGTGCTGTGCCAGGACGCGCTGCTGCTCAGGGCGCGCACGATCTGCCCGAAGTGCGCCAAGCGCACGGCCGCCTTTGCGTTGATGGGGCTGCCCGAGTTCGAGACCGACGGTGCCGAGGCGGTGCTGATGCGCCGCATCTCGGCCCTGCCGCCAGTGCTGCAGAAGGCGGTGCGGGACTTTGCCGGCCAGCTTTGGCGCATCGACCAGAGCCGCGTCGTCAAGGGTTCGCACTGGCACAGCCACTGCGAGCACTGCGGCACCCGTCTGGGTGAAGTCTTCCTGCACGGACAGCTCGGCCCCTTCCGGCCGCGTCTCTACAGGGAGCGCGTCGCCATCAAGGCCAAGCGCCTGCCCGGCCCGTTTGTCTTCGAGGGCATGCGCGCCGCCCGCAACCCGGCAATGGTCGACTGGCTGGCCTGGTTCAGACCGCGCGAGGACCAGCAACAGGCCTCCGATCGGCCCAAGCGAGCGCCCAAGCGGCCGCGGTCGACCGAAGCGCGCGTCGCGGCATCGAATTCGTAGCGCCGCTGCGGCAGCGCGCCGGGGCGCATGGCGATCCGGAGCGGCTCAGCGCCACAACTCATGCATGGCGCCTTCGAAGGCGGCGCGTCGGTCGGCGGCCGGATGCACGCGCCGGCCGGCCACCCAGGTCTCGCTGAAGGCGGGTGCCTCGGTCGCAAAGACCAGGGCGTCCAGCAGATCGCCGCGGGGCACGCCGCACAGCCCGGGCGCTTGCGTGTCCAGCACCAGCAGGTCCGCGCGCGCGCCGACCCGAAGGCCCCAGGGGCCGAGCCCCGCCGCCGCCGCCCCGCCTTGCAGCGTGCGCTCGAACAGCGCCGCCGCCGGCGCCGGGGCCGAGACGTTGCGCCGCTGCAGCAGCAGGCGCTGGCCATATTCCAGCCAGCGCAGTTCGGGCGGCCAGCTGCGCGCCATCTGGCTGTCGGATCCGATCGACAAGGGCGCGCCGCTGGCCATCCAGCGTGGCAGGTCGGCCAGGCCGTCCCCCAGGTTGGCCTCGGTGCTGGGACAGAGCACGACCCCGGCCCCCGAAGCGGCCACGGCGTCGATCTCGGCCGGCTCGGCGTGCGTCGCGTGCACCAGCTGCCAGCGTGCGTCCAGCACGCCCTGGCGCGCCAGCCACTCGATCGGGCGCGCGCCCGTGGCGGCCAGGCAGTCGTCGACCTCGCCGGTCTGCTCGGCCACATGGATGTGGATCGGCGCCGGGTCGTCGGCGCAGCGGGCGGCCAGGTCGCGCAGGCCTTGCGGCGTGGCCGCGCGCAGCGAGTGAACGGCGACGCCGGCATCCACCCGCGGCAAGCCGAGCGCACGCACGCCGTCCCGCAGCGCGAGCACGGTGTCCACGTCGGTCGCGAAGCGCCGCTGGTCGTCACGCAGCGCGGGCTGCCTGAAGCCGGCGCGCTGGTACAGGACCGGCAGCAGCGTCAGCCCGATGCCGGCCTCGGCCGCCGCCTCGGCCAGGGCCCGGCTCATGGCCAGCGGGTCGGCGTAGGGGCGGCCGTCCTCGGCATGGTGCAGATAGTGGAATTCGCAGACCTGGGTGTAGCCGCCCTGCAGCAGCTCGCCGTAGAGCTGGGCGGCCACGGCGCGCAGCCCCTGCGGGCCCAGGCGCAGCGCAACGCCGTACATGCGGTCGCGCCACGACCAGAAGTCGTCGTGCTCGCCGCTGCGCCGCTCGGCGAGGCCGGCAAAGGCGCGTTGGAAGGCATGGCTGTGCGCGTCCACCAGGCCGGGCAGGACCGGCCCGGGCAGTTCGGTGGCGTCCGGCGGCGCCGCGACGCCGGTGTGCAGTTCGGCCCAGCGGCCGTCGGCGTCGACGCCCAGCAGGACCCCGTCCTGCCAGGCGCCGCCGATCCACGCGCGCGGCGCCCACAGGCGCTTGGGAAGGGTCTTCATGTCAGGGCGTCCATGACGTGCCGCCGACGACGCTGGCGGCGCAACGATGGTGGCCGAAGCTGTAGGCCAGCTCGCGCGGATGCGCCAGCGGCCACACGGCCAGGTCGGCGCGCTGTCCGGGCGCGAGGGCGCCACGGTCGTGCAGGCCGAGTGCGCGCGCCGCGTGCTGCGTCGCGCCCCGCCAGGCCTCCAGCGGCGTCAGGCGGAACAGCGTGCACGCCATGTGCAGCATCAGCGGCATCGACAGCGCCGGCGACGAGCCGGGGTTGTGGTCGCTGGCGATCGCGATCGGCACGCCGGCATCGCGCAGGGCCTGCACGGGCGGCAGCTGGGTCTCGCGCAGGAAGTAGAACGCCCCGGGCAGCAGCATGGCCACGCTGCCGGCGCGCCGCATGGCGGCAACGCCTTCGGCCGACAGCCACTCGAGGTGATCGCAGGACAACGCGCCGTAGCCGGCCGCGAGCGCGGCCCCGCCCTGGTCGCTCAGCTGCTCGGCGTGCAGCTTGACCGGCAGGCCGAGCGCGCGCGCGGCGTCGAAGACGCGCCGCGTCTGCGCCGGCGTGAAACCGATCTGCTCGCAGAAGGCGTCCACGGCGTCGACCAGCCCTTCAGCGTGCAGCACAGGCAGCCAGTCGCACACGGCGGCGATGTACGCGTCCGCGCGGCCGTCGAATTCCGGCGGCAGGGCATGGGCGCCGAGATACGTCGTGCGCACGGTCAGGCCGGCGGCGGCAGCCACGCCGCGCGCCGCGCGCAGGCAACGCGCCTCGGCGTCGAGTGCCAGGCCATAGCCGCTCTTGATCTCCAGCGTCGTGACGCCGCCGGCGCGAAGGGCCCGGGCGCGCGGCAGCGCGAGCGTCAGCAGCTGGTCCTGCGTGGCGGCCCGCGTCGCGGCGACGGTCGAGCGGATGCCGCCGCCGGCGCGGGCGATGTCCTCGTAGCTCGCACCGGCCAGCCGCGCCTCGAACTCCTGCGCACGGTCGCCGGCATAGATCAGATGCGTGTGGGCGTCGACCAGGCCTGGCGTCAACAGCGCGCCGCCGAGGTCGTGTTCCTCGGTCACGGCCGCACCCGCCGGCAGGGCGGACTCGGGCCCGACCCAGGCGATGCGCTCGCCGTCGGCGAGCAGCGCGCCGCGCTCGATGAGGCCCCAGCCGTCGACCAGCGTGGCCACGCGTGCGTTGCGCCACAGCTTCATGCCGCGGCGCCTATCCACCAGCCGTCGGCCGGCGCGCGATCGGCCGCGCAGGGCCAGTGCAATTGGTGCGTCCCGGCCTCGAAGAAACCGCGCATCGGCCACGCCGCGGCCCAGGTCTGGCCCGCATGCGCGATCGCGAGTTCGCCGTCCAGGCCCCGCAGCATCAGGTTGAGGTCGCGCGTGGCGCCGCCCAGCAGGCGGCAGCCCGGGGCTTGCGCGCCGTCGAAGCGCAAGGGCGCATCGCCGGCGCGCAGCTGGCGGTCGCCGTCGCCGAAGCGCAGCGCCACGCCATCGCCCTGGACGACGACGAACCAGCGCGCCACGCCCGGAAAGGGCGAAAACGGCCCATCGGCGGCGATGTCCGCCAGGCTCAGGCGCAGCCGCCAGTCGCCCTCGGCGGGCCAGCGCAGCAGCTCGCGCGTGCGCCCGCCGCCGTTGCGCCACGGCGTGGGCACGACGCCATCGGCCTGCACGATCATGGGTTGAAGCTCCCCTCGATCGTGTAGCGCGTGCCCGGGTGCACCAGCCGCGCCAGCGTGATCGGGCGCCGCCGGTCCTGCGTGCGTCGCACGATCACGAGGCAGGGCTCGCGCGCGCCGATGCCCAGCAGCCCGGCCTCCTCGGGCGTCGGCGTGCTGGCCTCGATGTGGTACTGCGCCTGCCAGATCGGCGCCACCTGCAGCAGGTAGTGGGTGGGCGTGGTGCGCGTGAAGTCCACGCCCAGGTAGTCGGGCGCGGCGGCCGGGTTCACGAAGCGGTCCTCGCTCTGCACCGGCACGCCGTCGCGCCGGTGCACGATCAGGGTATGGAACACCGGGTCGCCGGGCTGCACGCCCAGCTGCTCGGCCAGGTCCGGCGTGGCGACTTCCTGCCGCGCCAGGTGCACGCCGGCGTCGTGCCGGTGGCCGCCGGCCTCGATCTCCTCGTGCAGGTCGCGAATGGTCAGGGTGGAGGCGACGTGCGTCAGCGGGACGGCAAAGGTGCCCGCGCCCTGGCGGCGCTCCAGCAGGCCTTCGGCCTGCAGCTCCTTCAGTGCGCGGTTGACGGTCATCCGGCTGACGCCGAAGTGGTCGACCAGCTCGGCTTCCGACGGCATGCGCGCCCCGGCCGGCCAGCGCCCGCGCGACAGCCCGTTCTTGAGCCACGTCTTCACGCGGGCGTATGCGCTGGTGGCGGGGCGGGGGGCCATGGAGCGGATGCTACTTGCATTAACTTGTATAGACAAGTAGAGTTCTCGGATCGTCGACCCGGGAGCTCCGCCATGACAGACCTGTCCACCGTCCACCGCACCGCCGGCCCGCGGCCGGTCCGCGCCCCCAGGGGCTCCGACCTCCACTGTGCGAACTGGCTCATCGAGGCGGCCTACCGCATGATCCAGAACAACCTGGATCCCGAGGTGGCCGAGCACCCTGACACCCTGGTCGTGTACGGCGGCATCGGCAAGGCGGCGCGCAACTGGGACTGCTTCGAGGCCATCCTGGACAGCCTGCGCCGGCTGAAGCCCGACGAATCGCTGCTGATCCAGTCCGGCAAGCCGGTCGGGGTGTTCCGCACCCACGAGGATGCGCCGCGCGTGCTGATCGCCAACTCCAACCTCGTGCCCAAGTGGGCCACCTGGGAGCACTTCCACGAGCTCGACCGCAAGGGCCTGATGATGTACGGCCAGATGACGGCGGGCAGCTGGATCTACATCGGCAGCCAGGGCATCGTGCAGGGCACCTACGAGACCTTCGTCGAGGCGGGCCGGCAGCACTACCCTGTCGGCCCGTCGCCCGCCGCTTCGGCGCGCGGCGGGGAGTGGGAAGGCCGCTGGATCCTGACCGCCGGCCTGGGCGGCATGGGCGGCGCGCAGCCGCTGGCGGCCAGCTTCGCCGGCGCCTGCAGCCTGAACATCGAGTGCCAGCAGAGCCGCATCGACTTCCGCCTGCGCAGCCGCTACCTCGACGAGCAGGCCACCGACCTGGACGACGCCCTGGCCCGCATCGCCCGCCACACGGCGCAGAAGAAGGCGGTGTCGGTCGGCCTGCTGGGCAACGCGGCCGAGATCCTGCCGCAGCTGGTGCGGCGCGGCGTCCGGCCGGACCTGGTCACCGACCAGACCTCGGCGCACGACCTGATCCACGGCTACCTGCCGCCGGGCTGGAGCGTCGAGCAGTGGCGCCTGGCGCAGGCTGACGAGGCCCAGCACGCCCGGCTGCGCGATGCCGCCGCGGCCGGCTGCGCGGTGCACGTGCAGGCGATGCTGGACTTCCAGGCCATGGGCGTGCCGACCGTGGACTACGGCAACAACATCCGCCAGGTGGCCCTGGACCAGGGCGTGAAGAACGCGTTCGACTTCCCCGGCTTCGTGCCCGCCTACGTGCGGCCGCTGTTCTGCAGCGGCAAGGGCCCGTTCCGCTGGGTGGCGCTGTCGGGCGACCCGGAGGACATCCGCAAGACCGACGCCAAGATGAAGGAACTCTTCCCCGCCGACGCCCACCTGCACCGCTGGCTGGACATGGCCGGCCAGCGCATCGCCTTCCAGGGCCTGCCGGCGCGCATCTGCTGGATCGGCCTGGGTGAGCGCCACCGCGCCGGCCTGGCCTTCAACGAGATGGTGCGCAGCGGCGAGCTGAAGGCGCCGATCGTGATCGGCCGCGACCACCTGGACAGCGGCAGCGTCGCCAGCCCGAACCGCGAGACCGAAAGCATGCGCGACGGCAGCGACGCGGTGAGCGACTGGCCGCTGCTGAACGCGCTGCTCAACACGGCCGGCGGCGCCACCTGGGTCAGCCTGCACCACGGCGGCGGCGTCGGCATGGGCTACTCGCAGCACGCCGGCGTGGTCATCGTCTGCGACGGCACCGAGGCAGCGGCGAAACGCATCGAGCGCGTGCTGTGGAACGACCCCGGCACGGGCGTCATGCGACACGCCGACGCCGGCTACCCCGAGGCGGTGGCCTGTGCCAAGGCGCAAGGCCTGCAGCTGCCGATGGTCGACCGGGGCGCGCTTTGATGCAGCTGCAACCCGGCGCC
>Ga0316195_10000612_pt1 | contig 14633 bp, 19 predicted proteins | sample Phised1_MG_FD_204937 | JGI IMG/M metagenome (GOLD analysis project Ga0316195, IMG submission 204937) | Coastal sediment microbial communities from Maine, United States - Phippsburg sediment 1 | ecosystem: Environmental > Aquatic > Marine > Coastal > Sediment | place: USA: Maine | collected... | reverse complement strand
CCACCCCCCAGAGGGGCGAACTGAAGGTTAGACGGCATGAAACGCTTGAGGTCCCGCGAGGAAGTGGCGGAGTGGCCGAGTAGTTGAGTACCCGGCTCACGCCCACCGGCTGCCGAGAAGTGGTCCCCACTCCGCTACTCCGCTACTCCGCTACCCCGCTACCCCGCTCTCAACGATCTCCCAACCTCGGTTGATCGGCTCCGCTGCTCTTGCGGAAGTCGCCTCTTCGGGCGCGACCGATACGGCATCTTCTGCTTCTTCGCGAGTCGCGAAGTAGGCGAACATCGCTGCTCCACTTCCCGTCATCATCACCGGAACGGCCCAACGGTAGGCAAGTTCGGCTCTCCACTCGTCGACGGCTTCGTCAGTCGCGACCGCAGCCGGGTAGAGGTCATTGGCGAGGGGCGCGTAGTCGCGCAGGGCAGGTGGCAGATCGTTGGCGCCGATCTCCTGGCCCTTCGGACCGTCGAGTTCATCCCACGTCCGGTAGACGGTGGCAGTGTCGAGAGCGATCGGCGGGACCACAATGGCGACAGCGAATCCCGTGGCGTCGGGCTGTGGCGACACAGACTCCCCACGGCCCGTGACGATTGCGGTGCCTCCGACAACGGCGAACGGAACGTCGGAACCGAGATCTACAGCGATCCTACGTAGGTCATCGAACGACACGGAGAAGCGTCGGGCCGACAGGTTGAGTGCCGCAGCGGCATCGGCGCTTCCGCCACCGAGACCTGCGGGTGACGGAATCCGCTTGGTCAGGACGACCCGTGTCGGCCGAGAGCCGCTGCCGGCTCCCCGCGCGGCCGCAACTGCTCTCCATGCGAGATTGGTCTCGTCCTGTGGCGCTCCCCCACCCGGAACCTCGATGCGGTCCTCGTCTGCGTCTTCGACCGTGATGTCGTCGCGCCAGTCGATGGATTGGAAGACACCACGAAGCGGGTGATATCCGTTGGCGTCTCGCGATCGAATCCGGAGACCGAGGTTGATCTTGGCATAGGCACGGGCTCTCACGCGTCCACCTCCGCTGCAATCGTCACGAAGTCGCCCGGTGAAAGGTCCTCTGGGCGAAGCGTTGGATCGATTCCGCATCGCTCGAGGACCGGGACGGTATTGGGAACGATGCCGGCGAGACTCCGACGCAGCATCTTCCTGCGCTGTCCGAAGGCTGCGGTCGCGAGTTCGATGGCTCGCTCCGCCCCCTCCGGGGCACGGTGTCGCACGAGTTCGATCACGGCTGATTCGACCGCAGGAGTCGGATAGAAGACACTTGGCGGCGCGGTGAACGCAACCGATCCCGAAGCGTGGAGGGCGGTGACGACCGAAGGGATTCCGTACCCGCGCGATCCAGGACCCGCGAGGAGGCGGTCGGCGACCTCGCGTTGCACCATGATCACGAACCGATCGATGTCGGGCGCGTGCCTCAGCGCATCGAGGACGATCCCGGTGCCGACGTTGTACGGGAGATTGGCAACGAGAGACCACGGACCGTCTGCGAGATCGCCACGGAGGTCGACGTGGCTGGCGTCTGCGTGTCGAATCTCGACGTTGGGCAGGTCGCCGACGGATTCTTCGAGCACCCGGACAAGGCCTGCGTCGATCTCATAGACGACCACTCGGGCACCGGTTGCAGCGAGTGCACCGGTCAGCGTCCCGGTCCCACCACCGATCTCCACGACGCTCGACTCGGGTGAGACATCCGCCAGTCGCACGATCCGTCGGATCACATTCGGATCGACCAGGAAGTTCTGCCCGTATGACTGGTTCGGATGGAGACCGTGCTGAGCGAGGAGGCTCCGGATCATTGCTTTCCCCTGCGGACCTGGCTCATCCACTCGGCGCTCCAAAGACGCGAGTCGAGTTTTCGGAGGTGATGCGGGCGGCATCCTCTTCGGCCATGCCCCAGATCTCCGCGAGAGCGATGCCGTTGAGGATCGACCACTCGGGTCGATTGGTCTCGTCTCGATGTGGCTCAGGAGTCAGGTACGGGGTATCGGTCTCCACGAGGGTGCGTTCCGGTGGAGCTTCTGCAGCGCCGAGCCGTACGGTGTCCCCTGTGGTGTAGGTGATCGGTCCGGCGAATGAGAAGGTTGCACCGAGTTCCCGAAACCGTTTCGTCCATCGGGGGCCGCCCGTCCAGCAGTGAAGGACCGCCTTCTCGCCCAGGTCCGCCTCACCGAGTATTTCGTAGACGTCGGCGAAGGAGTCCCTGGTGTGGACGATCACCGGTTTGCCAAGGTCGGAAGCGAGTTGAACCTGGTCCCGGAATGCCCGTCGCTGATCATCGCGGGGCGACAGATCCCGGTAGTAGTCGAGTCCCACTTCGCCGATGGCAGCGGCCTCGACGGCAAGCGCGGAGATCTTCGGCTGCTCTTCGTCCCAACGCGCAGCATCATGAGGATGAAGGCCGGTCGCCCACAGCACCCGGTCAGGTCGATCTGCAGCGAGGCGGCGCGCCTGAAGACTTGTCTCGAGATCAACACCGGGGACGAGCAACCACTCGATCCCCGCATCAATGGCCCGATCGACCGCACCGAGCGGATCGTCGAGCATGAAGACGTGGCAGTGGCTATCAACCCAGGTCGTCATCGAGACCTCACTCGTCGTCGGCGAACGGCTCCATCTTGGCGTACATCGGTCCGAGTTCACCCAGGTGGGTAGCGGCCGGGATCGTCGGGCGTGCCCACGATGGTCCATGCTCCCCCATCGGCACCGAGCACGCTTCGAGGAGTTTCACCGACGTGAACGGGAGGTACGGGTAGAGGGCGACGGCGATGCCGGCAATGGCATCCATGGCGACGCCCAGCGTCGTTCCCGTTCGGGCCGAATCGGTCTTCGCCGTCTTCCACGGCTCGCGTTCATTGAGATAGACGTTGACGGTCTGTGCACCGGCCATCGCCCGCTGGAGTCCCGCACGGAGCTTCACGTCGGAGATAAGCCGACCGACCTCGGCGAGGGTGTCATCGACGGACCCGATCAGCGCATCGTCCTGCTCATCGAGACCGACCTGCTCTTGTGTGACCCCATCGAAGTAGCGTCCCGTCATCGCGACGACCCGGTTGACGAGGTTTCCCCAGGTCGCGACGAGTTCGTCGTTGACTCGACGGATCATGTTCTCGTCCGAGATGTCGGTGTCGTTGTTCTCCGGGAAGTTGATGGCGACCGCATACCGGAGCGCGTCCGGCTCAAAGTGGTCGATGTACCACGAAATCGACCGGCCGACGCCGCGACTGGCGGATCCCTTCTCGCCGCTGAAGGTGATGAACTGGTTCGCCGGCACATCGGTCGGCAGGTTCAGTCCGCCATAGCCCATCAACAGCGCAGGCCAGTAGACGGCGTGGAACGGAATGTTGTCCTTGCCGATGAAGTAGTAGCTCTCGGCGTCGGGGTTCTCCCACCAGTCCTTCCACGCGTCGGGTTCGCCGCGCAGCCTGGCCCACTCCTTGGCCGCCGATAGGTAGCCCATGACGGCCTCCCACCAGACGTATATCGACTTTCCCGGACCGAGATCGTCGACGGGCAGCGGGATTCCCCACTCCAGATCACGGGTGAAGGCGCGATCGTGAAGACCGTCTTCGACCATCCCGATCGCGAAATTGATCACATGGGGACGCCAGCCTTCGCGGGATCGGAGCCACTCGAGCAGGGGCTCCTGGACCGCGGAGAGCTTCCAGTTGAAATGCTCGGTCTCACGCCGCACGGGTGTCGTCTCAGATAATTTCGATCGGGGATCGACGAGATCGATCGGATCGAGCGTTCTGCCGCAGTTGTCGCACTGGTCCCCGCGAGCGTCGAGGTATCCGCAGTGGGGACAGGTCCCTTCGATGTATCGATCGGGGAGGAAGCGGCCGGCTTCCTCGTCGTAGAACTGCTCGGTCGTCTCCCGATAGAGGTACCCGTTGTCGAGCAGGCGCAAGAAGAAGTCCTGGGCAACCTCCCGGTGGGTGTCGGTTCCAGTGGTCGTGTAGAGGTCGTAGGTGAACCCGAGGTCCTCCCAGTTCTGTTCGATCTCGGCGTGGTAGCGATCAACGATCTCGGCGGGGCTGACGCCCTCTTCGTCGGCGCGCACGGTGATCGGTGTCCCATGGACGTCGCTGCCTGAGACCATCAGAACCCGATCACCGGCGGCGCGGTGGTAGCGGGCGAAGACGTCCGGGGGCAGGTACGCGCCGCCGAGATGACCCAGGTGCCGGGACCCGCTTGCGTATGGCCAGGCCACGGCGACCAGGATGTACTTGGAGTTGTTGATGTCGGTCACAGTCGTGCGATGGTAGCGCCGCGACCCGGATTCAGGTTCGAGACGAACGGCTGAGCGACCTGAGCGCACCGGTACACTCGTTCGCGATTGGTCGATCGGCACCCGATGCTGATGGAGGTTCGCCGTTGGATCCCGTGATAGTTCGCAAGATCGATGACCTCGGCCGCATCGTGGTACCGGCCGAGACCCGTCGCCTGTTCAACATCCACGAAGGCGATGAACTCGAGATCGGCGTTGAGAACGACTCGATCGTGATTCGCAAGCTCGAAGCAAGCTGTGTGTTCTGCGGTTCCGTCGAATCGGTCTCCGCGTTCAAGGGTCGTGGCGTGTGTGGGGAGTGCCGCCACTCTCTGACCGCCGGCTAGCAGCCCGGGTCGCCAGTGCCGCCTCGTAGAGTGCCCGGCGGGATATCCCGGTCTCTTCCGCTACGTCCCGCACTGCGTTGGAGAGTCGCTCGCCGTCTTCCATGCGCTTGACCACCGCACCGAGCGCCGCCGATAGGTCGGGGAGTGATTTGGGACCGGGCTCGACGACCAGGGTGAACTCTCCCCTGGGCTCAACTTCGGTGGTCCAGCGGTGAACAGCTTCGTCGAGGGTGCCGGTCCAGATCTCCTCGTGCAATTTGGTGATCTCTCTGGCGACAACGACTATCCGATCGCCGCCCGCGGCAGTTGCGAGGTCGGCGAGATCTTTCGTGACGCGGCTCGGCGCGGAGAACAACACGACCGGTCGTTCATCCAGTGCAGTCTCCTCGATCCGGCGACTGCGATCCTCTCCACTGCGCGGCAGGAATCCTTCGAAGACGAACCGATCCCCCCCGAGACCCGCGACGGCAATGGCCGACGTGACAGCACTCGGACCTGGTACGACGGAGACGATGGCACCCACGGAACGCGCGGCCCGGACGGCCGCGACACCCGGATCCGATACGGCCGGCATCCCGGCGTCGCTCACGAGAGCGATCGTCTCCCCTCGTTCGAGCCGGGAACGGATTTCGACCGTTCTCTCACCTTCGTTTCCGAGAAAGAACGACCGCAGTTGCGCGGTGATACCGAGTCGCTCGAGGAGCTTCCCCGTTCGCCGCGTGTCCTCGGCGAACACCACGTCCGCGGCAGCAAGCGTTTGCTGCAGCCGCGGAGAGGCGTCGTCGAGATTCCCAATCGGGGTGGCGCAAATGATGAGGCGTCCGGTCACGACACGGAGGATGGCAGAACCACAAGCCTCGTGCCCGTATCCGGCCCCGGCGTTCCAAATGGCAGTTCGAGAATCCACACTCCCCGTGCGGGAGTCCGGCGCCCCGACATGAGGATGTCTTGGTAGACCACCATCCCATCACCATCAAGGTGAACGACTCTCAGCGGCTTGCGGCACCCGTACGCATGCACCGACGAGGACCGGATAAGCAAACCACCTGTCCTCTCGCGTCGGACGCCTACCAGCCGATCGGTGAACGATGACGCGACGACTACCGGCGGCGACCTCCACGATCCGACGGCAAGCGTCACCGGCCCCCTTGCCCGGTACGGGCGGTCTCCTGGTACGATCCCGCTCACTATGGCAAAGGCAAAACGACGTAAGCTCCGCGCACGCCGCAGCAAGGCGAACCACGGCCGCAAGCCCAACGCGGGCCGCGGTTGATCACGCCTTTCAGCCGTCTGCTGTTCTGATCCCCCGAATCGGACCCGGTGGCTGACACGCGTCATGGGTGACACCGTACGTTCGCCGACGCGTTCGGGCTAGAGCGTTGATCGATCGAACTCGTCAGCCACCACTCGTGAGCTATGAACTCCGCTGCCGGCCACCGGCTACTGGCAAATCAAACGTAGCTCCGCCGAGTATCGAGGTGAGTGCAACGAGTGCAGTGCGTCAGATGCCGAGTTGTTGGCGCATCTCTTCGCCGGCCGTCTTGTCCGTTGACACGATCCAGTAGATGGCGTCGTCGATGCGGTCGATGAACGAGTAGACCCGACCCTGGCGATACAGCAGACCACCTGCCGACTCCTCGGCCGGACCTGCGTCCATTGAATCGCGGATGTGGACGATCAAGGCATTGGCGAGTTCCTCGGCATCGCGTTCGGAGTCGCCGACGTAGGACATCGCCATTGCGACGTCTCCCCCGCGCGAGAACACACGGTAGGTGTCGTTCCCCCAGCCGGCGGCCGCTTGGGTTGCCTCACCGGGAAGCACACTCTCGTCGAGGACCAGCCGCAAACCCCACTCGCCGAACGTCGCTTCGTCGTGAAGATCCCACCCAGCGAGATCCACGGTCAGCAGCGCCAGATCCCGCGGCGGCTCGCGGCGGCTGTACTTCGCGACATCGAGGATCTGCTCCGTCGTCTCTGGTGGTGCTTGATATGCGTCGTCAACGGCGGCGAGGCCACCGGCTGAGACGATCGCATCCACGAAGACGAGCCCCTGGTCGTATGGGAACGTGAGATCGGCCTGCATCCACCCCGGGATCGAATCGAGAACCGACGAGTCGTAGCTCAGTGCCTCGGTGGCCGCTTGAACTGCTTCGAGCGGACTCATGCCCTCCATGTAGACGAACTGGGAGCGGGTTGCATCACCCTCGATGAGCGCTTGGAACGCCGATGCATCGTCGCCCGTGCCGTCGTCGATGAGCACGTCATACTCGTCGTTGAAGTCGAAGTGCTGGTCGGTGAGCGCGTGCACGAGTTCGTGGAGCACGGTGATCTTCTGAAGTTGCGTGAAACCATCCGGTGCGGCAGGGACGACCATCTCTTCGGCATCGCCGTCGTAGAAGCCGGCGACCTGTTCCGCGTACAGATCGATCAGCAGCGTGTAGAGATCGGTCCCGGGGCTCAGCATCCCGAGCATGGAGAAGAAGGCGCTGTCAACGTTCAACTCCTCCTCGTCGAGGTCTTCGGCGACAAGGTCGGCGACTCGTTGCGAGAACTCGGCGTCATCGAGGATGACGACGGTCGGGGTCGCAATGAACGGGATGCCGCGGACCTGCTCAGCTTCGATCATCAGCTTGGCGAGTTCAGCGCGCATCTCTTCGGCGATCGCCGGATCGATCGACTCCGATGCCGTACCCGGTATGGAGATCGGGACGGTGGGAGTCTCCGTTGTGGTCGTGCTCTGTATTTCGAGCGTAGATGTGGTGGCCAGCGTTGAGGTTGTCGTGGTCGGGTCCGCCGCCGGGCTGCACGCCGCGGCGATCAGAGAAAGGACAAGAACGAGTCCAGCGAGAGGGCGAAGCGTCTGAAACCGGTGCATGCGTCGGAGGCTACCGCTTCGGTCGACAAACGCTGGTTCAGACCGGAACGATCGTGTCGCCCTTGCCGATAACGACGAGGCCGGACTCGGTGACCGTGAAGCGGTCTCGGTCGGCTTGTGCGTCGACACCGATCTGGCACCCGTCCGGCACTCTGACGTTCTTGTCGATGATCGCCCGCCGGACAACTGCGCCGCGCCCAACCTCGACGCCCTGGAGCAGCAGTGAATCCTCGACCAACGCGTATGAGTGGATCCGAACGTCGGAGGACAGGATCGAACGACGAGCCGTTCCTCCCGAGACCACCACACCGGCACCCACGATCGACTCGTAGGCCGCACCCCGACGATCGTCCAGGTCGAACACGAACTTCGCCGGCGGGAGCGGGGGTCGGTGCGTCAGAATCGGCCACTCGCGGTTGTAGTACGAGAAGATTGGATCCACAGCAATCGTGTCCATGCTCGCCTGGTAGTAGGCATCGAGTGTCCCGACATCCCTCCAGTATCCGCGCTCTCGCTCGTGCTGACCGGGAACAACGTTGTCCGCGAAGTCGTAGACGTGGGCGACACCCTGGGCCACGAGCATGGGGATGATGCTCCCTCCCATGTCGTGTCTGGAGTCGTCATCTTCGGCGTCGGCAGCCACGACCTCGCGGAGGACCTTCGCGTCGAAGACGTAGTTGCCCATGGAGACATACGCCGACGCCGGATCATCGGGGATCGGCCGCGGCTGCTGCGGTTTCTCGTCAAATGAGACAATCTTCCCGTGCTCGTCGGTTGCGATCACGCCGAATTCTGAGGCCTGGTCAATTGGCACCCGGATCCCGGCAACGGTAACCCCGGCTCCCGACTCGACGTGGCGGTTCACCATTTGGCGCGGGTCCATGCGGTAGATGTGGTCTGCGCCGAAGACGATCACGTGGTCGGGTTGCTCGTCGGTGAGGATGTTGAAGTTCTGGAAGACCGCGTCGGCAGATCCGGAGAACCAGTGCGGGCCACGCCGCATCTGTGCGGGGACGGGCGTGACGTAGTTGCCGAGCATCTCGCTCATCGACCAGCCGAGGGCAAGGTGACGGTCGAGGCTGTGGCTCTTGTACTGGGTGAGGACCGCGATCTTCCGGTAGCCCCCGTGGACGAGATTGGACAGAACGAAGTCGACGAGGCGATAGATGCCGCCGAACGGAACGGCCGGCTTGGATCGGTCCCGTGTCAGAGGCCAGAGACGTTTCCCTTCACCACCGGCGAGGACGAGTGCGATGACTTTCGGTTCCATGGGACGAAACCTAGTCGTCGTCGCCAGAGACGGAAGCCCTGGTGTGTCGAATGTGGCCGCCGTAGAGGGTGACGATGCGGGCTACGACCACAACGAGATAGATCTGCCCGATCACCGCCTCCCACACCGCAGCGGCACGTCCCGCCACCGCAACCGGGGAGAAGTCCCCGTATCCGAGCGTCGCGATCGTCACAAGACTGAAGTATGCGAACACGGTCGTCGGCTCCGGTTCGCCGAAGAAACGGTCGGAACCGCCAAACGACGTATCGATGAACAGGAACAGATAGGTTGCTGCAAGGGCAATGAGGAGATAGACGCTGATGGCGCCGAGAACGGTCTTGCCGGTGACCTCGCGGTGGCGCATGAGTCGCCTGAGTGCAATGATCGGTGCGGCGAAGACAAGTATCAACCAGAGCACCCCGCCCCGGTTGATTTCGGGGTGTCGTGTCAACGCCGCGCCGATTGATGTCGCGACGGTCAGCCCGGCCGCGATCCAGGCGAATCGGAATCCGCGTCGGCCGATTCCGGCCGCAGCGACGGCGAGAAGAAGGGTCGCTGCGGTGAGGATGGTGACCGCCACGGCGAGGACCTTGGCGAGTCCGGTGTCCTGATCGAGATCAATGAGCAACAACAGACCGACCGTGACGACCGTGACGATGAACAGCAGGTCAAATCTGTCGTAGGACCTGCGCGTCGTCGGATCGGTCTCGGTCATAGCCGGAGAGGGTAGACGAGCTTTGCACCAGGGCGGCACTCAATCGGGGAGGTGCGGGCCGTTGGCTTCGAAGACCATTTCTCCCTCGATGCATGTGGATTGCACCTTGTTGGAGTCGTCCGACTGGTCGCCGCCGAAGACGAAGAACCCGACGTCTTCCCGGGTTTCGTTCACGAAATGACGTGCGGCCACATTCGCCAATCAGACGAACCACCGTGGGCAGCGACACGGCCGACGACCGTGCAGGTGCGACGGTCGCTCCGACCACAACGGCCAGCGGCGAGACCACGACCGCTGCCACGACCACAACCACGACCGTTGCGTTGCAGGGACATGGCCTTTTGGAGGTGACTACCACGGTCGTCTCGCATGAAACCACATGGGACATTTCGGTGTGGGGGCACCCGACGCTGAGGGTTCGTGGTCGATCGTGAGCGCCCTCCACGGCTTGGGTGGCAAGGGCCAAGACCTCGCTGTCACGGCCACCGAACTCGCGAGCCACGGCAACGTGATGTTCGCACCAGATTGGGGATCGGAGCAGACCGCCGAATGCAGCTACCGATACAGCGTGAGCATCGTAGAGGCCTACAGAGTCGATCCCCCGACCAGCCAATCACAGCCATCGGCCACTCGGCCGGAGCCTCAGCCATTCTCGAACGACGCAGCCGTAGTCCCGAGCGCATCCGACCCGCCCGTATCGAAGCCTATGAGTGCGCAGCGGTCGCCCTGTTCCATGATCCGCTGAGCACGCTCAGCCGGTCAGTTGTGACGTGATGACCAATACGCCAAGAGCCAGAGAATGCCCATCGCTCCGAAGGCCACGGCAGACCATGCCCGCTCAGCTGTCGCTTCGACTCCCACAGCGCGCACCACGAAGATGAGGCATGCCGCAATGCTCAACACACCGAGCACCAAGAAGCCGGTGCGCGGAAACTTGCGAGTCGTCATACGGTAGAACCTCCTGTGTCGAATCCTCATCGTCGCGCGGGGGTCGACGCGAAGCTCAGAGGCGAAGGTCACAGCGCGGGTCCGTCACATGCGCACGGAACGCCTCAACGAACGACGCACCGCCCATATCGGCACCCATGCACCTCTTGGCCGGCCGTTCACCGTGTCGACCGTGCGCCTGCAGTGCGAGGGCCAGGGAGGTGTCGGGACTGTTCCAGGTCACCGATTGATCGCAACGACATGAGCAGGTCAGTCAGCGCCAGGTTTGCACTTCGCACCTCTCCATCGTCGAGTCGAGTATTCGACCGAGGCCGTGGCGTGCATCAATCCACATCACGGCAAGACTCGGCCACTTCCGAGCCAGACCCTGGAGAGTCCTTGATTGTCGGGAGTACAGTCGAGCGACATGGCAGCAATCGGCGACGACGCGATCCTCCGAGATGTCGCCGCCCGCGTACCCGAGCTCGCCCAAGCGACGGACCTGAGCATGACCCCTCTGGTCGGTGGCCTCTCCAACAGGAACTACCTCGTCAATGCTGCCGGTGCCCAGTTCGTGATTCGAGTCGCTGGAGCCAACGGCCCGCTGCTCGGAGTTGACCGGATCAGGGAGAAGCAGATAGTCGGCATCGTTGAAGCTGCAGGGATCGCGCCGCACGTCGCAGCGTTCATCCTGCCCGATGGTCATGCCGCAACGCGGTTCGTCGCAGAAGCCCATGCTCTCAGCATCGCCGAGTTCACATCGCCCGCAATGGTGCCGCGCCTCGCTGCGAAGCTGCGCGAGGTGCACAACCTCGGACGTGTGGGCGGCGTATTCGATCCGTACGCCGACATCACCCGCTGGATGAACCTGCTCACGTCGAGGGGCACACGCTTGCCTTCCCGCCTCAAGCCGCTGCTCGAACTCGTTGCCACATCAAGGACGATCCGACCCCGACCATCCGAACGCGATATGGTGCTCTGCCACAACGATCCCTATCACCTCAACTTCCTCGGCAACGGATCGCTGTGGCTCATCGACTGGGAATATGCAGGGATGAACGATCCGATGTACGACCTCGCGGGTATCGGATACACACTCGACGACGACGGCCGCGATCTCCTGCTCGAGGCGTACTTCGGATCGGCCACGACAGAGACTCGGCGTGACCTCGATGCGCTCATCCCGGTTTCTCTGTGTTGGAACGTGGTCTGGTCGCTCATCCAGATCGACGGCGGCATCGAGGGGTTCGACTACTTCAACTACTCCGAAGAACTCCTCGATTGGATCCCAACGCTTCGCAACTGAGCCTGTGCAGCGAGACGCGAGTACGCCACACCCAGCCCCAGCCCCAGCCCCAGCCACCCCGCCCATATCGAATGCGATTTCAGGTGGTCATCACAACTCGGCGAGTTTGTCTGATGGGTCATCCATTCGAGGGCTTTTCGAGGCTGAGTGTTGAGCGAGCAGGCGGTCTGGCGTTTCCTCATGATGAGGTCGCCTTCCCAACAGCTCGGGGCAGCACGATCGTCAACCTCATCGGGCCGTTCCGAGATCATGGCCAAGTCCCGGATCTGGCCCCTCGTCGACGCCGGTCGGCCCCGCGGGCGTCTCACCGCAAGGCTCCCGGCTTGTGGAGGTGAGGGGATTTGAACCCCTGGCCCCTACGTTGCGAACGTAGTGCTCTGCCGGACTGAGCTACACCCCCGGAAGGGTTGGGAGTGTATCAGGCGAGGATGCGCAGCGGCAGCCGGATCAGGACCACTCGATGTCGAATCCGACGCGGTCCGGGTGGGAGTGACCGTTGACGCAGGCCACTCGTTCTTCCACCGACTCCTCGATCGGATCGGACTCCACAACAAAGACCGGCTTCCCATCGCCGGATCGGGATCCCACGACTCGGCGGATTACCTCGGTCGTCCAGATGAGTCGGACATCGACGGACGAGCACACGGGGCAAGCCGTTACGGACATTGGTTCAGCTCCGCCGGAGATCAGCGCGCAGTCGTTCCTGGACAACGGCCGTCGTCAGATCCGAACGGCTCCGTTCGATGAGGGACCGCGCCACGTCCGTCGTGCGGCGCAACCCGGCCGTCATGCCATCGGGATAGTCGAGCGATGTCAAGAGGTCGAGAACCGCGTCCATGGAAACGAACGTGGCCTCGGCGTCGGCGACCCTGCCGGCTCTGAGATAGTCCAGCATGCGGCGTCGTTGCTCCCCGACGGCTTCCCCAAGGCCCTTCAGATAGGGCACGGAGTGGACGCCGACGTCGGCCGGGAGCGGCAGCGGTTCCCCCGCCAGGAGCGCAGCTGTGAGGACGCCTTCTGCGTATTCCTTCACTGCGTCATAGAAGAATCCGGCGTGATAGATGTCCTGATGATGCGAGAGCGGGGCCTCAGCCTCAGTGATCAGAGAGCGAGCCTCAGCGAGGAGCTCATCCGCTCGTTCGGTCTCGCCACGATGGAGGGCACGGATGGCATTCGCCGACGTGCGGATGATGATCCGGCAGTTCTTCAAAGCCAGCTCACGCGCAGCGTTCTTCTGATCGAGATCCGAGCGAACAGCTGCTTCGATAGCAGAGAGGTCGGGAGGCCCGCTGTTCACAGCGTCAGCCTGCGATGACGCGAACCGTGGGCGGCGCCGTATCAAGTTCGAGATCTGCGGCAGTCGCGGGACCCATGGAAATCGTCGTGGGAATCTGCACGACCGGTGCTCGGCGCACCGTCGTAGTCTGCTTCGCGGCAAGGGTCAGGGCCACAAATCCCCCAACCGCCAGGTCGACGATGATGGTGATGCCGAGCCACGCGACGCTCGTCCGCAGAACCGCGATGACGAGTGTGATGAGGGCCGTAGCGAGCAGGGCGATGAAGATCCGCTGCCGCCGCATCTGTGCGTGGTGCTGGGCGTAGACGGGGCTTCCGACCTGTGCGACGGTGACGGCGGCCAGTCTCTCTTTCGAGCGCGCGAACGCACGGGTCGTCGCCCGCGGATTCTCCCGTCGATGATCGAAGAACGAGGGCAGCAGAAACGCTGCCCACGCCCCCGCGATGAGGATGAAAAAGATGATGCCCATCAGTTGTACTCCGCCGCTTGATCGAGCGTAGGCTCGCATCGCGCGACTTCGAATGATTTGCCCACTACTGAACTAGGCATTGTGGTCCGATGATTCGTTTACTAGCAAGTCCAATCCGTGTATCAATGCCGGAAGGATCACCGTGAGGGACTCTTCGACACCCTTCACGGAACCCGGGAGATTGACAATCAGCGTTCGATCGATGGTTCCGGCAACACCGCGCGAGAGCATTCCGTGGGGGTTCTTGCCGAACGTTGCCGCTCGCATCGCCTCCGCAAGCCCCGGTGCTTCACGCTCAAGAACCGCCTTCGTGCCTTCCGGTGTGAGATCACGCTGGGTGAGCCCGGTGCCACCCGTCGTAACGATGAGATCGACGTCGCCCGCGAGGTCGGAGAGGGTCCCCGCGACCGACTCCACACCATCCGGAATCACCCTGCACTCGACAACCCGGATCCCGACGGACTCGAGTAGTGCCGCCGCGGTCGGTCCCGACCGATCTTCGGCGGTGCCGGCAGACACTCGATCCGACACGGTGACCACCGAAGCGGTGCGGCTACTCACGACGCCACACTCCGGACCGGCCCCCGGACTTCTCGAGAAGACGGATACTGTGGATCACAGCTCCCCGATCGATGCCCTTGATCATGTCGTAGAGCGCCACAGCGCCGACGGCTGCCCCGGTCATCGCCTCCATCTCCACTCCGGTCTTCGCGGTCACGGTCGCGGTGACGGTGATCGTCGCTCCGACTGCAACGGGTTCCACTTCGACGGTTAAGGATTCGACGAAGATGGGATGGCAGAGGGGCACCAGCGAGGATGTCTCCTTCGCTCCCTGGATCGCGGCAATTCGCACGGTCGCGACGGCGTCGCCCTTTGGCAGGTCCCCGGTGAACAATCGATTACGGGTTGATTCGTCCATGCGGACCGTCGCTTCGGCGACGGCCCGTCGCGCGGTTACCGCCTTTTCCCCCACGTCGACCATATGCACGTTCCCTGCGTCGTCGAGGTGAGTCAGTTCATCAGTCACCGAGCGCCTCCTTCCGGCTTCTGGCCTCCGGCCAGTGGATCATCTCGAGTTCCACGGTACCGCCGGGCTCGACTCGACCGATCCCAACCGGGACGACGGCAAGGGCATCGGCGAAGGCAAGCGCGGA
>Ga0316195_10000611_pt1 | contig 14641 bp, 12 predicted proteins | sample Phised1_MG_FD_204937 | JGI IMG/M metagenome (GOLD analysis project Ga0316195, IMG submission 204937) | Coastal sediment microbial communities from Maine, United States - Phippsburg sediment 1 | ecosystem: Environmental > Aquatic > Marine > Coastal > Sediment | place: USA: Maine | collected... | reverse complement strand
GAGGCAACGGGCGGCCGGATTCCACCCGGCTCATATCAAGCAGGTCATCAATCAGTCTGCCAAGGGCCATGGCCTTGTCCTGAATGAGTTGCAGAAAACTTTTCTTTTGATCCGCATCGAAACTGTCCGCCGTATCCTCCGCCGTAAGCAATTCGGCATAGCCGACAATTGACGTTAACGGTGTATTCAACTCATGGGCAGCCATGCTGAGGAAAGCGCTCTTCATGCGTTCGACTTCACGCTCCCTGGTGACATCACGGACCAGCATGACCACCCCTGGCGACTCCACTCCTTGTGGAACGAATTGCGAGATGCGCACCTGGTAAACAGTGTCTTTACGATCCTTGGACGAAAGCTCGATATCAAATGGGCTTGGGCTTCGCGCAAGATTTAGGCTTTGGCCGATTTGCTTGACAAAATCTACCTGGGTGCTGAGCTTGCCGATTGACTGGCCGAGGCTCTTTTCCAGTGAGACGCCCAGGATATCCTCTGCGGCGGAGTTCATGTGCAGGACATGCAGCCCGCCATCGGCGACAATCACGCCATCCGGAACCGAGCGCAGGATCTCAGCGAGTTTTTCCCGTTCGACACGGGTCTCTTCGAGGGCCGTGACCAGGGCATCCTGCGCCAGAATCCGCTCGCTGATCTGTTCCGTCAGCTGTTCGTTGGCCCCGACAAGCTCACAAGTCCTTTCAGACACCTTTTGTTCCAGCCCGTCATTTGCATCTCTTAAAGCGTGCTCCGCAGCATCTCGTTCCTGCAGGCTCATATGCGCACGGTACAGAGCGATACAGATTGCCCCCAGCAATCCGACTGACAAAAAAATAACGACCGCGTGGGACAGAAACGTCAGGGCATTAACCTTTTTGAAGCTTGCAGTGACGTCATAATATACCTCGAAAGCCCCGCCGAATTGAGTGCCAGCCATGAAAGGAACATACGTTTCAACGATGTCACTATGTGCGACCACGCCCTCGGCGGTCCGTCGATCTCTTCTGACAACCTTGGAATAGGCCTGCCCTTTTGCGACAACGTTATGGAAATAATCATTTTTGTTAACCGTTCCGATTTCATCTGCCCCGGTCGAAAAGATAATCTCGCCATCTGCTGAAAAAATTCTTAGCTTGAGCAGCTGCTTGTCTCTCGCAACGGGTTTCAGGCTGTGAGCGATATTATCGGGAAGAGTCTCTCTGGACAGAGCCTGGCCTTCCAGCCCCATAATCCTGACCATATAGCTGGCGTATCGAACTGCCTCATCTTCGGTTTTCTGGGTAATCAGGTCGTTGTAGGCGGGATGCACGAAAAAAAACTCGTAGCTGGGCACGATCACCGCGATCAGGAGAGAGAGGGTCAGAAGGTTTCGAATCAGTTTGTGACCTAACATAAACAATCCTGGCACGCAGAACATTTAAAAACAGCCGGGAAACGCGTCTGAAATGACGGTTGAATATACCTTAACTCTCTGCAGCAGCCAAGCGTCATAAGCCATAAATGGGCACCAGACTGGTAAATCGGCCCAGTTTGCTTTTGCCCGGAGGTTATCCTGTGTCATAATCCGCCTACAGGAGATTACTATGCAGCGAGCAGGCGGTATTCTGCTTCATCCCACGTCCCTGCCGGGTCCATGGCCTATTGGTGACCTCGGCGCGCAGGCCTTTAGTTTTGTCGACTTTCTGGCCAAAGCGGGTCAGGGCGTCTGGCAGGTTCTGCCGCTCGGCCCGACCGGATACGGCCATTCACCATACAATACCTTGTCAGCATTCGCCGGCAATACGGCCCTGATCGACCTGCAGCAACTGGTTGACTGTAAAGATCTTGATCAAGCGCAGGTCGAGGCAGCGGTCAATGACTGTCCCGGGCACGGCTTCAGTCAGGCACACGAGTTGAAACACAGTCTACTGGAGACTGCTGCAGAAAACTTCTTTCAGCGACACAGCTCTGCCAGGTTTAACGACTTCACCCGGTTCTGCCGTGGAAACGCCGACTGGCTGGAAGAATTCTGTCTCTTCATGGCCTTAAAAGACGCCTTTCACGGCCAGACCTGGTCCGATTGGCCTGCCGGCCTTCGCCAGCGGCACCGGGACGAGATCAACGAATGGCAGGCACGCCTCTCCGGGCAATGCGACCTGTACAAATACCAGCAATACGTGTTTTACGAACAATGGGGCAAGCTGAAAAGTTATGCCAACCTCAAGGGGGTGCGGATTTTTGGCGACATCCCGATTTTCGTCGCCTACGATTCCGCTGACGTCTGGGCCAACCAGCAGCTTTTCCAACTGGACGCGGCAGGACGGTCGATTGCTGTCGCCGGAGTGCCGCCGGACTATTTCAGCAGGACCGGACAGCGCTGGGGCAACCCCCTCTACAATTGGGACGCTCACCTGGCCGAAGATTTCCGCTGGTGGATCCGGCGCTTTAGCCATCAACTGCAGCAATGCGACATGATCCGCATCGACCATTTCCGGGGGTTCCAGGCCTGCTGGTCGATCCCGGCCGATGAAGCAACTGCCGTAAACGGCCACTGGGTGGACGTGCCAGGTCGCAAACTCCTTGAGAAGCTGCAGGCACTGAATGCGCAGATGCCGATCGTCGCTGAAGACCTGGGCATCATTACCCCGGACGTGGAGAAACTGCGCGACGATTTTGACTTGCCGGGCATGAATATCCTGCAGTTCGCTTTCGATTCCGGGCCGGGCAACCCCTACCTGCCTGAAAACCACATCTCCAACAGCGTGGTCTATACCGGCACGCACGACAATGATACGACCATGGGCTGGTGGCAGAGCTTGTCGAAAGGGCAAAAAGACACGATACGCGATTATCTCGGCAAACGTCACCCGGAGATGCCCTGGGATCTCATAGAGTTGGCCATGGCCAGCAAGGCACGTCTCTGCGTCATCCCCTGCCAGGACATCCTTGGCCTTGGCAAGTCGGCCCGCTTCAACACCCCTGGCAGGGCAACCGGGAACTGGCAATGGCAGCTTTCGGGTGACATGTTGACGGATGACCTGGCGCGGCGAATGCGAAACCTTGCCGAGAGCCATCACCGTTGCCCAGAAGGAGATAAGCGGGTTATTGATCGCGATTAATCGGACGTTCAGTAGTGTGCGTTTGCGCAGTTCTTGTTTGTGTGGTGGAGATTCAATCTATACGGATACCCACGTATATTCTTCTCGAACAAACCGTTATATTGACGATCATTGAAGACTTGCTGTGACAGAACTGACTATGCTATAAGTGACAGCTAATATTCGATATCCCCAAATAAACAATCGGGCCGTTGCCCGGCAATCAAGAAAATCGGAGGATTTACCCGTGAAGCAATTGATGACCCTGCTCTGTATCGCACTTTTCTCTATCGCCATGCTCGCTGGTTGCGGCGAAGAGCCCCCTGCATCTCAAACCCAGGCGGCCAAACCATCGGCACAGATGGCTCCGACGGCCCCGGCTACAGCACAGACTGCTCCCGGGAAATCCGGCAAAGTCCTCGAAACCATGGACGCCTCCGGATACACATATGTACAGGTAGACACCGGCTCCGAGACAATCTGGGCAGCAGCTCCCCAGTTCGCCGTCAAGGTTGGTGACGAAGTCGTTGTGCCCGAAGGGATGCCGATGCCCAACTTCATCAGCAAAACCCTTGACCGCACCTTTGACATGGTTTATTTCGTGCCATCGGTCCTGGTCGGCGGTTCTGAGAGCCTTGCCGCGCAAATGCCTGCCGGTCATCCGTCGATGATGGACGAAGGTGGCACGAAAGGCAGTACAACCGTCGAGACGACCGATGTTGACCTGTCAGGCCTAACCCCTGCTGCAGGCGGCCAGACCGTCGGCGACATCTACGCCAAGAAAGCCGAACTGAGCGGCAAACCGGTCAAGGTCCGTGGCAAGGTCGTCAAGTTCAGCCCACAAATCATGGGTAAAAACTGGGTTCATATCCAGGACGGCACCGGTGAAGCCGGCAGCAATGACCTGACCGTGACCACCAGCGCCACTGCCAACATCGGCGACACGGTCGTGATCAGCGGCGCACTGTCCCTTGACAAGGACTTTGGTTATGGCTACGCCTACGGCGTGATTATCGAAGATGCTGAAGTAACTGTCGAATAAGACCCTCACCATAGTACGCAAAAAAAGCCCCCGGGATTCCGGGGGCTTTTTTGTTGGCTGTGTTCGTTAATTGAGCTGATAGGATTGTCGTTCTTGTATGCCTGTATAGATTTTTTCTATTCCGTGCCACACAAAGTGCGCCGATACAGGCCTTTCATGCCACAAAAAATTCATTGGATAATTCATGTAAGAGCGTGAGCCGAGGGTCTTCTAGCTAAGACCTGTTCTCGTTTCACTTTAACAAATGAGGCGGCAACTATCTTGACACCTACCGGGAATTGCTGCTGGAACAACTGGCGAGACGATAATGGAAAAATGTACTAATCACCTCGGTGCTGACACACTCAAATTTATGCTTCAGTGGCGTGATGTATAGGAATTGCATGCCCAATGTCAGGGCTGTGCAACTGACACACTCTCTAGTTGTGGTAATTCAAACACGATATGGCGCACTCTGCAGGATTTGGCTGAAATCAAAGTTGCCTGAGTACGAACTGTTTTTTATTTATCAGGGGCTGTAAGGATTTTACATTTGGGTGAACCTGGAGGCTTCAAAACAATGCGAGAGGATAAACAGTAAATATCTTCTCGCAAGAATCAAGCTCCCTACCTGGTTGAAATTTGTTCTTAAAACTCAAGACAACTGAGAATACTCGTCATTGGTATGAATGCTTGGGTTCTATCCAGCCCCTGCTCCCGAAGTTTTTGCAGTACACGGTGGCCGTCACGTTGTTTATCATGGAACTTTGACGATTGCTCTACCCCTGCTTTTGCCCTCAAGAATCAGACCAATACGTTCCTCCAATGCTTCCAAAGAGGGTAATTCGGTGGTGATCTTTTCAAGACGGTCCAGCTTCCAATCAGAGGCGACCTTATTCCAAACTTTCATGCGCGTATCCACAGGGCAGTTCACCGAGTCAACGCCTAATAAGGTAATACCATTTATTATGAATGGGAAAATCGAGGAGTGAAGCTCGGCAGCACCGACATTTCCGCAGCAGGTTACGGCTCCTCCGTACTGAGTTGTTTTGATAGCCGTAGAAAGCAGGTTACCTGCAACCGTATCAATGGCACCGGCCCAGCGTGGTTTCAAAAGTGGGCGGCCACTCTGATCATCGGCCTCTTCAATGCTAATCACCTCCTTGGCGCCGAGTTCAAGAAGGTACTCCGCTTCATCGACAATGCCGTTTACCGCAACCACCTCATAGCCACTTTTCACCAGGATTGATAAGGCGATACTGCCCACACCACCTGTAGCCCCTGTCACAAGGACCGGCCCTTTGTCGGGGGTAATGCCACTGTTTATCAATTTGAAGCATGAGAGGGCGGCGGTAAACCCGGCGGTTCCGTAAATCATACTCTCACGTAAAGTCAGGTTCTCAGGCAGTTTGACAACCCAATGTGCCGGTACGCGAATATATTCTGCATATCCCCCAGATGTGTTCATTCCCAGGTCATAGCCAGTAACTAGAACCTGTTCTCCTGATTTAAATTCAGGACTGCTACTTTCTGCCACCACGCCGGCAGCATCAATCCCTGGCGTGTGAGGATATTTTTTCGTAACACCTTTGTTGCCTGAGGCAGAGAGGGCATCTTTATAGTTTAGAGATGAATATTGAACATTGATTAACACATCACCCGCAGGCAAATCATCAATATGCTTTTGTTTAATCTCACGAACGAATTGTTTGTCTGAACCTTCCGTTACGACCATGGCCTTGAAACTGATGTTATCCATTGTACTCTCCTTGGCAGATGATCAGGTGATTGGCCTTTTTATTGGCCCGCCACTACATGCCAACTCTAACATAAATTATGTCGACAAGATGATGGCCACCTGGATCAACTCCGGGTGGCCATTTATTATTTGTCAGGACAAATAATAATCTTTACTTGCTTGAATCGTTCGAACTCGACTCTCATCGGAACTCTTCGGTGAAATCCCGGCGCTGGGGTTCGCTACCCAACATCACCAGTTCACAATCCGGTTCAAGGACCATTGAGGCCGTCGCCGGGATGACTTCGCCATCGGGTCGACGCAGCGCTAACACATTGAGACCAGTCCGCGCACGGATATGGCTAGACGCCAGGACCTGTCCAGCCAGACTCGCAGGCACGGGCACATAAAAGAGGTCGAACCCCTCACCCAGGATCACTGACTCTCGACTCTGCAACAGCGACATGACGGCCTCGGCTCCAAGGGATGCATAGCTCAGCACAAAGTCGGCGCCTGCCCGGTGGATTGCTTCAATGTTACGCTCGTGAGTGATGCGGCTGATCACCCGGAGTTCCGGATTAAGGCGACGACAGTACACCGCCAGGTAGATGTTCATGGCGTCGTCATTAGTGGTGAGCAACACGCTGGGGGCATCGGCCAAACCCGCACCCATGAGCAGTTCCAGATCAGCCGCGTCGCCTATGAACAACTTATCGGCGACCCCCTCCAGAGAGTTCCTTAGAGCCTCCTCGCGCTCAATCATGTGAACTGTCACTCCACGACTCCGGAGAGTTCGGGTGGTGACGCACCCGACCTTGCCACCACCGATCACGAGCACCGGGTTGAAATTTGTGTTGTAGATCACCAGATAAGTGTCAAGTTTGGTGATCTGTGTACTGGACCCCATCACCACAGGAAAGCTCCCGTCGGCAAGGATGGTTTCGGGCGTAACCGGGACCAGACGCCCCCGTTCCCACACCGCCACCACGTTCAATCCGAAGGTCTCCCTCAGCTGCATTTCCCGTAAGGAACGACCGGCCAACGGTGTGTTATGCACCGGGAACTCCGCGATCAGGAGATCTCCCAGCCGCCCGACCACGTGGCAGTGGAGATGCCCGGCGCTGACACGGTTGGCGAGATGCTCCCCTAGCCGGAGTTTGAGGGGCAGAACGTGATTACTGCCACTCAGCTCCAGCAAGTCGATGGACTGCTCGTGCTCCGCCACCGTAGCGATGGGCACTTGCGGGGAGAGGTCCCGGATCGTCAGGGTTACGTTGGTGTTGGTCGTGTCGGCGCAGTTGGCAACAACCATCCGGGCTTTCGTCACCTCCAATGCCTCGTAGGTGGCCCGGTTCTCTACTCCCCCGGTCACCACTGGCACGCCGTCAATGTGCAGTTGCACGGCTTTGACCGGGTCCGGTTCGATCACAAAGTGGGTGATGCCATGTAGTCGCAGCCGCGCCAGCAACGACGTGGCCAAGCTGTCGAGGCAGCACAAGATGACATGGCCTTGAGTTCCGGGGGATACTGCCCTTGGGGCATGAAACCGCATTCGGGACTCCATCCACGGTGCGTAGAAGAACCGGATGAATACGAACGGCAGCACGATCAGGAGCAGCACAACGCCGGTCAGGAGAACCACGATACTGAACAGGCGACCCAAATCGCTGTGGAAAGTGATGTCGCCAAACCCGAGGGTGGTCATGACCGTGAGAGCCCAGTAAATTCCAGTAACCCAGGAGTGTTCCTGCCCCTCGACGTGGTACATGATCAGGTGGAAGCCGGCGGCAAAAAGCACCACGGTCATTATCAGCAAGAGAGAATAGCTTAACAGGGCTCTGATATTAGGGCGAGAGCGTACCGGGAGAAGAAGAGACAACAACTGGCTCGTGAGAAACTTCATTGAGCTTCCTTGCAAACATGAGTCGTTCTTGAGAAACAGACTTATCGCTTTCGACCATGCTATACATACAGAAAAAAATATATCTGTTATTAAGCCGCCGCCACCCGGGTTATTCTCACCTCAATCTCTGGTAGGGAAAATCCCCCAAAGGCCTACTGCAACCTGAAGATACCATAGTTGAACCTATTGCCTGTGAAGAATTTAATGACGGCAGGGGAAATGGTAGCCCGGTCGTCACATTGTCTTCGTAAGCTACCCCGTTTATGTACAGGTAGAAAGTAGAGTTTCAAGCTAAGGACGGCTTCTAATAAGTCACGACTGCCGAGAAGAAAATGGGCTTCTTATTGATAAACATTTAGGAAGCTCCTTAATCCGCAAATTGGGTCCACCAGGAATCTGTCCTTGGTGATCTTTATCGTAGGTCATGGTTTCTAGAAATTACTCATATCTTGGTCCTTTCCTTTCAAATCAGTCCAAAGTTATGTTAAGTATCTTGACCGCATTTATAATCGACTAGAGATACTCCAATGACAGCACTGCTACTCTACAAAATATGCATCACCATGCTGGCGGTTCTCGGCCTTTCCTTTGTTGCCGAAAAAATCAGTGTCAGGCTGGCTGGCCTTCTGTCTGGCTATCCAATAGGAACAGCCATAATTCTTCATTTTTACGGTCTGGAATACGGAGCCCAATTCGCGGCTGATGCGGCAGTTTTCAACCTCTGTGGATTACTCGCATCGCTGTGCTTTGCCTACACCTATTACCGTGCTTCACAAAAAACCACATCACTTGCTGTAACCTCAGTACTGGCTCTGACAGGATATCTGCTGCCGGCCTTCATGGTCAGCAATACAAATCCAACCAGGCTGACCGCTCTGGTCATCGCCATCCTGGCCACGGCTCTATTTTGCATCCTGCTTCGTGCCAACAAAGTCAAGCAGGTCGTTACGTCTCAGGCTTGGTCTGCCCGTATGGTTGCTGGTCGGCTGATTTTCACGGCGTCACTCGTTCTTGTTGTGACAGAGTTTGCCGACATCGTCGGTCCGAGCTGGGCTGGCCTTTTCTCAGCGTTCCCTGTGGCTCTTTACCCGCTGGTGTTTTTGCTGCACCGGGAGTATGGACCGGAGATGGCACAGAACATCCTCGGAAATTTCCCATACGGGCTTTGGTCTGTCATCGCCTACTCCCTAACGGTCTCTTTGGTTTACCCCCTATGCGGTGTGATTTGGGGGACTCTACTGGGTTTTGCAGTTGCGACCGCTGTATTAGCGATTATGTGGATAAAGCCCTTGGTCGCGTACTGGAAGGGGTTCGGGCAAAATGCAACGTAAAGTGTCTGGTTCACGACTATTTATAAAACACGAAATACCTCAGTCTTCGGATCAGGGACTTTTCTTATATTGCAGCATTTATAAAGAGGTTGAGGAGATCACGGAAAACTGGGTCAAACAATTCAACGAAGAACGACCCCATGAGTCGCTGGGAAACCTCACCCCGATGGAATATCTAGCCGTTAACCAATGACTGGATTTGTTTCATAATCTGCGGTACTAAAATGGGAAGGTTTACACCCAGATTCCAGATTCGAGATTATTAAAGCGAGAAAAATCATGAACCGTCCGATTGCGATACTGCTTATAGTCCTAATAATAGTTGGTTTGCTGTTCAGTACATTCGCTCTTTTCCAGGGAAAATTCGTTGAAGCCCTTTTAGTATATCCTTTGCTGATCATTGCTTATGTTTTTTCGCGACATGGTAAAAGGTAGTGACGATCGAAAATTCAGTATTATTCAGAGCACATTCAAATGATTGAAGACCTAATTACTTTCCTCGCTGTAATGGTTATGGTTTTCACCCATGTCTGGATGGCGATTATTGTAAGAGATGGTGTAAGAGCTAAAGGCCTTGAGGCTCTTTTTTATCTGTGCTGTCCGCCATTCGCCCTCTTTTATTACTCGCGATTGCCAAAAAGGAAGAGGAAAGGAATTGAGTATTTAAACTGGATATTCCTAGCATCCACCGCTGTCGTTATCTACAAGGTGTCCTAGAAATCAGAGGTAGTAAGAATTGCTCAAAATTGCCTATCTGAACACCCCAGGACCTAAATACCCTCCGACTGACACACCTGCTTTGATGCTATATGCCTTTTTTCAGCCCCTCTCATCCGCCTCAACATACATCCCCGCAGACAATTATTGGAATCCACCGGAAACCCCATTTGCAGATACCTTACTAATGTTGTAATATATACCTCTACAAGTACCTGACAACAACCCTGTGGATAAGAAAGGCACCTGATCATGTATGTCTGCAAAAGATTATTTATTATCACCCTGCTGGTGGTCCTGCCACAAATAGCCCTTGCGGCAACCTGGAAAATTGACCCGGTTCATACCGCTGTCGAATTCAAGATCCGACACCTGATGGTATCCTGGGTGAAGGGCGTCTTCACCGAGGTGGATGGCACGGCGGATATCGATTCCGACGACCTGACAAAATCAGCTGTCCAGGTTCGCATCGGGACGACATCGATCAATACCAACAACCAGAAACGCGACGACCACCTGCGCAGCCCGGACTTCTTTGATGTTGCAACCTTTCCGGCAATGACTTTTGTCTCAAAGAAGGTGGTCGTTGCCAATGGGCAGCCGGTCAAGATTGTCGGTGATCTGACCATTCGCGATGTAACCCGTGAAGTCGAGCTGAAGGTTGAAGACTTCAGTCAGACGGTTATCGATCCGTGGGGCAACACCCGGCGCGGGGCATCGGCATCGACGCAAATCAATCGCAGCGATTACGGCCTGACCTGGAACAAAGCCCTGGAAGCCGGCGGGGTTGTAGTCGGTGACGAGGTGCATATCAGCCTGGAAATCGAACTGATCAAGGGATAGCACCCGGGGGCACTTCTCTTCTTTTCATTTGGCGGGAAGTGCCCCTGCTTTTTCAGGGATGGAAATGCTGGTAAATCTGCTCGGCGACTGTAGCCGGAAGCCCCGGCATGCTGCGCAGGTCATCCAGGCTGGCCGCCTTGATTTTTTTCAGGCTGCCGAACTCCCTGAGCAGAGCCCTCTGGCGCTTGGGCCCGACTCCAGGGATATCGGCAAGCGATGATTTGAGCTGAGACTTGCTGCGTACCTTGCGGTGGTGGGTAATAGCAAAGCGATGGGCCTCATCGCGAAGGCGCTCGAGCAGAAAAAGTGCTGCGGAACCACGTCTCAAGACCATTGGGTTCTTGCGCCCGGGGAGAAAGAAACGTTCCTCGCTGCGTTCTACGGCGCGACCACGGACGTTTGCCTTGACACGACTTTTGGCAATGCCCGCAACATCGATCCTACCTGCCATGTCCAGATCATCAATGACCGCCGTCAACACCCCAAGCTGCCCCTTGCCGCCATCGATGAGGATAAAATCTGGCAGACTGGATTCTTCAATGCCACGCTGTAGCCTACGGCACAGGACCTCGCGCAAGGCGGCATAATCATCGGTGCCGACAACGGTCTTGACCCGGTAGTGCCGGTACTCGGATGACGCCGGTTCACCGTCGATGACAACGGCCATGCTGGCAACCGTCGCCTGCCCCTGGATTGTTGAAATATCAAAACACTCCATGCGCCGCGGCAGATGCTGCAGATGCAGCTTTTGTTGTATTTCTGCCAGCACCTTGCGACAGGCTTCTTCGCGGCTGCCGCGTTCCCTTAAGGCCTCTTTGGCGTTGCGATTCGCCATCTCCACCAGTCGGCGGCGTTCACCCCGCTGCGGGACCAGCACCGCCATCCTGCGGCTATGCCGATCGGCCAGCCATTCCGAAAAAGACGCCATCCCTTCGATGGCGAACGGCAAAACGATCTCATCAGGAACTGGTACATCCCGATCGTAGAAGCGCACCAGAAAATCAGCCAGGAGCTGATCCTCGTCCAGGTGCCAGGGCAAATTATAGTTGCGCCGGGCCGACAGCTTCCCCTGACGGTAAAAAAGCATGACGACTTCAACTTCTCCGCCCTGCCGATAGACCCCCACCACATCCTGGTCAACCGTTCCATAACGCACGGCCTTCTGCTGCTCCACCGTCGCCTCGATCGCCTTGACCTGGTCACGCAACAAAGCCGCCTCCTCATATTTCTGCCGGCTTGCGGCGCTCGCCATCCGCTGCCGAAGCATCCCGATCACTTCACCCTGTCGACCCTCGAGAAGCGCTATCACTCCATCAACCAGTTTGCCGTAATCTTCGGCAGTAATCTTGCCGTGACAGGGGGCGCTGCACTGGCCGATCTGATGGAAAAGACAGGGTCGTCCGCGCTGTCTGCATTTTGCCGGAGGATAATGCCGCAACGGGAAGATCCGGTAAATCTCCTTGAGGGTCTGACGCAAGGCAGAGGATGAAGCAAAAGGGCCGAAATAGCGGGCGCCATCCTGACGGACCTGACGCACAATTCCCAGCATCGGGAATTCTTCCCGCAAATCGATCCGCAACGAGACAAAGGTCTTGTCATCGCGCAGATGGATATTATAGCGCGGCCGGTGCTTCTTGATCAGGGTGTTTTCAAGAATCAGGGCTTCTTTCTCGGTGTCGGTGACAATCGTTTCTATGCTCGCCGCACGCTCCATCAAAAACCTGATCTGCGGTCGCGTATCGCGATCCGCCTGCATGTAACTACGCAGACGGGAACGCAAATTTTTCGCCTTACCGACATAAAGAATTTCACCAGCAGCATCCTTCATCAGGTAAATGCCGGTGGCCGTCGGTTGTTTGTGCAGATCAAAACTTGTCACACAAGCTCCTTGCAACTACGTAAATAATCGATTATCTTCATAATATACTGATTTTAAGCCCACTTCAAACAGGGTCTTTTCAAGCTATCCATGCCCAGACGGGTATCAACCAACGCTTCACGGAGATGGGCTGACGTGTTTCGATCATTTTTCGCAAGCTTAGTCTTCCTGATCCTGGCAATGCCATCCCATTTGTTTGCGGCAGCCGACCTGACCGCTCTGGAGTCAGTCGTTGCAGCCAACAAACGGGTTCAACCAGGATTACAGAACTCTCTTGCGACGATCGAAACCTCACGGATAAAGGAATTGATGGCCCACCTGGTCAAGGATCTCCCACCGGACGTCAAGCCGCCATCACCGCCCGTAATCAAAAAATTCTGGCAACGCCAAGGCAAAGGGCTGGTTTACGCCAGCAGCACACAGCTGGCGCCCAATGTCGAAAAGTTGGTCCAGCAGATTTCTGCCAATCTGGCGATCGAACTGAATGAGATGCTCCTCCCACCCGAACGGGCCGAGCAACGACAGGGTCTGGTCAAGGGAGCAAAAATCACATCGAGTAATGTTGCCCTTGCTGACAAGTTGATTCATCACCTGGAAATCACTTTTGCGCAACCAACGGATCTGGACCAGGCATTTTACGTCAACGACATGCCTTTGCCGCAAAAGCAGATCAGAGCCCTGGTCTTCGATATCGACAGCACGAACGAGACGATCAACGAGTTGGGGATTGTTGCCGACAACGATCTGCGACTGACTGTTGAAATCCGCTACATAGAAGTTGCTGGCGGGCATATCCCTGAACGTTTTAAAGTGACCAGCCCCGATGGTAAAATCGACGATCTTATTGAGGTAAAGTTCACCGACGTCGACGGATACCGCCTGCCATCAAGCATGCTGCGTACCATCCGGCGGCCTGACCTCCAGGAGAACCTCGAGGTATTATACAAGGATTACCGGGTAAATCAGCCGATCCCTGTAGACCTTCAGAACAGCCTCAACGGAAAGTGACGGGAGAAACCGATGGATCCGCTCTGGAACAACATCTTTCGCAAGAAGCGTGACGAAGATTCACTGGCCTACTTCCTTAACAACCTGCCGATGTTCGCCGAGCTGAATGGACGGGAGCTCAACGTTCTGGAGAAGATGGTCCACGTGCGCAACTACCGTGCATCAGAGTTCGTCTTCGAAGAAGGCGACCCTGGGACCGGCATGTACATGGTCCGCAGCGGCAGTGTCAGGATCCTCGCCAAAAATCTACAGGGCACAGAAGACGAGCTCGCCATCCTTGGCCCCGGTGATTTCTTTGGCGAGACCACCCTCACCGCCCCGGCTCCGCGCAGCGCCTCCGCGCGAACAGGCGAAGCAACGGAACTGATCGGGCTGTTCCGCGCCGACCTACTGGACATGGTCGAGCGTCAGCCGACCTTGACCAGCAGGGTTCTGATTGGCCTGACCCGGATTGTCAGTGAGCGTCTCCAGACAGCCAGCCAGGAAATCCGTAATCTCAACAAACGGCTCGGCGAACAGTTGCCGACAGAGACCGTTGAGACATGAGCACTTATTCTTCCAACCGCAGAGGGTGGACCCGCGGCCAGCTGCTGCTCGCATTCCTGGTCCTGACCAGCGCCATTGCCTGCGGTTTGGCTGTCTACTCTTCGGCAACCACATTCATCGGAGTGACGCGCACCGCCTTCTCCGTTCTCTTCCTGCCCCTTTTGCTCTCACTGGTGCTGACCTTTCTGCTCGAACCGCCGGTTGCAAAGCTGAGCAATTATTTCAATCGCACCAGCAGCATCTTCATAGTCTACCTGCTTGTTCTGGGGATCTTCCTGGCAGGGACGCTATGGCTCCTGCCGCAATGGCAGGAACTCTGGGGCAACCTGGGGACTGACCTCCCCCGCTATACCGCCAGGTTGACCGAATTCCTGAGACAGTTGCTTGAAAACCTGCACAGCCGTTTTCCTGTCATCGAAAGCTACGGTCTGCCGACCAAGTTCCGCGGCTGGGGGGAACAGCTTCTGGCAGCGATTCTAACCAGCACGCCACAATCTGCCATGAAGGTCGGCGGGCTCTTTATCATCGTACCGCTCTTCACCTTCTTTTTCCTGCGTGACGGAAGAGCAATCCTGCGCGCCTGTACG
>Ga0316195_10000610_pt1 | contig 14646 bp, 14 predicted proteins | sample Phised1_MG_FD_204937 | JGI IMG/M metagenome (GOLD analysis project Ga0316195, IMG submission 204937) | Coastal sediment microbial communities from Maine, United States - Phippsburg sediment 1 | ecosystem: Environmental > Aquatic > Marine > Coastal > Sediment | place: USA: Maine | collected... | reverse complement strand
GGTCGCCTCCCTGGTAGGCGAGCTATACAAAAATGAAGCCCTGGCAGGCGACACCTATTTTATCCATGGAGGACTCCGCTTAGGATCCAGAGGATAAAGACCGCGACGAGGGGCGATCGGCGCAGGGCTTGGGCGGACTTTGGTTCTACGACCTGCGGCCAATGCGATGATCGGTTCACCCCATACCGGCATGTTTGTTACGCGGATATGCGGCTGTATCCGATAATTACCGCCTCAGAGGTGAGGCCACAGGCCCGGCCCCGATTTAGGGTGTGAAAACCGCGAATTCGGAAGCCTTTATCACACCGGATGACCCTCATTTCCTGATTCAGCGCGGTACTGATGAACCAATCATTCCCATGCAGCAATCTGCCGGTTTTACAGCAAAATTGAGGTAAATCATCAGCAAGAACAAGCCTTTCGTGAACCGTTAATTGGGGCGGCACACGGTAATCCCATGTTCTCGGAGCCAGAGAATCTTGCATGTGTTATGGATTTTCTCGATCTGTATTTGATATAGTTGTGGCCATACACCCAATGCAAAGGGTGTTGGTTGATCATCTGGAAAGGAGTTGATCATGGCCAAAATAATCGGCGGCATTGCCTCGTCGCATTCTCCAACAATCGGGTTTGCAAGAGATACAAACAAACAGAATGATCCTGCCTGGGCGCCAATTTTTGAAGGATACAAGCCCATTCAAAAATGGCTGAAAGAAAAAGACCCTGATGTTATGGTGGTCGTTTACAATGATCACATCTCCTCATTCTTTTTCGAGCACTATTCCGCCTTTGCTCTCGGCGTGGACGATTCCTATGCGCCGGCCGACGAGGGGGGCGGACCTCGTGATTTGCCTCCCATCATGGGCCATACCGGTCTTGCGCGCCATATCGCAACGTCATTGGTGGCCGATGAATTTGATATGTCCTTTTTTCAGAAGAAACCGTTGGACCATGGTTGTTTTTCACCATTATCCATGATGTGGGAGGACATATCCCAATGGCCCTGCGCCATTGTTCCGCTTCAGGTGGGGATATTGCAATGCCCGGTGCCATCCGCACGCCGCTGCTATAAATTGGGACAATCCCTGCGGAAGGCGATCGAAAGCTATGCGGAAGATATCTCCGTCGTTGTGGTAGCAACAGGTGGATTATCCCACCAGGTGCATGGCGAACGATGCGGCTTCAACAATACCGCGTGGGACGCGCAATTCCTGAACCTGATCGAAAACGACCCCGTCAAGTTAACCCAGATGACTATCGCCGAGTTCGCGACTTTAGGTGGTCTGGAGGGTTCAGAAATCATCATGTGGCTGGTCATGCGGGGGGCATTGTCCGCTTCGGTTAGAGTAGTTCACAAATCGTACTATCTGCCCTCCATGGCCGGCATTGCGACGGCGATTTTTGAACACCAGCCGGAACCTTTCACCCCGAGAGAAATACAGGATCACCTGAATCATATGCATCATCAGCTAAAAGGGGTGGAAAAGCTGGAGGGTACGTATCCCTATACCTTGGAGCGCAGCCACAAGGCGTATCGAATCAACAAATTTCTGCATCGGTTGACGGTGCCTGAATATCGTGAACGATTCTTGGCGGATGCGGAATCGATGTTGGTCGAAAGCGACCTGACCGGTGAAGAACGAGACTTGATTAGCAGGCGGGACTGGCGTGCAATGATTCATTACGGTGTTACTTTCTTTGTTCTGGAAAAATTAGGCGCTGTCGTGGGGGTTTCAAATCTGCATATTTATGCCGCCATGCGTGGCGAAACGCTGGAAGAATTCCAAAAATCCCGGAATGTCAGTGTTCAGTACTCTGTCGCCGGTGGCGCAAACGCAGTCAAACTTTCTGAGTTTTCAGACAGCTAAACGCCTGACATTTATAGACCACAGCACAATGTCGGTGGTTAAATAGAGGACCGCAAAATGGCAAATAAAACCATATTGGTTGTCAGCGCGCATGCAGCGGATTTTGTATGGCGTGCCGGGGGTGCGATCGCGCTGCATGAAAAACGGGGATATGATGTCACCGTGGTCTGCCTGTCCTTTGGTGAACGGGGCGAATCGGCAAAACTGTGGAAGCAGGGCGACACGACCCTTGAACAAGTGAAGCGTGCTCGCCGCAAAGAAGCCGAAGCGGCCGCCAAGGTTTTGGGTGTTCACGATATCCAGTTTTTCGATCTTGGGGATTATCCCCTCGATCTGGGCAAGGAATCCCAATTCAGGTTTGTTGATGTGATTCGCCAGGTGCAACCGACCTTCATGATGAGTCACTCTTTCTGGGACCCGTATAACACCGACCACATGAACACGACCCGTTTTGTGCTGGAATGTCGGATGATCGCTCAGGCCTGGGGCCACAATCCCGGGGAGAAGGTGCTGGGCGCGCCGCAGGTTTATCTGTTCGAACCACACCAGACTGAACAGATGAACTGGAAACCGGATGTTTTCCTCGACATCACCGCGGTCTGGGACCAGAAGCTGGCGGCCATCGAATGCATGCAGGGGCAAGAGCATCTTTGGCAATTTTACACGAATGTGGCCGAGAACCGCGGGAACCATTTCCGGCGCAATTCCGGCGGTATGGCCGGGGGCCGCAATGCCAGGTATGCGGAAGGCTTTCAGTCTGTCTTCCCAAGAACAGTGGATGAACTATCATGAATATCGTGGTTCAATATATCGAGCGTGCCGAAACCAAAACTATCAAGGCCCTTGGCGAATGCGGTGTGGCAACCGTGCATGAGGCACAGGGACGCAAAGGATTGCTGGCCGCCTACATGCGACCGATTTATACAGGCGCACAGATGGCCGCGTCAGCGGTAACGATTTCTGCACCACCCGGTGACAACTGGATGATTCATGTCGCTGTTGAGCAGGTGGCCGAGGGCGACGCGCTTGTGCTCGCGCCAACCTCGCCTTGTGAAGACGGTTATTTCGGTGAACTGCTGGCCACCTCGCTGGTAGCCCGCGGTGGTAAGGGCTTGATTATCGACGCTGGGGTGCGCGATGTGCGCGATCTGACGGCGATGGGGTTCCCGGTCTGGTCGAAGGCAATCTACGCTCAAGGAACGGTGAAGGAAACCTTAGGGTCGGTCAATGTACCCGTTGTTTGCGCCGGCGCACTCATCCATCCCGGAGATATCATCGTGGCCGACGATGACGGTGTGTGCGTTGTCCGTCGCGAGGAAGCGGCCGGTGTGCTTGAAAAGGCCAACGCGCGCGTGGCTGCCGAGGAGGAAAAACGCCGGCGTCTTGCCAGTGGAGAACTTGGTTTGGACATGTACAATATGCGGGACAGACTGGCCGAGAAGGGGCTGAAATATGTATGAGTCGGCTCCCTGCATGTGGATGCGCGGCGGCACATCCAAGGGTGGGTATTTTCTCGCAAGCGACCTGCCGGAAGACAGGAAGGCCAGAGATGCCTTCCTGCTCCGAGTAATGGGATCGCCGGATAAGCGCCAGATCGATGGCATGGGCGGTGCCGATCCTTTGACCTCCAAAGTGGCCGTAGTCCAGAAATCCGCGCGACCCGGAATCGATGTCGATTACCTGTTTCTGCAAGTTTTTGTCGATCAGGCGATTGTGACCGGTGGGCAGAATTGCGGGAACATCTTAGCCGGTGTCGGTCCCTTTGCGCTCGAACGGGGCCTTGTCAAAGCCAGCGACAGGAACACCGATGTACGTATCTACATGGAAAACACCGGACAGGTTGCTGTCGCTACCGTCGCCACACCGGGCTGCAAGGTAACATACACGGGGGCCGCGCGCATTGATGGGGTGCCGGGAACCGCGGCACCCGTTCCCATCCTGTTCGAGGACACGGCCGGATCTTCTTGCGGTGCCCTGTTGCCGACTGGAAAAAGCGTGGATGCGATCAACGGTATCGAAGTGACCATGATCGACAACGGCATGCCCTGTGTGGTCATGCGGGCATCCGATCTGGGCATCAGCGGACAGGAAACGCCTGCATCTTTGGAGGCTAATCAACCGCTCAGGGCAAAGCTGGAAGCGATTCGCCTTCAAGCTGGGTTGCGCATGAACCTTGGTGATGTTTCGGAAAAATCCGTACCGAAGATGACTATGGTGAGCCCGCCGAAGCAGGGCGGCGCCATCGCCACGCGCACCTTCATTCCCCATCGCTGCCATGCGGCTATTGGGGTTTTAGGAGCGGTCAGTGTGGCCACAGCCTGCCTGTTGCCCGGAAGTCCCGCTGCTGAAATTGCCGATATCAAGGATGGTGTAAAAAAAACAATGCCCATCGAGCACCCAACTGGTGAAATGACAATCGTTGCAACCCTAGACGCTCAGGGAAATGTTGAAAGAACCGCAATCCTCAGAACGGCACGCAAATTGTTTGATGGGATGTTGTTTGCCTGCTGACAGAGGAATGAGAAGGAGGTCGATCCCGTGTCAAAAATTAATCCGCCATTTCGAGCTGACCATGTTGGCAGTCTGCTAAGACCCGCGGCCTTGCTCAATGCCCGGCAGCGGTGCCATAAAAATGAAATTTCCAGAGAAGAACTGCGTGAGGTCGAGGACCAGCATATTGCCGAAGTAATTAAAAAACAGGAGGCGGTGGGTCTGCAAAGTGTTACCGATGGTGAATTTCGGCGAGCGTTTTTCCATCTCGATTTTCTTGAGCAATTGGCCGGAGTAACCGTCACAGGCAGCATTGCCGCCAGTTCGGACGCAAAGCAAAAGGTCGGTTTTACCCCACCCAAACTGAGTGTAACCGGTAAACTTCGTCACACCAGAACCATTCAGGTCGATGATTTTAAATACCTAAAATCCAAAGTCTCACAAACGCCCAAAGTATCCATTCCTTCTCCAACGATGGTTCACTTTCGAGGCGGCCGCAAGGCGATCGATATCGAAGCCTATCCGGACATGGACGAATTTTTTGAAGACCTGGGCCAATGCTTCAGGGATGAGATAAGCGCTCTATATCAGGCCGGATGCCGCTACATTCAGATGGATGATACCAACCTGGCTTATCTGTGCGACCCCAAAATGAGGGCCGACGCCCAGGCGCGCGGTGACGACCCCAATGCGTTGCCTCACGCTTACGCCGCCCTGATCAATTCTGTGATTGATGCGCGTCCGAAAGACCTTACCATCGGCGTTCATCTGTGCAGGGGTAATTTCCGAAGTACCTGGTTTGCCGAAGGTGGGTATGAACCCATTGCCGAAGTGTTATTTAGCGAATTGAACGTGGATGCTTATTTTCTGGAATACGACGACGAACGCTCGGGAGACTTTGCGCCCCTTCGTTTTGTTCCGGCTGACAAAACCGTCGTGCTCGGGCTGATCACCACGAAGCGGCCTGAATTGGAGTCCCGCCAGGATTTGATTCAGCGTATCAAGGCGGCCGAAAAATACATGCCCTTGGAGAACATGTGCCTCAGCCCTCAATGTGGTTTTTCGAGCACCTTGCACGGCAACGACATTAGCGAAGATAACCAATGGGCCAAGCTGGAGCTGGTTGTCAATACCGCCCGGGAAATTTGGGGAGACAATTAAATTAGAATCTCTATGAACCGGCTGTGTCGCAGAAAACGCCGCAGATTTTCTTTCGGGCTAGTTAATCATCGTGTTAGGTAAAAACAGCGCAATTTGCGGAAACGCCACCAGCAATATCAACGCCACCAACATGGCCAGCCAGAACGGTATGGCTCCGATGAAAATGCGGCTTAACGGCACGTTGGGAGCAACCGATTTCACGATAAAAATATTCACGCCAACCGGGGGCGATATCAGGCCCATCTCCAGTGTCACAACCGCAAGTACGCCGAACCAGATAGGGTCAATGCCGAGCTGCGTGATGACTGGAAAAAAGATGGGCATGGAAAGAACCAGCATGGAATAGCCTTCCAGAAAACAACCCAAAATAAGATAACATAGCAGCATGATGCAGAGCACGGCCATTGCAGGAAGGTTCAAACCACCGAGAAATGCACCCAGGGCCTGGGGGATATGGCTAAGCGCCAGAAAGGGATTGATCATGTGCGCTGCGATCAGGATCAGCATGACCGTGGCAGTGGTTACCACCGAATTCTTTAATGCCACCCACAGCGTCTTTATCGTCAGTACCCTGAGAACAAACCCCAGCATAATGATCAGCCCGGCACCGACCGCGGCGGCTTCCACAGGCGAAAATATGCCGAGATAAATTCCCCCTATGGTTATCAAGATAATCCCGACGATGGGCAGCGCATGGCCAAAGGCGACGATCTTTTCACGAAGCGATGTCTTCGGTCCGGCCGGCCCCAACTCCGGCTTCACCCAGCACATCACGGTAATGACGAGGATGAACAGGCTGAGCAGGAGAATGCCGGGCAGAACGCCGGCCAGAAAAAGCCGGCCGATGGATTGCTCGACCAAAATGGCATAAATGACAAAGCCCGTTGACGGCGGAATCAAAATCCCCAGCGTGCCGCCGGCCGCGACCACTCCCGTGGCCAGACGGGTATCGTATTTAAAGCGTTCCATTTCCGCCAGTGACACCTGCCCCATGGTCAAGGCAGAAGCAACCGACGAACCGGAAAGGGCCGCAAAACCACCGCAGCCAATCACGGTCGTTGATGCCAGACCACCCCTGATGGACCCGATGATGGCATAGGCGGCATCGTACAGTTTACTGCTCATGCCGGTTGCCGAGGCCACATTTCCCATGAGGATAAACAAGGGGATCACGACCAGTTCTGCTGATGAGGCCAGCGTAAATGTCTCCGATGCCATCAGGCTGATGGCGGAGTTAACACCGGACAAGACCGTCACCCCGGCAAAACCCACCGCAAACATGGCGAACGCCACCGGAACGCGCATTAAAAGCAAGACCAGCAGGAGGACCATACCCAGCGTTCCAATCATTGCCGGACTCATGAGCCGGCCTCCTGCGCGCTGATTTTACGATGATACGTATTACCTCCCAGGATCAGTTCAATGCCTCGTAAAAGCATGGCAAAGGCGGTAATCGCTGAAAAAATACAGACCCCCCACTGAAAGTACTGCTTTGGCAGACTGATGATGTTGGTGGCAAGATTGAGCATCACGGATAGCTTTGCTGACTCATAAATCGTCCATGCCAGGCAGGCAAAAATGGCTGCGCCGAGGAAAGCGCTGACGATGTTGGCAAGGTGGTTCATCCAGTGCGGAAAGGATCTTTCGAAGATATCAACGGCCACATGCCCGCCAATCCTGTCACAGAGAGCCATGCCGCCGAAAACCACGACGGTCATGGCCATCTGTGATAAATCCTGCGCACCGACAATCGGTGAACCGAAAAATCGCAGCACCACATCGGCTAATATCAATATGACCTCAAAAATCAGGCCGATCCCGCCGATTGTCGCGGACAGCTGAATCAAACCATCCGCTACTTTTCTCAATAGGGTCAACATAGGATTTATTTGCCCTGCATGGCCGCCAGCACATCCTCGGCGCCAAGCTCTTTAACAAGCTTTTCGGTTACCGGCATAACCTTCTTGCTGAAGGCCGCCACCTGTTCATCGGTCAAATCGATTACCGTGTTGTCGCCGGCGGCACGTAATTTTTCGATGGTCTCATCGGCCCGTGCATTCCAATTCTCTTCGCCACTGCGTGACAACCCCATGCCGCTGTTTTTGTCGATAACGGCTTTATGCTCGGGCGACAGGCTGTCGTATTTTTTCTGATTCATCACCAGGTAGAAGGTGATATGGCCCAAGGGAGCACCCAATGTATAGCTGGTGGCAACTTCATCGAGTTTAAAGTCGGCGACCATGCTGGCGCCTGTAATAAGCCCGTCGATCAGACCGGTCTGCAACGCGTTGTAGACCTGGCTGGCTGGCATCTGCACCGGGGTGGCGCCCAGCGCTTCAACCACGGCGCCGGCTGTGGCGCCGGAAACCCGGATCTTCAACCCGGCAAGGTCTTCCGGTTTTTTTACATCACGATCTTTCATGATGATGATGTTGGGCTCGGCTGTGTATAGTGCCAGGGGCTTGGTGCCTGGAAATTCACTTTTCAGATAGGGGTCATAGGCGTTCCAGAGCATCTCATAACCGGTCATGCCTTGAGGACGCACGCCGGGCAATTCGGCAATCATGGTTTTCTTGAATTGGGTGGAGGTGTATCCCTGCAGACCCCATGTGATGTCCGCCACGCCTTGAAGGGCGCGCACATACTGTTCCATCGGTCCGGCACCAAGCTCGCCGCCCGGATAGACGCGAATGGTCAACGTTTCGTTCGAGTCCTTGGCCACACCTTCCACCAATGGATTGACAATGGCTTTGTTTACAACATGGCTCGTTGAGACAAAATGGGCCAGTTTCAGCTCTTCCGCAAAAGACGCGGCCCCTGTCGTCAAAACAAGGATCCCAACGATAGCCAGCACCCAGGTAAACCGGCAAATCAATTTTCGTGTCATGGTCTTACCTCCCAGAAGTTGTTGTCCGTCTTTGTGGCCGATTCGATCGGCACCCCATTATGAGACCTTGAGTCTACCATCATTGTGCGCGCCAATGTAGTTCATGCAGAACCTATCTTTTCCCATCAGCGCCTCTGAGGCAAGAATCAAAGCATTCATCGTTTTATCCAATGGATCCATTATCACCGCATCCAGGCCCGCGGCGATGCTCATCACCACATAGGCCCGGTTGAGATGGCGCCTTTCAGGCAGTCCGTATGAAACATTGCTCAACCCGGAAACGAAATGCAGCTCCGGGAAAATTGCTCCGAGGTTGGAAATGATCGCCAGGGAATCATGAACGGCATTGGGATCCGTGGCCAGGGTCTTGACCAGCGGGTCCAGATAGACCCTGTCCGCTGCCACCCCACCGGCGACGATATCTGCTATCAGTTTTTCTCCCACGCTGATCGCCTTATCCTTGTCCGACGGGATCCCGCTATCGTCGAGGCAAAGGGCTATCAAGCGGGCGTTGTACTGCTTTGCCAGCGCAAGCACTTTTTTGAACCGTCCCGCTTCACCACTGATCGAGTTGATGATGGGTTCGCCTTTATGCACCGCAAGCCCTGCTGCCAGCGCCGCCGGGTTGGGGCTGTCAATGCAAAGCGGCAGTCCGGCCGCCTCTTGCACAATCTGCACCATCCACTGCAAGATCTCCGGTTCTTCGTCCGCAGGCAACGTTCCGCAGTTGACGTCCAGATATTTGGCGCCGGCCTCGGCTTGCTTGGTGGCTTCCGCAACAATGGTATCACGATCTCTCGCCTGCACGGCCCGGTGGATCGGCTTGCGGGTAGAGTTGATTTTTTCTCCGATGATAATCATTGCCTGTTTCCTTCGCCATTGAGGATAGAATCCGCCATATGGCTATCCGTAAATCTTCTTGCAGATGTTCACACCGTCCACCGCGTCAGCGGCAACGAAATCCGCCCCGCAGAATTTCCTGACCTGCTCGTTGACCGGCGCGCCGCCGATGATGATTTTGACTTGATCGCTCAGGCCGGCGTCTTTGATGGCATCGACCACGTTTTTCATTTCCGGATAGGTAAAGTTCAAAAGTGCGCTGAGTCCGAGCACCTTGGCCCCGGTATCTTGAACGGCCTGGACAAAGTTTTCGGCGGGCACATCCACACCGAGGTCAATGACGTCAAAACCCGATCCGCGCATCAGTGTGGTGGCAATATTTTTACCGATATCGTGAATATCACCCTTAACTGTTCCGATGACCACTTTCTTTCTGGCATCCTGCGTCTCCTGCCCTTCAAGCAGGGGATCCAGCTTTTTCATCACCCCTTTGAGGATTTCGGCGGAAAACATCAGTTGGCTGATAAAATAGGTATTCTGTGAAAAAAGCTCCCCAACGGCCACCATCCCCTCATTGAGCGCGTCGATGATCTCCAGGACCGGAAGCTTTTCGTTGACGTACTTCTCTACCAGAGTATAGACTTTCTCTTCTTCAAGATCCCTGAGGGATTCGGATAATTCCTTCATCTGTAACACTCCTGTTCAAAAGCGACTAAAAAACCCATTGCCATATCCAGTTGTAGGCCATTGATTCCAGCTGCTCCCATGGTCCCCTGATTAATTGCTCATCCCCTTGGATCCCGCCAAGTTCTTCCTTTTTGATATTCCAGGGGGTGACCATCTTTTGGGGATCCAGTTCCGACACGTGGATTTTTTCAACATTCACTTCTTTCGGTTTAGGTGCAATACTGGCGTCATAAACACCGAATTCCATGACGGCATCGATCATGGCTCGAAAATTCTCGGGCTTGGTATCATAGGGAATATGGCATCCACCGGAGATGATGTAACCCCCATCTTTGCCAACGGTTTCACAGAGATTTCTCACGGCATCGCGCACCTGCCGCGGTGTGCCCAGAATGAGGTCGGCGTCATCCACACCGCCTGCAATGCATTGGTATCCGCCAAGAATTTCTTTGGCTTTATAGATATCGCCCGGGGTGTCGATATCACACAGCACCTTGCCCTTGGGCAATTCTCGCAACCGGTGCAAATGCGGCCCCCAGTCTCCTTCCAGATAGGCCCGGATCGAATATCCTGCGTCGATCAGAATTTCGACGGTCTTTTTAAATGACGGCCAGTAGAATTTTTCGAATTGATCCGGAGACATGAACATCGCCTTATGGGTCGGCACGAAGATCGGGTAGCGCTTGAACGGGTCCCCGATCGAAAGCGCAAAATTGGCGATTTCATGGGTAGCCGCCTCACAGGCCTTGATCACCTTGTCGGGTTGACGGAAGATGTCCATCATGATCCCGTTGAGCCCGCGCATAGCGTCCGCCAAAACGTCAAATGGTGCCAGGAAAGCCCCGGTCATGGGTTGGGGCATGCCATATTTTTGCTCTAGTATGGTGGCGCGATTGCGCATCACCTGACCGGCCATCATGTAAGCCATGCCCCCCTTGAGCGCTGCCGTAAAGGTCCGCATCGAACCGGCTTCGCTGAATTCACCAAGGGCCCGCGGCAAAAACACTTCATACATGAATAGGCCGGGATTCTCCGTGAAACGATCGTACTCATCGGCCTTCATGTACTCTTTTTCATTGAACTGGATTTGGTTGCCCGGCGCCAGATCACGGCCCGGCATCGAATACGTTTTACACCCGACGGCATCATAAAGCGGTGCGTAAAATCGATTGTTCCTAAGCACGTCGACTTCAGGAAAATCCCGCATAAAGACTTCTTCGGCTTGAAGCCATTTTTCCGGGTCGTAGATGGTCTGCTGGTTTGTATTTCCGGAATAGACTTCTGCCAAATTGTTGCTGCCCGGCGCTATTGGAATGCGATCCGTCGGCTCCAACGCTATGGCCGCCTGGTATCGCCCCAGTCTTTGCTCAAAAAGTTCTTTGACATTGTCGGCAGGCATTGGCTCAATCTCCTTTTACAAAACTCCGATGATCTTGCCTTCCCGTTTTATGATAATGATGCAGCCCTATTCATTGTTGGGTGCTGTCCATGCACGCTCATTTTAGATCAAGACTTGATCGATGTGTTCGCCCACGGTATATATAAGTGCAATAAAATTATTGAAACTTATATATATAAGTTTCGGTTGACCATAAAGGGTTTTATCTATATAAGTCAAGCTCAATTCTTACATATGCGGTTGCACGTGGTAGATGACGCGGGCCCGATGGAGAAACCGCAATTCAATATTGGGGGAAAAGCATAATCTCTTAACTGAAATGCGACTGTAAATCATATGGCAATCCAACAAAATTTAGACCGCAGTTTGGGCGAACCGGCCTATTCGCAACTAGCCAATATACTGCAAAAACAAATATCCCTTGGCACCTACCGCCCGGGGGATCGCCTCCCTTCGGAATCTCAATTGCGCGCGACATACAAGGTTAGCCCCATGACCGTGCGCCGCGCGATCAACATACTTGTCGAGAAAGACGTGGTTCGAACTTCCCAGGGTTTGGGCACCTTTGTCAGTTCCCTTAAAATGCACAAAGCCACTTTTGGATTGGATGAGTTTTACCGGGTCTTAAATACCAACGGCGACACACTGGTAAAAATTCTCGAAGCCCGCATTATTAAAACGGATGAGAGAATCGCCGGCTTGTTGGATACCGATGTTAATCGCAACACCATTCATATTCGCAGGCTTTTGATTAAGGATGAGGAACCTCTGGTTTACCACCAGGAGTTTCTGATTTACGACCCGTGCAGACCGATTGTCGAAGGTGAATTGCAGGCCGCCTCTTTGCTGGACCTGTTTTCAGGCAACGATGAATCTTATCTCAAATGGGGGGAGTTTAAAATCTCTGCCGCCATATTAACCCCCGAGCACGCTGAAGCACTGAAAAGTCATGCGGGTCGTCCGGCCTTTCATCTGGAACATGCCTTTTTCGACTATGACGAAAACCAGATCAGCTGGGGAATCTATGTTTTCCGTGGGGACAAATTCCAATTCAATGCGACCATCGGCAGTGTTATGGGCAACCATTCGAAGGCAAAAAAGGCTCCCCTGAATGAAAACCCCTAAGCGACCGATATCCGAATCCCTATCGGACCTGAATGAGAAGGAAACGATCGCTGCCGTTGAAGAACGACTTGAACTCGGAGATGACCCGATACGCATTATGGATCAATGCCAGGAGGGCATTATCGAGGTCGGACGGCGCTATGAAAGTGGTGAATATTTCATATCGGCGCTGATTATGGCCGGCGAAATCATGCGCCAGATCAGTGAAATCCTATTGCCTGTTCTAAAGAAGGAGATCACAGGCAAAGCTTCAGGCCGCATTCTTCTTGCGACCGTTCAAAGAGACATCCATTTCATTGGCAAGAATATTTTTAAGGTGTTGCTGCAGTGTACCGGGTATACCGTGCAGGATGCCGGCGAGGATGTGCCGCCGGAAAAAATTTTGGAAGCGACTTTAGCCTTTTCTCCGGACGTTATCGGGTTGTCCTGCCTGCTTAGTTCTTGTTATGATTCAATGCGTGACACGGTCGCAATTCTAAAAGAGGGTACCCGAGACCTGGAAACCATTCCACGTATTATTATTGGTGGAAGGGTTAACGAGAAGGTGAATCAATATGTTGGAGCCGACGGATGGGCCGATGATGCGATGATCGGTTTGCGCCTTTGTCATAAGTTGATCAGGCGTTGAAAACCGAGATGACCAAATTCACGTCTGTCCCCAAGATACTATGTCAAACCCACGCCCCATCGTCATCGCCTGTCCCACTGTGATTGAAGAGATGCAGCCGCTCTTGCCGGCCGGGTTTAAAACCCGGGTGCTCGATTTCGGTCTGCATGTCAACCCCGACAGACTGCGCACGACCTTGCAGCGCGCCATCGATGAGGCCGCAAAGGAGGCCGACACCATCATTCTGGGCTATGGTCTGTGCGCCAATGCCGTGGTAGGTCTTGTTCCGTCCAACAGCACGCTGGTGATTCCCCGCGTGGACGATTGCATTGCCATTTTTCTGGGATCAACAGCAGCCTATCGGGAGCAATCGCAAAAGGTGCCCGGCACCTATTATCTGACCAAAGGGTGGATCGAAGTTGGCGACACACCATTTGAAGAACACAAACGGTTAGTGGATAAATACGGCAAGCAACGCGCCGATCGAATGATCGCCTTAATGCTCAAGAACTACACCCGGCTGGCCTATATCGATACCGGGCAGGCCGATCAAAAAGGCTACCGACGATACGCACGCCGAACCGCCGAACAATTCAACCTGCGCTATGAAGAAATTTCCGGTTCCCGGGCACTTGTCCGCAAAATGATCCACGGTCCCTGGGATGATGATTTTATCGTGGTCCGTCCCGGACAAACCGTAGAATTAACAGATTTCAGTATAGCCTGCCCATGACGGTTTCCTCTAAAGGCACATGCCGCATCGACTTTGTATCCATCGGCAAACAGGTGGACGTCCCGCCGGGCGCTACCTTGCTGGAAGGCGCCCAGCAGGGGGGGCTGATCATGGTATCGGCCTGCGGCGGCTTGGGGAAATGCGGTCAGTGCCGGGTGACGGTGCTCAAGGGCCGTGTCTCTGCATTAACGGAAAGCGAGTCGGCCATACTCTCGCAAACGTCCATCGATGCCGGTGAACGCCTGGCCTGTGTTACCCGCGTGCAGGAGGATATCAAAGTCGATATTTCTTCAGACGCCTTGATTAGCGGTCCTCGTCTCCAGTTAGGCGGCGATGCGCCATACATGAAACCGGCACCCTTGGTCACCGCCCACCAGATTCAGATGCAGGCACCGACCCTGCAAGATTCACGTTCGGACCTCCTTCGCGTCAAAGAGGCCCTGACTGATGTTGCCGGACAATCTCCCAGCTCTGCGGATCTGGCCGTTATCCGCCAGCTGTCGCCGCTGGCCCGGGAAAATCAGTGGCATTTGACCGCTTACCTGCGTAATAACGAACTCGTCGGCCTGGCGCCGCCGGAATCATCCCCGCTGGGGGTGGCTATCGATCTGGGCACAACCAAAATCGCGGCCAGTCTCTTGGACCTTTCCGGGGGGAAGGAGCTGGCTGTTTCCGGGGCCTTGAATCCTCAGATCGCCTATGGCGAAGATCTTATAAGCCGCCTGAGTCATGCTCGCCAGAACCCCGAAAACGGTCAGACCCTGGCAATGCTTGTCAGGGAAACGATCGACAGACTCATAGGTGACCTGATCACCCGGACCAAGACCGACCGGGACCGGATTGCCGATT
>Ga0316195_10000609_pt1 | contig 14662 bp, 10 predicted proteins | sample Phised1_MG_FD_204937 | JGI IMG/M metagenome (GOLD analysis project Ga0316195, IMG submission 204937) | Coastal sediment microbial communities from Maine, United States - Phippsburg sediment 1 | ecosystem: Environmental > Aquatic > Marine > Coastal > Sediment | place: USA: Maine | collected... | reverse complement strand
AGAAGACGACACCCGACGAGGTGGCGAGCTGGTATGGCATCGCGGTGGCCGCCGTCGCCCAGCGCGATTTCCCGGCGGCCGATCGCGCGATCGCCGAAACGCGCAGCCGCCTGGCGGAAGGGCATCCGTTCGTCGAGCGGCTCGCCGCCGAGGCCCGCCTGCGTGCCGGCGACGCGGCGGGCGCGCTGTCGATCGCGCAGCGCGCCTCGGCACGTTTTCCGCGCGCGCGTGCGCTCTCGCACCTGCAGGCCCAGGCGATGCTGGCGCTGCGCGACTTCGACAAGGCGGCGGCCTACCTTCAGGGGCAGCTCGCGGTCTATCGTTCGGACCCGGTGCTCTGGCGCCTGCTCGCGCAGGCCGAGAACGGCGCCGGCCGGCCGGCGCTCGCCCATCGGGCCGCGGCGGAGGACTACGCGCTGGTCGGCGGCTGGCCCGCCGCGATCGAGCAGCTCAAGCTCGCGCAGAAGAGCGGCGCGCTCGATTTCTACACCGCGTCGCAGATCGACGCCCGGATCAAGGAGCTGCAGGCCGAGTACACGCGCGAGCAGGGCGACCGCCCGCCGGGGCACTGATCGCCGTCAGCGCGGCGCACGGGGCCTGCGCTCGAAGCTCGCCTGAGGGGCGGCCTGCGGCGGCAGGATCTCCAGCGTGCGGCCCAGCACGGTCAGTCGCACCGGGTGCTCGTCGCCACCGTCGGCGGTGTCGAGCGCGAGGCTGCCCAGATCCATGTCGTGGACCGAACCCGGACCGAGGTCGGTCGCGATCATCAGCTCGCCGCCCCGGGTCCGCCACGCTGTGTCGACCCGCGACACCGGCTCGCCGGTGTGCGCGACCAGACGGGCGTGCGGCCCGCTGCCCAGCACCCGCAGGATCAGCGGCGCGAGGTCCAGATCGACGAAGACGCGCTGCGGGCCGTTCTGCCAGTACCAGCGGCCCTGCGCGTCGCACAGGTAGTTGCGCGCGATGAAGTCGAGGATCTGCGCGTTCGTGATCGGGCTTCCCGCCCCGTCGACGGCCTCGTCGAAACCGGGCTTCCCGCGGTCGACCAGCAGCCAGTTGCCGCGCCGGTCCAGCCGCAGCCAGCCGTACACCGCCGGCACGTCCGGCCAGCGCTCCATCGCCCTGTGCACCAGTTCATCCATCGACTGTCTCGCGGCGGGTCGTCGACGGGAGGTGCTCGGCGAAGAACCCGAGCACGCGCGTCGGAATCCAGTCGAAGCGTCCCGGGAAACGGCCGCCGGCGAAGCCGACGTGCCCGCCCTGGTCGGGGTAGTCGAGCGTCACCGCGGGTGAGACCTCCACCGGCGAGGCCAGCGCGTCGGCCGGCAGGAAGGGGTCGTTGCGCGCGTTGATCAGCAGCGTCGGCACCTCGATTCCGCGCAGGAGGCGCCGGCTCGAGGACTTCTCCCAGTAGTCGTAGCAATCGTGAAAGCCGTGCATCGGCGCCGTGACCGCGTCGTCGAAATCGAAGAAATCCCGCGACGAGAGCACCCTGTCACGGTCGAACAATCCCGGATACTGGACGAGTTTCGCCAGGCTCTTGCGCTTGAGCGTCCTGAGGAAGCTCAGGGTGTAGATGCGGTTGAATCCGCGCGACAGCGACTGCGCGCCGGCCAGCAGATCCTGCGGCGCCGAGATGACCGCCGCCGCGGACACGAAGTGCGCGTCGGTGCCCCGCTCGCCCAGCCATTTGGCCAGTGCGTTTCCGCCTAGCGAGACGCCGACCGCGAACAGCGGCGCCCCTCGCGCGTGCTCCGTGGCGAAGCGGCGCAATATCCAGTCGATCTCTTCCGAGTCGCCGGAGTGGTACGCGCGAGGCGCCAGGTTCAGCTCGCCGCTGCACCCGCGAAAGTGCGCGACCGCGCCCCGCCAGCCGCGGCGCAGCACCTGCGACATCAGCGCCACCGCGTAGTGGCTGCGCGAATCGCCCTCCAGTCCGTGGAACAGAACGACCAGCGGCCGACCGTCGCCGCCGGCGTCCGCACGCCGGTGATCGGTCTCGCCGGAAGGCTGCGCGAAGTCGACGTCGATGAAGTCGCCGTCCGGCGTCGTCCAGCGCTCGCGCTGGTAGGCGACCTGCGCGCGCGGTCCGAGGGTCGCCGGCCAGATCGTCTGCGCATGCCCTCCCGGCAGCCAGCGCGGTGCGCGATATCGCATCGCCTCAGGCGCCTTCGCCGGGGTGGTGGCCGGCGGGCAGCCGCCGCATCAGTGCAGCACCGACGAGCCTGCGCCGATGTCCACGCTTGGCGACTCTCCGGCCGGCGTCGAATGGTGCAGGACGATGCGCCAGCCCGACGCGTGCTTCAGATAGACGTTGGTCGCGATGCACTCGACGATCTCGGTGCCCATCCGTCCGGAGACGACGACCTTCTCGACCAGGTTGTGGACCGCGATCAGCGCACCCTGCTGGACGCGCGCCTGCGACGGCCGCACGTCCACGCCGCCCTGCGCGAAGATCTCCTCGAACGACGCGCGGATCGCCTCCATGCCCACCAGCCGCGCCCCGCTCGGATGCACGCAGACCGCGTCGTCGTCGTCGGCCCAGAGCGCCATCATCGCCGCGAGGTCGCCGCGCTGCATGGCGTCGTAGAACGCCTCCTCGGCGGCTTCGGCGGTCGCGAAGACGATGGCACGGCGCATCGGGCGGCCTCAGCGGAACACGACCGTGCGATGTCCGTTGATCAGCACCCGGCGTTCCAGGTGCCACTTGACGGCCCGCGCGAGGACGACCGACTCGACGTCGTGGCCGATCGCCGCGAGCGTCTCGGGGTCCATCGCGTGGTCGACCCGCTCGACGTCCTGCTCGATGATCGGGCCTTCGTCCAGGTCGGCGGTCACGTAGTGCGCAGTCGCGCCGATCAGCTTCACGCCGCGATCGTGCGCCTGGGCATACGGCTTGGCGCCCTTGAAGCTCGGCAGGAAGCTGTGGTGGATGTTGATCGCGCGTCCCTTGAGGCCTTCGCACACCTCCGGCGACAGGATCTGCATGTAGCGGGCCAGCACCACCAGGTCGACGCGCTCGCGATCGATCAGCTCCAGCAGCCGGGTTTCCTGCGCGGACTTGGTTTCGGCGGTCACCGGCAGGTAGAAGAACGGGATCCGGTAGCTGTGCGCGAGCGGCTGGAAGTCGGCGTGGTTGGAGACGATCGCCGGGATCTCCATCTGCAGCTGCCCCGACGACCAGCGGAACAGCAGGTCGTTCAGGCAGTGGCCGAACTTGGAGACCATCAGCACCACGCGCGGCTTGACCCGCATGTCGTCGACGCGCGCCTGCATCGAGAACTTCGAGGCGACCGCGGCGAACGCTTCCTCGAGCCGCGCGCGGTCCAGCGGCGCTGGCGCCGAGAAGTGCACCCTCAGGAAGAACAGCCCGGTCGAGTGGTCACCGAACTGCGCCGAATCGATGATGTTGCAGCCGCGCTCGAACAGGAAGCCGGAGACGCGAAAGACGATGCCGGTAGTGTCGGGGCAGGAAAGCGTGAGAATGAACTCGGGGTCGGCGCTCATCGAGGCGGTCGGGTCGCGGTTTCGAATCGCATCGCCCGGCGCAGCGACTCGAAGACGGCTGTCGGGGCGATCCGGTTCAGGCAGTTCAGGTGGCCCAGCGGGCAGTCGCGCTCGAAGCAGGGGCTGCATTCCAGATGCAGCCACTCGACGCGCGCCCGCGGCGAGCGCGGTGGCGTGTGGCGCGGGTCGCTCGAGCCGAACACGGCGACCTGCGGGCGCGCGAACGCCGCGGCCACGTGCATGAGTCCGGAATCGTTGGACACCACGCCGTTGGCGGTGGCGATCAGCGCGATCGCCTCGCTGAGGCTGGTTTCGCCGCACAGGTTGCGCAGCTCCTGTCCCGACAGGGCCGCGATCTCGGTGGCGAGCGAGCGCTCCTTGGCGGAACCGATCAGCGCGATCGTCGCCTCCGGCCACTCCTCGGCAAGCAGGCTGGCGAGCGCGGCGAAATGGCGCGCCGGCCAGCGCTTGGCGGGGCCGTACTCCGCCCCCGGACACAGCACGATCAGCGGCTCCGTTGCGGCGAGCCCGATGCGCAGCCGCGCAGCCCGCTCGCGCCCGGCGTCGCGCGCCAGTGCAGGGTTGGGGATCGACGCGGGGATCGGGGTGCCCGCTTCGAAGGCCAGCTGCGCATAGAACTCGACCATCGGCCGGCCCTTCGCGGCGTCGCCGTCGTGCAGCCGGTTGATCAGCAGGTATCGCGCCTCGCCGCGGTGGCCGATCCGCTGCGGAATCAGCGCGAGGAATGGCGCAATCGCGGATTTCAGCGAGTTCGGCAGCACGTAGCACCGGTCGTATCGGCGCTCGCGAAGACGGCGCGACAGCCGCCACCGGTCGGCCAGCTGCAGGCTGCCGTGGACGTTGGGCGCCTCGATCACGTCGTCGATCTCCGCCATCGCGGCGAACACCGCGGCCACGTGCGGCGGCGCCAGCGCCTCGATGCGTCCGTCGGGGTCGAACCGCTTGACGAGCGCAACCAGCGGCTGAGCCATGACGGCATCGCCGATCCAGTTCGGGGCAACGATCAGGGTACGCAAGGCGGGCAGGCCAAGAAAAGGGCGACCTTTCATTCTCGCCCAGAACCGGTGCGCCGTCAGCCGGATTACTTCACGTTCGGGCGCCAATGGCGGCCGGTGGCGCCCGAACCCGTCCGTGGCCCTTGACGATGGCCCCGGGCTTGAGGCGGTAGGCGGTGCCGCAGTAGGGGCAGCGCCCCTCGCCGGTGTGGGTCACGTCGATGAAGACGCGCGGGTGGCTGCTCCAGATCGGCATCTTCGGATTGGGGCAGAAGGCCGGAAGGTCCTTGCCGTCGAGTTCGACGGCAGCAGCAGGGGCTTGGGTATCGCTCATGGCGGTTCAGACCGGGGTGAGCCAGCGGGCGTACTTCTCGCTCTTGCCGCCGACGATGTCGAAGAACAGCGACTGCAGCTTCTCGGTGACCGGGCCGCGGTGTCCGGCGCCGATGGTCCGGTCGTCGAGTTCGCGGATCGGGGTGACCTCGGCCGCCGTGCCGGTGAAGAAGGCCTCGTCGGCGCAGTACATCTCGTCGCGCGTGATCCGCTTCTCGACCACGTCGATGCCGAGATCGTTCGCCATCGTGATGACCGCGTCACGGGTGATTCCGTCCAGGCACGACGCGAGGTCGGGGGTGTACAGGCGCCCGTCCCTGACGATGAACACGTTCTCGCCGGAGCCTTCGGACACGTAACCCTCGGTGTCCAGCAGCAGGGCCTCGTCGTATCCGTGGACCGTCACTTCCTGGTTGGCCAGGATCGAGTTGATGTAGTAGCCGCTCGCCTTCGCGCGCACCAGCGAGACGTTGACGTGATGTCGGGTGAACGACGAGGTCTTCACCCGGATGCCCTTGGCCAGGCCGTCCTCGCCGAGGTAGGCGCCCCAGGGCCAGGCGGCGACCGAGGTGTGGATCGTGTTGCCCTTTGCGGACACGCCCATCTTTTCGGAGCCGATCCAGGCGATCGGGCGGATGTAGCACGAGTCGAGCTTGTTCAGACGGACCGTGTCCTTCTGCGCCTGCATGATCGCGTCCATCGTGTGCGGGATCTTCATCTGGAAGATCTTCGCGGAGTTGAACAGGCGCCGCGTGTGCTCCTGCAGACGGAAGATCATGGTGCCCTTGGGGGTCTTGTAGGCACGGACGCCCTCGAACACCGCCATGCCGTAATGCAGCGAGTGCGTGAGCACGTGCAGTTTCGCGTCACGCCAGTCGACCATCTTGCCGTCGAACCAGATCAGACCGTCGCGGTCGGCCATCGACATACGGAACTCCTCGGGAATGGAAACGGGCGGAAAGCGCCTCAAGGTGCGATTCTAGCGAAAGCGCGCGAAGCGGCGCCTGCTTCGCTTCGGCGGCCCCTATACTGCCGGGTTTTCCGGTCGGCGCAGCCCGGCGGCGCAGGCGCCCTGGCCCAGGACATCCAATGCTCTCCTCGCTCAGAATACAGCTCGCGCTGCTCACCAGCCTGCAGGCGCTGCTCTTCACCAACAACACGTCGCTGATCGTGGTGAACGGGCTCGCCGGCCTGGCGATCGCCGACACCAAGCTGCTCGCCACGCTGCCGGTCACCGGTTACGTGCTCGGCGGCGCGGTCTGGGCGATGCCGGCCGCGGCGGTGATGAACCGCTGGGGCCGGCGGACCGGATACACGATCGGTTCGATCGTGGCCGTCGTCGGCTCGCTGCTCGCGTGGTTCGCGCTGTCACAGAAGAGCCTGCCCCTGCTGTGCTTCGCGACGTTCGTGTTGGGCCTGTACAACGCCTTCGGCGCGAGTCTGCGCTTCGCCGCCGCGGACGTCGCCGACAGCCAGCGACCCTCGTTCAAGGCGCGCGCGATCTCGCTCGTCGTGACCGGCGGAATCGCGGGCGGGGTCATCGGGCCGGAGTTGGCGAAGTGGTCGAGCGGGGCGCTGCCCACGCGCTTCGCGGGCACCTACCTGACGCTGGTGGCATTCGCGCTCGCGTCGCTGCTGCTGGTCCAGCTGCTGCGATTGCCGTCGGTTCACGCGGGCGCCGCGGCCGGCGGCCCGGTTCGGCCGCTGCGCGAGATCCTCAGGCAGCCGGCGTGCTGGTTCGCGATCATGACCGCGGCCCTCGGCTACGGGATCATGAACCTGCTGATGGTGGCCACGCCGCTCGCGATGCAGGTGTGCCGGCACCCCTTCTCGTCGGCGGCCATGGTGATCGAGTGGCACGTCATCGGAATGTTCGCCCCGGGGCTGTTCACCGGTGCGCTGATCGCGCGATTCGGCGTGCTGCCGATCATCGTGACCGGCTGCCTGCTGATGCTCGCCTGCGTGTCGATCGCGCTGTCGGGCGTCGATCTGATGCAGTTCCTGTCCGCGCTGTTCCTGCTCGGCGTGGGCTGGAACTTCATGTACACCGGCGGCACGACGATGCTCACGGCCACCTACCGACCGTCCGAGAAGATCCGCGTCCAGGGCTTCACCGACCTGTGCATCTTCTCGGTGATGGTCACCTCTTCGGCCTCGTCCGGGGCGCTGCTGTTCGTCAATGGCTGGTCGGTGCTGAACATGCTGGCGCTGCCCTTCGTCTTGCTGCTGCTGGGGACCGCGCTGTGGCTGGGCCCCAGGGTCGGCTGGGGACTCGGCCGCGTCGCCAGGCGCGTGGTCGCCTGAATTTCGCCGCGCGGCGGCGCCCGGGCAGCGCTCGTGGCGCCGGCACTGTGGCACGGTCGAGGCGCGAACGGTCCAGAAGGCGCGAACGGTGCGAAGGGCGCGCGGGTGACGCAATGCAGGAGGAGGACAGCGATGACGCAGGATCCGGTGTTGTCAGTGGAACGCGGCGACGATGGTCTCGCGGTGCTCACGATGAATCGACCGCGGGCGATGAACGCGCTGTCCAGGCAGTTGCGCCAGGCCCTGGCCGACGCGATCGATCGTCTCGAAGCGGACCCCGGCGTGCGCGTGCTGATCCTCACCGGCGCGGGGCGGGCGTTCTGCGCCGGCCTGGACCTCAAGGAGCTGGGCGGCGGCGAACCGGGATCCGCCGCGCTCGCGGTCGAGGCAGGCGATCCGGTGCGCGCGCTCGCGCGCTTTTCCGGCCCGGTGATCGGCGCGATCAACGGCCCGGCGATCACCGGCGGCTTCGAACTCGCGCTGGCCTGCGACGTGCTGATCGCGTCGACGCAGGCGCGATTCGCCGACACCCATGCGCGCGTCGGCGTGATGCCCGGGTGGGGCCTGTCGCAAAGGCTCAGCCGGGCGGTCGGGATCTACCGCGCCAAGGAGCTGTCGCTGACCGGCAATTTCCTGTCGGCGCAGCAGGCGCTCGACTGGGGGCTGGTGAACCGGGTCGTCGGACCGGACGAACTGCTGCCCCAGGCGCGTGCGCTGGCGGCCGACATGCTGTCGGTGATTCCGCACATGCTGGTCGGCTACAAGCGGGTGATCGACGACGGTTACGCGACGAGTTTCGGCGAGGGCCTGGCAGTCGAGCGCGAGCGCGCGCGTTCGGCAAACGCCGGGGTGACCGCCGACGACATCGAGCGCAGGCGCGAGGCGCTGCGCGAGCGCGCTCACGCGCAGGAAGCGGACAAGGCGCCCGACTGAGCCGCGGGCGCTCGCCGCAGGCCGGGTCTCAGTCTCCGAAGGTCCCGCGCCACAGACGCCTGACGTCGTCGCGCAACGCCGTCACGCTGTCCGGCTCGACCCTTGCGTAGCGCACGTCGTTGAGTCGCAGTGTGTGCTGCAGTTGCCGGAAGGTCCGGTAGGCATCGGAGACGCGCTGCGCGAGCCCGGCGTCGATCAGTCCGGCCTCGCCCGCGCGGCCGAGCAGCGCGATGTTGCCCACGTTGTCCAGCAGTTCGGGGTGGCGGTGCGAGTGGGCGAGCACCAGCGTCTGCACGATGAACTCGATGTCGACCATTCCGCCGTCGTCGTGCTTCAGGTCGAACAGCTCACTGCGGTTCGGGTGCCCGTCGTGCATGCGCTTGCGCATCGCGATCACCTCGCGGCGCAGTTCGTCGACGTCCCGTTCGCGCGACAGGATGGCGCGGCGCTCTTCCTCGAAAGCGGCGCCGATCGCCGCGTCGCCGGCGGCGAAGCGCGCCCTGGTCAGCGCCTGATGCTCCCAGACCCAGGCCGATTCCCGCTCGTAGCTGCGAAAACCGTTCAGGCTCGAGACGACCAGGCCGGCGTCACCGTTGGGCCGAAGCCGCAGGTCGACCTCGAACAGCTGGCCTGCGGCGGTGCGCGAAGACAGCCAGGTCGACAGGCGCTGCGCAAGCTGCGCGTAGGCGACCTCCGCGTTATCGTGATCGTCGTCGTACAGGTAGACGAGGTCGAGGTCCGACGCGTAGCCCAGTTCCTTGCCGCCGAGGCGCCCGTAGGCGATCACCGCGAAGCGCGGACTGTCGCGGTGCCGGCTGCGCACCAGCGGCCAGACCTGGTCGAGCGTGATCGACAGGATCCGGTCGGCGAGTTCGCTGAGGTGGTCCGAGATCCGTTCGACGGTGTGCAGTCCCTCGAGGTCCTGAGCGAGCAGACGAAACACCTGCGCGTGATGCGACTCGCGCATGATGTCCATCCGGTGCTCGACGTCCGGGGTGCCGTCGTCGAGCTTCGCGACCGCGAGGCTGGCGCGCAGGCTGGCCTCCCAGACGGCGGAGTCGCTCTGCTGAAAGAGCTGTCCGTCGAGCAGCTCGTCGAGCACGATCGGGTGCCGGATCAGGTAGTCGGCGGCCCACTTCGCGCGACCGAGCAGCTGCATCACGCGCGCCTGCGCCATCGGAAACTCCGACAGCAGCGCAAGGTAGGCCGGTCGCCCGATCACGGTCTCGATCAGGTCGATCAGCCGCGACAGCGCCGCCTCGTCCGTGTGCTCTGCGAATGCGCGAGCCAGCAGGTTCTCCAGTGACGCGCGGGTCTCTTCGCTCGCGCTGCGATACCTCGCCGAGCCGCGCAGCGCGTCGAGCCTGAGCCGCAGGGCCTCGGCCGGAGGCGCCTGACCTTCGCCCGCGACGCCGGCGCGGGGCACGCTGGCGTCGTCGGTCGTGCTGAGCAGTCCGTCGAACACGCGCTGCACCGCGTTGCGCGCATCCTCGAGCGCCAGCCCGAATGCCTCGGGCGTCATCCCCAGCATCTGCGCGATCGCCTGGCGTTCTTCCGGTTCGGAACTCAGGCGGTGAGTCTGCGCGTCCTCGCGATACTGCAGCGCGTGCTCGGCGCGGCGCAGCAGCGTGTAGGCGCTTGCGAGCGCGGTCGCGTCGATCGGCGGCAGGATTCCGCGCTCGGACAGGCTGGCGAGCGTGGCGAGCGTGCGCCGGTCGCGCAGACCGGGGTCGCGCCCGCCGCGCACGATCTGGAAGAGCTGCGCGGTGAACTCGACTTCCCGGATGCCGCCGCGGCCCAGCTTGACGTCGATGGTTCCCGCGTTGCGCGCGTCGCGCTTGGCGACTTCGGCGCGGATCAGATGGTGCAGGTCGCGCAGCGCCCCGAACGCGCGAAAGTCGAAGTAGCGGCGAAAGACGAACGGGGTGACGATCGAGGTGAGCGACTGCTCGTCGCGCGCGCACGTTTCGGGCGAGGTCATCGCGGAGTCGGCGATGACTCTGCCCTTGAGCCAGGCGAAGCGCTCCCATTCGCGGCCCTGCGAGTAGAAATAGTTCTCCAGCATCGGCAGCGTGACCACCAGCGGGCCGGACTCGCCGTTGGGCCGCAATCGGGTGTCGATCCGGAAGACGAAGCCGTCGGCGGTCGCTTCCGAGAGCAGGTTGATCGCGCGCCGCGCCAGCCGGTGCATGAACTCGGCCGACGCGATCAGGCTGGCCGGGCGGGGTGCGCCGGTGTCGTTTAGGACGCCCTCGGTTTCGCCCTGTTCGCGGAACACGAAGACGAGGTCGAGATCGGACGAGACGTTCAGCTCGTTCGCCCCGCCCTTGCCCATGCCCACCGCCAGCAGATCCTGCGGCTGGCCCTCGGAATCCAGGGGCCGGCCGAACTGCGTCAGCAGTTCGTCGGCCGCCTGGCGCAGTGCGATCCGTGTCGACGCCGCCGCGAATGCGGTCATCGCTTCGCAGACCTCGACGAGCGACGCCGAGTGCGCGATGTCGCGCTCGGCCAGCGCCATGATCAGGCACTGACGCACCTGGCGCAGCACGCGCCCGGTCGCCTCGCCGCGGGCTTTGGGCGCGGCCGAGGGGCCGCAGGTCGCCAACTCGGCGGCGAGCGCGTCGGCCAGCGCCGACTCGACCTTCGACGGCACGATCGGCGCGGCGATCCAGTCGTCGAGCGTCGCGATCGTGTCGAAGGAGCCGACGGCGCGCCCTCGGATCGCCGCCAGCGAGCGCCTGAAGTACCCGGAAAAGACCTCGGCCTTGTAGCCCATGTTCCTCCTCGCGCCCGGAGCGCGATTCCGCCGATCGGAGCGCGCAGGAGTTGCGCGTCGAAACAGGTATCCTAACGGAGCCGCACGTCCCTACCTCAAACGCACCCGGCGGCGCCGAGAAATCCTGCCGTTCGTGTCTCCCGACCAGCCAACTGCGCCGAAGTCTGCTCAATTGCTCCGCAAAGCGCTGCTGTACCTGCTGCTCATCGCGTATTTCGGCATCGGTCTGGCGTACCTGGGGCTGCGCTACTACGTCTGGCCCAGGCTCGACGACTGGCGGCCCTTGCTGCTCTCGGAACTCAGCGCGGCTGCCGGGCGGCCGGTGACGATCGGGCGGATCGAGAGCGGATTCGAGGGCCTGCTGCCCAGAATCACCATCGAGGACCTGCACATCGACGACGACGACGGATCCCCGGCGCTGTCGGTGCCCCGGGCCACCGCGGTGCTGTCGCCCGACAGCCTGTTCATGGGCGAGCTGCGCCTGGCGGTGCTGCAGCTCGACGCGCCGGCGCTGCGGGTCGAGAGGCTCGACGAGCGCCGATTGCGGGTCGCGGGGCTCGAGCTGGCGCTGGACGGGCCCGGCGAAAGCCCCGCCCTGAAGTGGCTGGCCGGGCAGCGGCGGATCCTGCTCCACGACGCCCAGATCGACTGGATCGATCGCCAGCGTGGCGTGCGCAACCGTTTCGAGGGGATCGCGCTGGCGATCGGAAGCGTGGGCCGGCGTCATCGCGCCCTGCTGTCGGTCGATGCGGCGGGGCCCGGCTGGCACAGGCTGCAGGCCGCCATCGAGATCTACCGGGCGCCGCACAGCAGTCCCGCGCAATGGCGCCGGTGGACCGGCGAAGCGTTTATCGGGATCGACGGGTTCGACGCGACGCAGGCCGCCCAGTTCGTCATGCTTCCGCTGCCCGTCGCGAGCGCAAGCGGCGACCTGATGGCCTGGCTGAAGTTCGGCGCGGGTCGCGCGCAGGACCTGCGGCTCAAGCTCGCGGCCAACGGCGTCGAGTGGCGCACGGCGGACGGGCCGGTGCATCTCGCCGCGCTGCGAACCGATCTCGCGGCGCGGCCCTCGGGTGCCGGCTACACGGTCACGGCGACCGAGCTCGAGGTCGCGGACGCGAGCGAATTCAGGCTGAGTGCGCTCGGCGAGCAGCGTGTCGCGATCGACGCGCAGGGCCGGCCGCAGGGCGGACAAGCGTCGTTTGCGGCCTTCGACGCGGCGGCGGCGCTCGCGTTCGCCCGGACGCTTCCGATGCCGCCGGAAGTGCTGGAGCGACTCGATGCCCTGAAGGTCTCGGGGACGGTCTCGGCCCTCAGTGCGCGCTGGACCAACGAGGCGCGGCTCGGGTTCGACGCAGCGGTCGACTTCGCCGACCTGTCCCTCAGATACCGGGACGCGACCGCCGTGCCGGGCGGTGGCGCCGATCCGTCGGGCAAGCCCGCGCGTCTTCCCGGGCCAGAGGGATCCGTCGACGCCGCTCCCGCTCGGCCACGCCTCCCGTGGTTCGAGAACCTGAGCGGCGAGGCGCGGATCACCCGCGACAGCGGAGAACTGCGCGTGAACTCGGGCCGCTCGACGCTCGGTTTCCCGGGCATCTTCGCGCAGGCGGCGGTCCCGCTCGACTCGCTGAAGGCCGAAGTGCACTGGACCGTCGATCACAGCGCAGACGTGCCGGTGGTCGCGGTGGAGCTCAAGGAGCTGCGTTTCGCGAATGCGGACGCGGCCGGCGTCGTGCACGGCACCTACCGGACCGAGCCCGACGGCCCCGGAATCGTCGATCTGAACGGCCGCATGGAGCGGGCCGAGGCGAGCCGCGCCGCGCGCTACCTGCCGCTGCAGATCGCGGCGCCGGTGCGTGCCTGGGTCGAGTCCGCGATCCTGGGCGGGAGTTCCGACGACCTCAGTTTCCGGCTGCGCGGCGGCCTGTCCGACTTTCCGTTCCGCGACCCGCGCAAGGGTGATTTTTCGATCACCGCGGGGGTGCACGACGGGGTGCTGCGCTACGCGCCGGGCTGGCCCCAGATCGAGCGCTTCCAGGGAAGTCTGGCCTTCGAGCGCGCGGGGATGCGCGTGCGGATGCGCACCGGCAAGGTGTTCGATGTTTCGCTGGGCGCCACCGAGGCGATCGTCGAAGACTTCGCGCACTCGCTGCTGCGCATCGAGGGGGCCGGCGAAGGGTCCGCCGCGGACCTGCTGCGCTTCGTCAACGAAAGCCCGCTGGCCATCCGCGTCGAGGACTTCAGCCGGGACACGACGGTGCGCGGCGACGCGAAACTGCGGCTGCGACTGGAACTGCCGCTTGGCGAGATCGAGCGCCTGAAGGTGGCGGGGTCGGTCCAGTTTCTCGGCAACGAGCTGCGGCTCGACAACACGTTCCCCGGGCTCAGCGAGGTGAAAGGGTCGCTCGACTTCACCGAGCAGGGGCTCGCGCTGCGCGCCATCTCGGCGACCTTCCTCGGCGGACCGCTGCAGGTGGACGGGGAGACGTCGGAACCGGGGCGATTCGTGCTGCGCGGCGAGGGGCGGGTCTCGGCGCAGGGCATGCGCACGGTCGTCGACAATTCCCTGACGCAGGCACTCGACGGAAGCACCGCCTACCGGGTGCGGGTCGACGTCCGGCACCGGGCCTCGGAAGTGCTCATCGAGTCGGACCTGGTGGGTCTGTCGTCGACGCTGCCCGCGCCGCTGACCAAACCGGCCAAGGCGAGCTGGCCCCTGAAGGTGACGACGACGCCCGAACGGCCGCCGGATCCGGGCGCGCGGCCCCGACGCGACCAGTTGCGTCTCGAACTGCGCGACGCGCTTCGCCTGGTGCTGGAGCGGGAGCGCGACCCGAGGACGGACCGGCTGGCGATCCGTCGGGGTTCGCTCGCGCTCAATGCCGAACCGGTGCTGCAGGACGCCGGGCTTTCGGTGGTGCTCAACACCGACGAGGTCGACGTCGATGCGTGGAGGCCGCTGCTGACGCCGAAGACGGTCGGCGAGGCGGGCTCTCCACCGATCTCCGAAGCTGCCGCGCCGTCTGCGCTGCTGCCGAACTACGTGTCGGTGGTCGCCCGGACGGTTCGCGTCGCTGACAAGTTGCTGCACGACGTCGTCTTCGGCGCGTCGCGGGTCGGCGGCTTCTGGCGTGCGAACATCAGCGCACGTGAGGTCGACGGGTTCCTCAGCTGGCGCGAACCCAGTCAGGGCCAGCGACTGGGGACGCTCAGCGCGCGCCTCGGCAGACTGGAGGTTCCGCGTTCGCGCGCCCGGGAATTCGAGGCACTGTTCGATGCGCCGCCTTCGGAGCTGCCGGGACTCGACATTTCCGCGCAGGAGTTCGTGCTCTTCGACCGAAAGCTGGGGCGGCTCGAGCTGAAGGCGACCAACAGCAGCGATTCGACGCGCCCGCGGTGGTCGCTCGACGCGCTGCGCATCGTCAATCCCGCCGCCGACTTCAAGGCGAGCGGCTCCTGGGCGCCCGGCGCAACCGCCGGTGTGAGGCCGACCCGGCTCGAGTTCGGGCTTGCGCTGGTCAATGGCGGCGACCTGCTCGCCGTCTACGGCCTGCCGGACGTGCTGCGCGGCACCGCCGGCAGCATCAAGGGCACCCTGCACTGGATCGGGTCGCCGCTGAGCGTCGACTATCCGTCGCTGGGCGGGACGATGAAGCTCGAACTGGGTAAGGGGCAGTTTCTGAAGACCAGCCCCGGCATCGGCAAGCTGGTGGGCGTGCTCAGCCTGCAGTCGCTGCCGCGCCGGCTGACGCTGGACTTTCGCGACGTCTTCTCCGAGGGTTTCGCCTTCGAT
>Ga0316195_10000608_pt1 | contig 14665 bp, 9 predicted proteins | sample Phised1_MG_FD_204937 | JGI IMG/M metagenome (GOLD analysis project Ga0316195, IMG submission 204937) | Coastal sediment microbial communities from Maine, United States - Phippsburg sediment 1 | ecosystem: Environmental > Aquatic > Marine > Coastal > Sediment | place: USA: Maine | collected... | reverse complement strand
CCGGGGCTTTCCAAACCCGGACAGAAACGGAGTACCTGGCTTGAGCAGTGCGGAACGCATACTGGTGGTGGGACCGTCCTGGGTGGGTGACATGGTCATGGCCCAGTCCTTGTTCATCAGCCTCAAGCAGCGCTGGCCGGGTTGCAGTATCGACGTGCTGGCGCCAGGGTGGTCGGGCCCGGTGTTGGCCCGTATGCCACAAGTCAGAAGTGCCATCGCGATGCCTTTGCAGCACGGCCAGTTTGCCTGGTCGGTGAGACGCCAGCTGGGTCGCTCTCTGGCCGGACAGGACTACAGCCGGGCCATCGTATTGCCACGTTCATTCAAGTCTGCGCTGGTGCCCTTTCATGCCGGTATTCCGGTACGCACCGGCTATCTTGGTGAGTTGCGCTACGGTCTGCTCAACGATATTCGAAGGCTGGACGAGACGGTGCTGACCCAGACAGTGCAGCGATTTGTCGCGCTTGGACAGCCTCGTGATGCCCACCAGCCTCCGACTGTCCCGGCCCCGGTCTTGCGTGTGAGTCCGGATAACCAGGCCGCCTTGATGCAACAGCTGGAACTGGCGGGTGCGGCGGTGGCGCTGCTGCCAGGCGCCGAGTACGGACCGGCCAAGTGCTGGCCGCTGGAGTATTTTGCCGATGCTGCGCGGGTTCTTGGAGAACGTGGCTACCAGGTATGGGTCATGGGGTCGCAAAAGGATGCCGCGGCCGGAGACGTAATCGCCGCAGGATCCGGCGGAGCCGCGGTGAATCTTTGCGGCAAGACCCGCCTGGAGGACGCCATCGACTTGCTGGCTGCAAGCCAGGCCGTGATTACCAACGATTCCGGGTTAATGCATGTGGCGGCAGCCGTGGACACTCGGGTGATTGCCATTTATGGATCTACCACGCCGGATTTCACCCCGCCCTTGACCGACAATGCGCAGGTCCACTACCTGCGCCTGGATTGCAGTCCCTGTTTCAAGCGCGTGTGTCCCCTGGGTCACCTCGATTGCCTGAAGAAGATAGACGTGGCGCAGGTGCTTGCCGGCTTGCCGAGCGTGACCTAGTCAGGACTATTTGGACCGTCTGCCGGGTGATTGCACCAGGTCTGGTCTGCCCACAGGTCCAGGCAGAAATTGATACCCACGAAACGGGTGCTGTCGAGTACGACAACAAGCAAAATCAAAAATGTCAGGAATTCTGCCAGGCCCTGCAGAAACCAGCGCCAGGCCGGCAGGCGCAAGTGCAGGCGCCTCCTGACCAGGCGCGCCTGAATACGCCAGCCGAGCAGTCCGCACAGCAGAATCAGGCCAAGAAAAAACTGGACGGGGTGGTCGAGCATGGCTATTGCCGGGGACGCCTTTTATGAGGATTGACCTTGTAGAGCGACTCCATGCCTTCGCGTTCCGGTTTGAACCTTCGGTGCACCCACAGGTATTGATCAGGCGCCTGACGGACCCAGGATTCGATCAAATCGTTTACGCGCTGAGTATCGGCCTGGACATCGTCGGTGGGAAAATTATCCAGTGGCGGAAATAATTTCACGAGGTAACCATTATTGTCCGGTAATCGTTGGGACAGGAAAGGTACTACCGCTGCCCCGGTGATTTTGGCCAGACGTGAGGTGGCGGTGTTGGTGGGGCAGGGGACACCAAAGAAGTCAGCCATGGTACTCATCTTGCCCCTGAACGCCTGGTCCGGCGCATACCAGACAATGTCGCCTTTTTTGAGCACCCGGATCATGCCGCGCACTTCTTGCTTGTCGATCAGGTGGCCAGTGCGCTCGCGTCCCCGGAGCATCAATTCCTGGAACAGGGGATTGCGATGGCGCCGGTACATGCCAAACGCATCGGATCGCCCTTTCAGCGCCATTCGCCCGGTGAGTTCCAGCATGGTGAAGTGGCCGGATAGCAGGATGACACCCTTGCCCCGGGCCTTGGCCTGTTCGAGGTGCTCGAGGCCCTCGATGCGCTGCAGGCTGCGCACCCGCCGGTCACTGGCCCACCAGCACCAGGTTGTTTCGATAACCGACTTTCCCAGGGACGCGAAGATATCCTTGACCAGCTGTTGTCGCTGGCCGGATTCCAATTCCGGGTAGGCCAGCTCAATATTGCGTTCAGCGACCTGGCGGCGCTTGGGCAGCACGCGGTACATGATCCAGCCAAGACCCCTGCCAACTCTCATGGCCATGGCGCTTGGTAGCAGACTCACCAGACCCATCAGCGCCAGGCCCAGCCAGAGCGGCCAGTACTTGGGGCCGATGAAATGATATAGAGGTGTGCGGCTATTGTTCAATGAAGGGTCTCCATGAAAAACGCATTCTAACTTTTTCCGACCGCGGAGCCGAGTCCATGGCTCAGGTCGGGGTAGCGGGCAGGACTCGGGAGGCTGCTGTGATAACATCGCGCAAGATTTCCATGGGAATTAAAACGGGGAAGTAAAAGGCTATGACCCTTAGCATTCCGGAATTTCGCCAGGCCCGGGTCCTGGTGGTAGGCGATGTCATGCTTGATCGCTACTGGTTCGGACCCACCAGCCGGATTTCTCCCGAGGCTCCGGTGCCGGTTGTGCGCGTGAACGAGCGCGAGGATCGACCGGGCGGCGCCGCCAACGTCGCGGTAAATCTTGCCAGCGTGGGTGTGCAAACGACCCTGGTCGGCCTGGTGGGTGAAGATGAAGCCGCCACGGAGCTTGCCGGGTTGCTGCAGGCCAGGAATATACGCTGCGAGTTTGAGGCCGTAGCCGGTTTGCCCACGATTACCAAATTGCGGGTTCTCAGTCGCAACCAGCAGTTGATTCGCCTCGATTTCGAGGACCGCTACCCTGCTGAGTGCGCCCCGGGCCTGACCCGGCGCGTGACACAGCTGCTGGACCAGACCGATCTGGTCATTTGTTCGGACTACGACAAGGGCGCGCTGCAGCAGGTCCCTGATATTCTTGCAGCCTGTCGCAAGCGCGGCGTCCCGGTACTTGTCGACCCCAAGGGCAGTGATTTCGGTCGCTACGCAGGGGCCTTTGCGATTACCCCGAACCTGTCTGAATTTGAAACCGTGGTTGGCGCATGTCCCGACGATGCAACGCTGGTTCGGGAAGCCACGGGTCTGCTTTCCCGTCTGGAGCTTGAGCACATCGTGGTCACCCGCAGCGAGCGCGGCATGTCCCTGGTTTCGGCCAACACGGAGGCGCATCATTTGCCGGCCGAGGCCCGCGAGGTCTTCGATGTAACCGGCGCCGGAGATACTGTCATCGCGATGCTGGGTGCCGGCATAGCTGCTGGTCTGGACATGGCTGATGCGGCCCGCCTGGCCAACCTGGCGGCCGGCATCGTGGTACGCAAGATCGGTGTGGCCACCGTGTCTGTTTCCGAGCTGCGACTTGCCTTGCATCAGCACGGTAAAGGTGGACGGTCGATACCCGGGCGAGAACAGTTGATGCTGTTCGTACGCGAGGCCCAGGCCCGTGGTGAGCGGGTGGTCATGACCAACGGTTGTTTCGATATTTTGCACCGCGGACATGTCGCCTACCTGGAAGAGGCCAAGGCCCTGGGCAACCGCCTGGTGGTTGCGGTGAATGACGATGCTTCGGTGCGCAAGCTCAAGGGTGAGGGCAGGCCAGTGAACAGCCTTGACGATCGCATGGCTGTCCTGGGCGGACTGGCGGCGGTGGACTGGGTGGTGCCTTTCAGCGAGGACACGCCAGAATCGCTGATTTGTGATGTATTACCCGATGTCCTGGTGAAAGGAGGCGATTACCTGCCGGAGCAAATCGCCGGGGCCCGCTGTGTGCTGGAGAATGGTGGCGAGGTAAAAGTCCTGTCTTTTCTGGAGGGCCGGTCAACGTCCTCGATCATCGACGCTATTCGCAAGCCGTGAACCGTGACCTCAAGGCCGGCTTGCTGCGTTTCGGCTACGTCATACTGTCCGTCTTCCTGGCGCCACTGGTATTCGCTTTCCTGTTAAAAAAAGGCTTCTCCAACCGGGGTTACTGGAAGGGCCTGGATGAACGTCTTGGGTATGGTCGGACTCGATCCGACAAGCCGAGTATCTGGGTGCACGCAGTGTCGGTTGGCGAGGTGCAGGCTGCGGCGCCGCTAATATGGCTCCTGATGGAGAGCAAGCCAGGTGTGCCGGTAGTAATTACGACCATGACCCCCACTGGTGCGGACAGGGCACGTGCGTTGTTTGGGGATACGGTCATGCACAGCTTTGTTCCCTACGACCTGCCGGGGGCGGTAAAGCGATTTTTCAACCGCTTTGATCCGCGCCTGGCAATCATCATGGAGACGGAGATCTGGCCTAACCTCTATCATGAATGTGGTCGACGCGGAATTCCGCTGGTAATGGCCAACGCGCGAGTGTCCGCCCGTTCGGTGAAAAAATACCGCCTCCTGGTCGAACTGTTTCGCCAGACCCTGTCCCATGGAATCGTGATCGCAGCGCAGAGCAGGCAAGACGCTGATCGCTTCCTGTCCATAGGCTCTAATCCGCTGCGAACCCACGTGGTGGGGAACATCAAGTTTGGGTTTGAGTTGCCTGCCGGTGTGGAGGAGCAGGGTAAGGCATACCGCAGTGTCCATGCGCCTGATCGACCGGTCTGGCTCGCTGCCAGTACCCACGAAGGCGAGGAAGAATTGGTGCTTGAGGCGCATAGCCGACTGCTGGAACACAAGCCGAAGACCCTGTTGATACTGGTGCCCAGGCATCCGGAGCGATTCGACGGGGTAGCCGCCCTGGTGGAGAGGGCGGGCTTAAGTTGTCGACGCCGCAGCCTGGGTGAGTCCCCGAAGGCCGAAACCGAAGTACTGCTGGTGGATACCCTGGGCGAGTTGATGATGTTCTACGCTGCCACTGATGTTGCCTTCGTGGGTGGCAGCCTGGTGCCCATTGGCGGCCACAATTTGCTTGAGCCTGCCTCGCTGGGTGTGCCGGTGGTGGTCGGACCGCATAACTTCAACGCTCCGGATGTCACGGAGTTGTTTTTGCAGGCCGGCGCCATGCGGATTGTTGAAGGGCCGGCGGCTCTGGCCGCCGAGGTCCAGGCGCTATTTGAAGATCCCGCGGCGTGCGCCCAAGCTGCCGCCGCAGGTTTTAAAGTGCTCGCCGAGAATCGGGGAACTCTGCCTCGACTGTTGGGGTTGCTGCAGCCCCTGCTCGCGGATCTCTTCCCCGATGCTTCCTAGCGGGTGGTCACCGTCAAGTCCAGCCACTCGTTGATACGTGCCAGGTCCTCTTCATTGAGGATGCCCGCAGCTTGTTTCAGGCGAATGATATTCAGGATGTAGTCGTAACGGGCCCGGGCGTAATTGGTTTCGGCATCAAACAGGGTACGCCGGGAGGTCAATACATCCACGGTGGTGCGGGTACCCACCTCGAATCCGGCCTCCGTGGCCTCCAGCGCCGTCTGGCTGGATTCCGTCGCACGTTTTAGCGCCCGAACCCGTGCCATCTCAGCCATGATACCCAGGTAGGCGTCACGCGCGGTTCTCTCGGTCTCGCGCATCACCCGCTCCAGACCTTCCTTGGCCGCCCGGTGACGATAGACATATTCACTGACCCGTGACGAGGTGCCGCCACCGGAGTAAATGGGAATAGTGAACTGGATACCTATCAAATCGGAGGTAACGTTTTGGGCGGTTTCGAAAGTTGAAGTCACTGTTGACCCCGGTGGGGCATTCGGGTCTGGATCCGGACCAACACTGGTGGTTTTTCCGCTGGAATCATCCAGGCGATAGTTGGCGATCAAATCCAGGGTGGGGTAATGGCCACCGCGTTGTATCGTGATTCCGTCCCTGGCGATATCTACCGAAATCTGGCTGGAAACCAGGCTCAGATTCTGCTGCAGGGCTGTATCCACCCAGGCCTGCTGGTCCTGGGGAGCCGGGATCGCGAGGGGTAAATCATCGCCCGGCTTCTGGAATTCCGAGTAATACTCTCCGGTAAGTTCACGTAACATCTCCAGCGCCGTAGCCAGCTGCCGTTTACCCGCGATAACCGCAGCCGTGGTGTTGTCGTAGGCTGCCTGGGCTTCCTTTACGTCAGTGATGGCGATCAAGCCAACCTCGAAACGCTTTTCGGCCTGCTCCAGTTGTCTGGCAGTGGCCCCCAGGGCGGCTTCCGCTGCGCCGAGGGTGTCCTTGGCAGCCAGCACGTTGAAATAGCGCTCGGAAACCTTGAGCATCAAGCCCTGGCGGGCGATCTCGTAGTCTACATCGGCTTTCGCCACGACCTTGTCTGCCTGCTTATAGGTCTGGTACTGGTCCCAGCGGAACAGTGTCTGGCGCAATGCGACATCGAAATTCCAGTCATCCGAACCGCCGTCGAAAGAGGTTGGAATGGCTACCAGCCCATTCTCCGTATACTGCACCTGGTCATTGTCGCCGTTACGGTTGCGAGTCAGGTAATTGCCAGTCAGATTGAGCTGGGGCAGGAACTGGCTGCGCGCCTGGGGCTTTTGCTCATATGCCACCATGCGGTTGGCCTCGGCCTCCCGAATGGATGGATCACTGATCAGGGCGCTCTGGTAGACCTCCAGCAGGGAGGTCGCGCTCGCCTGTTGCATGGACAGCAAGGCGAAACACAGGCTCAGAAACACTCGGAAAATCTGGCGCATGATCAAAGTTCCTTTAGATTCAATCGTTTTGTCATAGGTGTTGTGGTTAACTATAACACCAAAACACAAAAAGTCGAGAGCCACTTTGCGTCCCGAATAGTATACGCGGAGGCGAGGCCTACGCTAACACTGACCACGGCCGGGCAGAATGGTTGCAGTGACTCCTGAATTAACACGCTGGGCATACCGGCTGGCTACACATGATCAAATACCCTAGAAACGAAAACCGTCCGGCTTCTTGCTGTGCGCCAGGGGCGGCAGGCTGGTTTCGAAGAGCACTTCCCGAACCCACTTGTCCGCGCCGATTCGCTTTACCAGCATGGCCTGCATGACCGCGCCCACGCCGCTTACCACGAACAGCCGGCCGCCAGGTTTCAACGCCTTCTCATAATTGTTGGTGTACCTGGGTAAAGACCCAGTAATAGCGATGACATCATAGGCGTTCTGCTCGTCGAGGAGAGTGGCGTCGCGGGTTTCCAGACGCACGTTGCGAACGCCAAGTTGTTCCAGACGCTCTTGCGCCTGGCGGGTGAAATCCTCATGGATGTCCAGACTCAGCACTTTCGCCGCAAGCTTGGCCAGGCAGGCAGTAAGGAAACCACTGCCGGTGCCTACTTCAAGCACATAATCGTCGGTGCTGATTTTCAGCGATTGCAGCAATCGTCCAATTTGCATCGGGCTCATCATGGATACGCCGTGACCGAGCGGAATCCGGGTGTCGGCATAGGCCAGGCTCCTGTATTCTTCAGGTACAAAGGCCTCTCTGGGTACGCTACGCAACGTGCCCAGGATGCGTTCATCCAGCACTTCCCAGGCACGAACCTGTTGCTCTACCATTTGTGTGCGTGCGTAATTGACGTCCATTGAAGTCTGTTCTCCGTCAGGTGCTGTCTGGATAGTGGGCGCTCAGGTTAAGGCTTGGGGGAAAATGAGACAAGTCATGCCTTGTATATTATGGTGAATTACACCGTGTAATCAGTGGCATTCGGCTATGCTTGCCCGATGCCCTAGAACAAGAGGCCGGAGTATGCCCGCGGGTGGCGAGATAACGTTACTTTTAACCACGGTTCTTATTGTGGTGCTGGTGTTTGCCAGCGTTCTTGTATGGAAGAGGAAGCGTGCCCGGGCGCGCCTGGCCCATCTTTCCCGGGAAGTGGATGAAATAGCCAGGGACGAGCTATTCCACGAGCGGGTATCACTGAGTGACGATGAGGATGACCTGGCGGCACTGGAAGGCAGTATCAACCGGGTTCTTGAGCTCGCCCATGCCAACGAGCGCAAACTGCGCCGGCAAGACCTCCTGTTTCATAATCTTGCCGATAACCTGGACCAGGCAATACTGGTACACCGGCAGGAGATACTGTTTGCGAATTCTGGATTTGCGGCCCTGACCGGTACTCGGCAGGCGGACATCGTGGGTCAGGATTTTGTAAATCTCCTGCACCCCGACTATCGACAGCTTGTTGCCGACGCCATGCAGGGGTGGCTCAAAGGAGAGCCCCAGGCAGAACCCATGGACGTGCAAATTCTGGATCGCCACGGAAATGGCGTCTGGGCAAGAATGTCTTCCAAGCCCACGGAATTTCGCGAGAAAAAGGCCCTGTTGACCTCGATTCAGAATATCAGCACGGAAAAAGCCATGCGGGATGCGCTGGAGCACGGCAAATTACAAACCCGCGTTACCCTTGAGTCAATTTCAGAGGGTGTGGTCACCACTGACTGCAATGGCAATATCGACTATATGAATTCTGCTGCCGAGTACTTGATCGGTGTGCGCAGCGCTGATGCCCTGGGACGTAATTTTGCCAGCATGGTGTCACTGGTCGATGAATTTGACGGCAAACCTATCGCCGATCCGGTTGCCATCGCCCTGGACAAGGGGCAGCGTGTGAGCGTGGGCCGACGAGCATTGCTGGCCTCGACGGCAAAGGACGAGGAATTTTCGGTGGACTTGAATGCCTCCCCGATCCGGGATATTTCAGGCGCCACCATAGGTGCAGTCGTGGTCCTTCACGACGTCACGGAGATCCGCGGGCTGACTCGCCAGATGTCCTACCAGGCAAGTCACGACGCCTTGACCGGCCTGATCAACCGGCGTGAATTCGAGCGTCGATTGAACGAAACATTGAGCGATGCACGAACCAAAAACAATTCGCATGTTCTTTGCTATCTGGATCTGGACAGGTTCAAAGCGGTAAACGACACCTGTGGCCACACTGCGGGCGACAATTTGTTGCGCGAAGTGGCAGGCATTGTTCGGGACAAGGTCAGGGATTCCGACCTGGTGGGCCGACTGGGTGGCGATGAATTTGGCATGATTTTGCTGGGCTGTCCACTGGACAAGGCACGGCAGATTTCCGATGACGTCGTAAAGGCAGTGCGTGACTACCGTTTTGTGTGGCGTGACCGAATTTTCAACATCGGCGTGAGCGTGGGTATGGTCGAGATTACGCACGAAAGCGGTAGCCTCGAGGATCTGGTCAGTGCCGCCGATTCGGCATGCTATATCGCCAAGCAGCAGGGACGTGGAAGGGTGCATGTGTATTCGGCGCGGGATGAAGCCGTAGCCCGCCACCGCGGCGAGATCATGTGGCTACAGCGTCTCCAGGCGGCGCTGCGTGAGAACCGTTTCGATCTGCATGTCCAGCCGATAGTTTCCACCGGTGGCCGAGCCATACCAGGCCCGGCGATGGAGATTTTGTTGCGCATGCGAGACGATGCGGGGAAGGAAATATTGCCCGGTGAATTCATGGGTGCGGCGGAGCGCTATCACCTCATGCCCTACGTGGATCGCTGGGTAGTGCAAACAGCCCTGGCGGCCCTGGGTCGGGAAACTATTCGACTGCCGGCACACCGAAGCTGCGCCATCAATCTTTCCGGTCAAACGCTGGCGGACGATACCTTCCTGGAATTCGTGGTGGAGAGCCTGGATCGTAGTGGCGTCGCACCCGCCAGCATTTGTTTCGAGGTGAGCGAGGGCGCAGTGGTGGCCAATCTCAAGCAGGCTCATCGCTTCATCAGAGTGCTCCACGGTATGGGTTGCAAGTTTGCACTGGATGATTTCGGTAGCGGCATCGGTTCGCTGGCCAATTTGAAGAACCTGGCGATTGATTATTTGAAGATTGATGGCTCTTTCGTGCGCAGCCTGTCTGAAGATTACGCCAACCAGGCGCTGGTTTCGGCCATGGTCAAGCTCGGCGAGAGCCTGAACTTCAAGATCATTGCCGAGGAAGTTGAAGACGACGTCAGTTTCGAGGCCGTAAAGGCACTGGGTGTGGATTTTGTCCAGGGCTATGCCATTGGTTACCCCAGGTCGCTGTATCCCCAGGACGCCATGTCGGCCTGACACCAACGACAAGGGTAGCCGTGCCTTTCGCAGTGTCTGCCTGGATCCACTAACCCCTCTCTGCTTGCGCTGGCCAGGCTGGATGAGTCCTGTCTCCCGGACTGTTTCGTGAGCAAAAAAAACGCCGCCCGAGGGCGGCGTTTTTTGCTGTGATATACGACCTACAGCAAGGGGACGATCAACAGGGCCACAATGTTGATGATCTTGATCAACGGGTTGATGGCCGGACCGGCGGTGTCCTTGTAGGGATCACCAACGGTGTCGCCCGTGACTGCCGCCTTGTGGGCATCAGAACCCTTGCCGCCACAGTTACCGTCCTCGATGTACTTCTTGGCATTATCCCAGGCACCACCACCGGTGGTCATGGATATGGCCACGAACAAACCGGTGACGATGGTACCCATGAGCAGACCGCCCAGGGCTACCGGGCCCAGCAGCAAGCCGACTACCACCGGTACCAACAAGGGCAACAGCGAGGGTACGATCATTTCCTTGATCGCCGAACGGGTCAGCAAATCCACTGCGCGCGAGTAATCAGGCTTGGTAGTGCCTTCCATGATGCCGGCAATTTCCCGGAACTGGCGGCGAACTTCGGTCACCACCGAGCCTGCTGCCCGGCCTACTGCTTCCATGGCCATGGCGCCGAACAGGTAAGGCACCATTCCGCCGATGAACAGGCCGATAATGACCAGGGGATTGGACAGGTCGAAGGTCGTGGCTCCGCCGGTATGGGTTTCCAGGGTATGGGTGTAATCGGCGAACAGCACCAGGGCGGCGAGGCCCGCGGAGCCGATTGCATAGCCCTTGGTCACGGCCTTGGTGGTATTACCCACTGCATCCAGGGCGTCGGTAACGGTGCGTACTTCCGCCGGAAGCTCAGCCATTTCTGCGATACCACCGGCGTTATCGGTGATGGGGCCAAAAGCATCCAGGGCCACGATCATTCCGGTCATGGACAGCATGGAGGTAGCCGCAACTGCGATGCCGTACAGGCCCGCCAGCTCATAGGCACCCCAGATGGACATACAGACCGCGATCACCGGCAGGGCAGTGGATTTCATCGACACACCCAGTCCTGCAATGATGTTGGTAGCATCGCCGGTCAGGGAGGCTTCCGCGATTGTCTTCACCGGGCTGTACTCGGTGCCGGTGTAGTACTCGGTGATGACGACCATGGCCGCCGTCAAGGCCAGTCCAATAAGGGCCGCCCAGTAGAGATCCATGGCCTGGCCGCTTTCAGCCATCAGCGTGTTGGTGACTGGATAGAAGGCAATGGCCGCCAGAATGCCGGACACGAATACGCCCTTGTACAAGGCCGTCATAATCTTGCCGCCCTCGCTGGCCCGCACGAAGAAAGTGCCGATGACCGAGGCCACAATAGATACGGCACCGAGCACGATTGGGTAAATCACCGCATTCGGGCCAATCTCGTTGATCATCAGTCCGCCCAACAGCATCGTGGCAATCAAGGTCACGGCATAGGTCTCGAACAGGTCTGCAGCCATACCGGCGCAATCGCCCACGTTATCGCCCACGTTGTCCGCGATAACCCCGGGGTTGCGGGGGTCGTCCTCGGGAATACCCGCCTCGACTTTACCCACCAGGTCAGCGCCCACGTCGGCGCCCTTGGTGAAGATACCACCACCCAATCGGGCGAAAATGGAAATCAGTGAGCCGCCAAAAGCCAGGCCAACCAGGGCCTCTACCGGGTGCGCGACACCCATGCTGGTCATGAGCCAGTAATAGCCGGCCACGCCCATCAGACCCAGGCCAACCACGAGCAAACCGGTGATGGCGCCGCCGCGGAAGGCGACCAGCAGTGCAGGGCTCAAGCCCTCCCTGGCTGCTTCGGCTGTGCGCACATTGGCGCGAACCGACACAAACATGCCCACATAGCCAGCCAGGGCGGAGAAGATCGCGCCTATGGCGAATCCGATGGCCGTCCAGATGCTGGGCAGGAATACTGCCAGGACTCCAAACAGGACAACTCCCACTATGCCGATCGTGGTGTACTGGCGATTCATGTAGGCATTAGCGCCTTCCTGAATCGCTCCCGCGATCTCCTGCATACGTTCATTGCCTGCGCTTTTGCCGAGAATCCATTGTGCGGAAAACAGTCCGTAGACCACCGCCAGAATGGATGCTCCCAACGCCAACATTAGCGCCGTCTGCTGTGACATGCTTCTTCCTCCCAAGTTAAATCAATGTATCCGGTTACCACCTGTCAGCGGCAACTAGCTGCCGATGTTGCGGTATTCCGGCTGTTATTAATATGACGGGTATCCGCAAAATCTGGTTTGCCACACTCGACCTGCCGTAAAAAGGGGTCGGGGGCGGGCGCTATTTTTGCCGGAGGATCGTCCGGCGGAGCGCTAATTCAAAAGCATGGGACTATACCACGAAGTCGGTCCCAAGCTTTTTGGCAACAGGGAGATTTTTCAGGCGCACGTAGTTGGGCGTGCCGTTCTTGTAGGGCGGATAGGCCTCACCCTTGATCAGCGGTTCCAGGTAGCGGCGTGCGGCTGCAGTGATGCCGAAACCGTCCCGTGTGATAAAACGCTTGGGCAGGATCTTTTCCTTGTTGGCCACGCGCACCAGTTTTGCTTCGCCAACTCCCCAGCGATAAGGGTTTTCTGATTTGCGCACAATGACGGGCATGACCGCATTTTTCCCAGCCAGGGCAAGCTTTACCGCCGCTTCACCCACGGCGTAGGCCTGCTCCAGGTCAACCTGCGATGCTATATGGCGGGCCGAGCGCTGCAGGTAATCGGCCACGGCATAGTGGTACTTGAAGCCGAGCTTGTCCCTGACCATCTGGGCAACCACCGGCGCCACGCCACCCAACTGCACATGACCGAAGGCATCCCTGCTTCCTGCATCTGCCAGGAAACGGCCATCTGCGTAGCGGGCGCCCTCGGAGACTACGACCACACAGTAACTTTGGGTTTCCACCGTGTGCTTCACCTTGGCCAGGAAGGCCTCCTGGTCGAAGGCCACCTCGGGGAACAGGATGATATGGGGCGCATCGCCGGGCCGCTCCGCCGCCAGCCCGCCCGCGGCAGCGATCCAGCCGGCATGTCTGCCCATGACCTCGAGCACGAACACCTTGGTAGAGGTCCTGGACATGGACAATACGTCCATGGCCGCTTCCTTGGTAGATACCGCGATGTACTTGGCCACCGAGCCAAAACCCGGGCAGTTATCGGTAATTGGCAGGTCATTATCGACCGTTTTCGGGATTCCCACGCAGATTATCGGATAGCCTAGTGCCCTGCCGATCTGGGAAATCTTGTGGGCGGTGTCCATGGAGTCGTTGCCGCCGTTATAGAAAAAGTAACCGATATTGTGGGCCTTGAAGACCTCGATAAGACGCTCGTACTGGGCACGATTTTCTTCCAGTCCCTTGAGCTTGTAACGGCAGGAACCAAATGCGCCACCTGGCGCGAATTTAAGGGCGGCGATATCGCGCGCGCTTTCTTTACTGGTATCGATCAGGTCCTCTGTGAGCGCCCCGATAATTCCATCCCGCCCCGCATAAACCTTGCCTATGCGGTCACGATTTTTGCGTGCCGTTTCGATCAAGCCGCAAGCGGAAGCGTTGATAACAGCCGTGACACCGCCAGATTGGGCGTAAAAAGCGTTTTTTCGAGCCATTTCAGTTTCCTCGCCAGTTCCACCTGCAGGGCGTCCGGGCGCGCGCTGCGACGGGAAGCATAGCCCATCTGAATCGATGGTTCACACCATTTGTGAATTGACGCTGGCAAGTGCTGGATGTAGGTTAGCCCCTGCTACGGGCGAGTGGAATTGGCTGCACGCCCCATATTATCTATGTCAGGAATGTTGCCATGAGAATCGTCATGCTTGGTGCCCCGGGCTCTGGAAAGGGTACCCAGTCCCAGAAGCTGGTTTCGAAATATTCTATCCCTCAGATTTCCACAGGTGATTTGCTGCGCGAGGCTGTGGCCTCGGGTTCGGAACTGGGTCGTCAGGCCAAGGTCACCATGGACGCGGGTCAATTGGTCAGCGACCAACTGGTGCTCGGCATTATCGAGGAAAGACTGAAGCAGTCTGACGCGAAAAAGGGCTTTATCCTGGATGGATTTCCCAGGAACCTGGCTCAGGCCAGGGCCCTGCATGTGATGTTGGAGCAGATTGGGCTGCCCCTGCAGGCTACCTTGTTGATGGATCTGGACAGCGACGTCCTGATGCAGAGGCTGACTGGCAGGCTTAGTTGTAGCCACTGCGGCGCGGTGTTCAATTACTACACGTCGCCGCCTGTCCTGGAGAATGTTTGTGACAATTGTGGCAGACGCCTGCACCGGCGTGCGGACGATACGGAGGCCACTATTGAGAATCGCCTCAAGGTTTATGAAAGTCAGACGCGGCCACTGGTGGATTACTACAGTGAGCAGGGCATCCTTTACACGGTGGATGCCGTAGGTGATTCCGAGGTGGTCTTTAAGCGCCTGCAAAAGAGCCTGAGGGCGGCCCTGGCCGAATCTGCGGCGCGCATGGAGGCTCAAAGAGCTCTAGAGGCGGCAGTGGGTCTGGATACCGAGACTAGAGCCACGGAGCCAGAACCGGAAGTGAAGGCCCAGCCGGCCAAGAAGGCTTCACCGAAGAAGGCTGCGGCCAAGAAGGCTTCACCGAAGAAGGCTCCAGCCAAGAAGGCTTCGGCCAAGAAGGCTTCGGCCAAGAAGGCTCCAGCCAAGAAGGCTCCAGCCAA
>Ga0316195_10000607_pt1 | contig 14666 bp, 11 predicted proteins | sample Phised1_MG_FD_204937 | JGI IMG/M metagenome (GOLD analysis project Ga0316195, IMG submission 204937) | Coastal sediment microbial communities from Maine, United States - Phippsburg sediment 1 | ecosystem: Environmental > Aquatic > Marine > Coastal > Sediment | place: USA: Maine | collected... | reverse complement strand
TCCCCCGATCCGGGCTCGAGCCAGCCCCCGGTGAACGGTCCCAGGTCGATCGGCGCTGCCAGCGGGTCGCTTCCATGGCGAAGCATGCGTCGCTCGAAGCGCTGCATGTCCAGGCGCATGCGTGCCGGCGAAGGATCCTTTGCCAGCGAGCGTCGCGCCTGGTGCAGGAAACGCATCAGGAACCACTTGGTCAGTCTTTCGCGCAGGGCAGCCATGGAAGCTCCGTTATCCGATGTCTCATTGCCCTCGTGGGGAATGTTAACGGATGGAAGGACACCCGGGTCGTGCCGCACGAAATCACGGAGCGTGACCAGCCAGGTACGCCGGTGCGGGCCACGGCGCTGGCAACGACCAGCGGTGGGACCGCGAACTCCGGGAAGTGGTGGGCGCGACAGGGATCGAACCTGTGACCCCTACCATGTCAAGGTAGTGCTCTACCGCTGAGCTACGCGCCCGAAAGAGGCGCGGATGTTACTGGAAGCAGGCCCCCAACGGCAACTGTTCGTCACCCGGCCATGCGCTCTGATTCGGCGCCCAGGCTCCGCTTCCGTAGTCGCGAAATCTGATCCCGAATCTGCGCGGCCTGCTCGAATTCCAGGTTCCGGGCCAGCCGGAACATCTCCTGCTCCAGTTTCTTGATCTGCTTCATGGCCTGGGCGGGGCTCAGCGGCCCACCCTGCTCCGCCGCGGAGCTGTCTCCAGCCTCCTCCGGATGCGAATAGGATTCCATGTAGTCCCGCACTGCCTTGCGCACCGAAGTGGGCGTGATCCCGTGCTCCTGGTTGTACGCCAGCTGGCGTTCCCGCCGGCGGTTGGTCTCGGCCAGCGCGCGCTGCATGGACCCGGTGATCCGGTCGGCATAGAGAATCGCCCTGCCGTGCACGTTGCGGGCGGCCCGGCCCATGGTCTGGATGAGCGAACCTTCGGAGCGCAGGAAACCCTCCTTGTCCGCGTCCAGGATGGCTACCAGCGAGACTTCCGGCAGGTCGAGCCCTTCACGCAGCAGGTTGATGCCAACCAGCACGTCAAAGCGGGCCAGGCGCAGGTCGCGGATGATCTCCACGCGTTCGACCGTGGCGACGTCGGCGTGCAGGTAACGCACCCGTACCCCGTGCTCGTGAAGGTACTCGGTCAGGTCCTCCGCCATGCGCTTGGTCAGCGTCGTGACCAGCACTCGCTCGTCGCGCTCGGCGCGTAGCCGTATCTCCGACAACAGGTCGTCCACCTGGGTGCGGACGGGACGGATATCCACCTCGGGGTCCACCAGGCCTGTCGGACGAACCACCTGCTCGACGACCTGTCCCGACTTCTTCAGCTCGAAAGCCGCTGGCGTCGCCGACACATAGATCGTCTGCGGCTGCAGGTGCTCGAATTCATCGAAGCGCAACGGTCGGTTGTCGAGCGCCGACGGCAGGCGGAAACCGTATTCGACCAGGGTTTCCTTGCGGGACCGGTCGCCGCGGTACATCGCCATGATCTGCGGAATCGACACATGGCTCTCGTCGATCACCAGCATCGCGTTCCGCGGCAGGTAGTCGAACAGGCATGGCGGCGGCTCGCCCGGCGCACGCCCCGACAGGTAGCGTGAGTAGTTCTCGATGCCGGAGCAATAACCGACCTCGGTCATCATTTCGATGTCGAACAAGGTACGCTGTTCCAGTCGCTGGGCCTCGAGCAGCTTGTCCTTGGCCCTGAGCTCGACCAGCCGGCCGCGCAATTCTTCCTTGATCTCGTCGAGCACGCCCAGCAGGCGCTCGCGCGGCGTCACGTAATGCGTGGACGGGAAGATCGTCAGGCGCGGGACACGCCGCAGGACCTCGCCGGTCAGCGGGTCGAAGAACGCAAGCGATTCGATTTCTTCGTCGAAGAACTGCACCCGGACTGCCTCGCGGTCCGACTCTGCCGGGAAGATATCGACGACGTCGCCGCGAACCCGGAAGGTGCCCTGGGTGAGGTCCATCTCGTTGCGCGTGTACTGCATGTCAGCCAGGCGCCTGAGCAATTGTCGCTGGTCGAGTCGCTCGCCGCGCACCAGGTGCAGAACCATCTGCAGGTATGCCTGCGGATCGCCGAGGCCATAGATCGCCGAGACGGTCGCCACGATGATCGAGTCCGGTCGCTCGAGCAGCGCCTTGGTCGCCGACAACCGCATCTGCTCGATCTGCTCGTTGATCGAGGCGTCCTTCTCGATGTAGGTGTCCGACGACGGGACGTAGGCCTCCGGCTGATAGTAGTCATAGTAGGAGACGAAATACTCGACGGCGTTGTCGGGAAAGTACTCCCTGAACTCGCCGTAGAGCTGGGCGGCCAGGGTCTTGTTGTGGGCCAGCACGAGCGTCGGTCGCTGCAGCTGCTGGATGACGTTGGCGATCGTGAAGGTCTTGCCGGAACCGGTGACCCCCAGCAGCGTCTGATGCGCAAGGCCCGACTCCAGCCCATCGACCAGGCTGGCGATCGCCTGGGGCTGGTCGCCAGCCGGCTGGTAGCGAGACTGGAGCTTGAATTCGGGGGCCGAGGACATGCTTACATCCTGATTGTTTGCAGCCAAAAAAGCGACCCGCGGGATGGGTCTCCATCCGACCGAAATGGGTCCAGCCGAGACCTGGACTTCAGGACCGCGCAAGTCCCTGAGCTGCCTTGACTTGCAGAGGGCCTTGGCCGAGAATTCCGGCCCCTCAAAGCGCCTATTCCCCGATAGCTCAGTTGGTAGAGCAACGGACTGTTAATCCGTGGGTCGTTGGTTCGAGTCCAACTCGGGGAGCCAATATCGAAGGCCCGCCACATGGCGGGCCTTTTCGTTGCTGCGGCAATCCGATGACGGTCTGCGGGATCGCCTTCCGAACTCATCCGGCCCTCTGTGGCAGGTCCCAGGATGCACCGCTATGTTGAGGCAGAGGTCGGAGACGGTTCGGCAGGATAGGACAGCACTCTCAGGTCGAAAGCCGATCCCGGTTTCTTGAACGCACCCACACCTGCATGCAGGATCCGCGAGACGCCCTGACCTGCAATGCATTGGGTCCAATCGGCCGGGCCCGAGCGGGATCGATCGAATGATCCCCAGGGCCCGGAGCTAGAAACGGTTGGCGATCTCAACAAATAAACGTTTTTATACATTAACTTATAACGCATAGTTAATGTGATATAGCTATTCTATTTGGGATCCGCAGAACAATTTTCCGGCTGCTGTTCCCCTTGATCGAGGTGCCGAGGCATCGCCGAACCAGCGAGAATGGACGGTCGGAGCTTCGGTCGCGCGAGCCCGTCAAATGACCCCGTATCACGCCTTGGTGTTCACCACCAGCTGCCGCAGGTAGGCGGCAAAGCGGGTTCCCAGCTCCGGGTGCTTGAGCCCGAACTCGACGGTCGCTTCGAGGTAGCCCAGCTTGCTGCCGCAGTCGTAGCGCTTGCCTTCGAAGCGATAGGTCCGGACCGGTTCCACCGCCAGCAAGGCTGCGATCCCGTCCGTCAGCTGGATCTCCCCGCCGGCTCCGCGCCCGATATTTTCAAGGTGATGGAAGATTGAAGGACTCAGCAGGTAGCGCCCGACCACTGCCAGGTGGGACGGCGCCACGGACGGCTTGGGCTTTTCGACGATGCTCGTTACCGTGGCGACCCGACCATCATCGTCGCGGGTCGCGACAATGCCGTACTTGTCGGTCTCAGTCGGAGCGACGGTCTGCACGCCGACGAAACTGCCTCCCCGCTCGGCATGGGCCTGGGCCATCTGCTGCAGGACCGGCACCGAAGCGTCGATCAGGTCATCTGCCAGGTGCACGAAGAACGGCTCGTTGCCGACCACCGGACGGGCGCACAGGACGGCGTGTCCCAGTCCCAACGGCGCCGGCTGGCGGATGTAGATGCATGACGCCCAGGAAGGCAGGATGCTGCGGACTGTCGCCAGCAGTTCATGTTTTCCCTGGGCCTCCAGGGCCGACTCGAGCTCGGGGTCGGAATCAAAGTGGTCCTCGATGGCCCGCTTCGAGCTTCCCGTGATGAAAACGAGATTTCGAGCCCCGGCCGACAAGGCCTCTTCGACTGCGTACTGGATCAGCGGCTTGTCGACGATGGGCAGCATTTCCTTGGGGCTGGCCTTGGTGGCCGGCAAGAAACGCGTGCCCCTGCCCGCGACGGGAAAGACCGCAGAACGAATCGGTGCAGACTGGCTCACGATACCTCCGACAGCGTTTTCCCCGTGTGCGGGGATCATAACGAAGACCGTCGTGGCCAGACTGCACCTGGATCACATGACGGTCAACCTGCCTTCCCGGCGGGCTGGGGCACCTCGAAGCGCAGGTTCGATCTGTTTCGCTCGACCGTCTTCTGCCCGAGGCCCTTGACCTTGGCGAGGTCCTCCGCGCTCTTGAACGGGCCGTTCGCCTCGCGATAGTCCACGATCGCCTGCGCCTTCGACAGTCCGACACCGTCCAGTTCCCTGGCGATGGTGGAGGCATCCGCCGAATTGACGTCGACGGGCCCGGCGAGGGCGACCGGCGCGACCAGCATCGCGGCCATCAGTGCCGCACTCAATCCCTTGATATGCATGTGTGAGACTCCTTCTCGACGCGCGCAGCGCCCATCGCCGCGCCCGAAGGCAACGCTAGCGCAAGCAGCAATGCGATAGGCCGTGCGAAACCGCTGCGTTCAGGGAGATTCAGGCGGCGGGATTGCCACCGGCGTCCAGGCCGGCGACCAGGTCGAAACGGGTCAAAGGTCTCTGGCTGTCCCAGGTCTTGCACCCGGGGCATTGCCAGAAATGGCCCGTACTTGAGAACCCACATTCTGCACAGCGATAGCGCGGCGTCGCCGCCGCCAGTCGGCGCAGGACCGCACCGAGTTCCTTGACGGCGCGCGAGTCGATCGTCGCGGGATCCTTGCCCAGGGCGTGTATCAGTCCAGCAAGCGTGTCATCAGTCTGGAACAGGCGCCTGACCAGCGCCTCGAGCGAGGCGAACTCCAGCGAGTCGCCGACGATCGCGGCAAAGGCGATCTCCCGCCAACCGTCGGGTCTGGACTGGCTGACCTCGGCGAGCAGCGAATCGCCTGCGTCTTCGCCGCGCCGCGCCAGCCGGACCAGCCGCGGCAGGGCCTCGACGATCAGCCCGGCATCCTGCTCGACGACGCCCTTGAGCAACTCGGTCGCAAGCTTCATGTCGCCCTGCTCGATGGCGATGTCCGCCCTGACGAGTGCGCCACGCGGGAAGCGGCGCTGCGCGAACCGTGCCTTGCGCAGGAATTCCAGCGCTTCGTCGAGGCGACCCTCAGCCCTGGCGGTTTCTGCAAGCTCGCACCAATAGTGCGCGACGGCCGACTCCTGGTGCGGCCGTCCGACGGTGGAGAGCTCCTCGTGCAGTGCGATGGCACGCGGCCAGTCGCGCTCCGCCTCATAGATGCGGATCAGGTTACGCATGGCGGCCATGCGGTGGCTGCCGGCGGTTGCCAGCTCCTCGAGGATGGCTTCGGCACGGTCCAGTAGCCCGGCCCGCAGGTAGTCCTGGGCAAGGGCGTATTTCGCCTGTTCCCGCTGCTGCGGTTCCAGGGCCCCGCGCGCGATGATGTTCTGGTGGATGCGGATCGCGCGGTCCACTTCACCGCGGCGCCGATAGAGACTGCCAAGGGCGAAATGAGTCTCGACCGTGTCCCCGTCCAGCTCGGCAGCACGCAGGAAGGCTTCCAGCGCGCGATCCGGCTGTTCGTTGACCAGGAAATTGACGCCCGCCAGGTAATTGGTACGGACGTGCTCGACGCCCAGGGCACTCGGGCGGGGGCGCCTCGAGGCGTAGAAACCGACGGCGCCGGCCAGCAAGAGCAGGCCTAGCAGGACCCATGGCGATTCAATGCTCATGGTGATGCCGTCTTCATGACTGTCTGGCGCCGGCGCGGCGCCGGGTCAGTCCCGGATCGGGTGGATCTGGCCGTCGTTGACCCGCTCGCGCAGGTCCTTGCCCGGCTTGAAATGCGGGACGTACTTGCCGGCAAGCGCCACGGCCTCGCCAGTCTTCGGATTGCGGCCCTGCCGCGGCGGGCGGAAATGCAGCGAGAAGCTGCCGAATCCGCGGATCTCGATGCGCTCTCCATGCGCCAGCGCGTCGCTCATGATCTCGAGCATCTGCTTGACGGCCAGCTCGATATCCTTGGCCGGCAGGTGCTTCTGCTTGGTGGCGATAATCTCGATCAATTCGGACTTGGTCATGGTAACGCCCGTTTTCTTCTGCGTACTCTAGCCAAATATCGCACATTCGACGCGGCGCCGGGCAGTGCCCGGCGCCGGTCGAATGCCCGGCTTACTGCCCGGAGATCTGCTCCTTGAGCAGCTCACCGAGCGTCGTGCCAGTCGAGGACTCCCCACCGCGGTACTGCTCCACGGCTTCGGCTTCCTCGTAGGCTTCCTTGGCCTTGATGGATAGCGTGATGGCGCGGCTCTTGCGATCGACGCCAATGAAGCGCGCCTCGATCTCTTCGCCGACCTTGAGAATCGAACGGGCGTCTTCGACACGGTCCCGCGACAGCTCGGAAGCCCTGAGGCTGCCTTCGATGCCATTGCCGAGGTCGATGATGGCGCCACGCGGATCGACTTCCTTGACCACGCCCTGGACCATGCTGCCCTTCGGGTGCTCGGCCAGGTAGCCCGAGAACGGATCCTTGGCCATCTGCTTGACGCCCAGGGAGATGCGCTCGCGCTCCGGATCGATGGACAGGACCATCGCCTCCAGCTCCTGGCCCTTCTGGTATTCGCGCACCGCTTCTTCGCCCGGGCGATCCCAGGAGATGTCCGACAGGTGCACCAGGCCGTCGATACCGCCCGGCAGGCCAATGAAGATACCGAAATCGGTGATCGACTTGATCTGCCCGCTGACGCGGTCGCCGCGGTTGTAGGTCTCGCCAAAATCGCGCCAGGGGTTCGGCTTGCACTGCTTGAGCCCCAAGGAAATGCGGCGACGCTCCTCGTCGATGTCGAGCACCATGACCTCGACTTCCTCGCCGACGTGGACGACCTTGGCCGGGTTGACGTTCTTGTTGGTCCAGTCCATCTCGGACACGTGGACCAGGCCCTCGACGCCCTCCTCGATCTCCACGAAACAGCCGTAGTCGGCGATATTCGTGACCTTGCCGAACAGCCGGGTGTTGGGCGGATAGCGCCGGGCGATGTTCTGCCACGGATCCGCGCCCAGCTGCTTGATACCCAGCGACACGCGCTGACGCTCGCGATCGAACTTCAGGATACGAACGTCGATCTCGTCGCCGACCTTGACCACTTCCGACGGGTGCTTGACGCGCTTCCACGCCATGTCGGTGATGTGCAGCAGGCCGTCGATGCCACCGAGGTCCACGAACGCGCCGTAGTCGGTGAGGTTCTTGACCACGCCCTTGACCACGTCGCCTTCCTTGAGGTTGTCGAGCAGCTGCGAGCGTTCCGCGCTGTATTCCTGCTCCACGACCGCGCGGCGGGACACCACCACGTTGTTGCGCTTCTGGTCGAGCTTGATGACCTTGAACTCGAGCGGCTTGCCCTCGAGATAAGACGGGTCGCGCACCGGTCGCACATCGACCAGAGAGCCCGGCAGGAACGCGCGGATGTTCTCGATCTCGACCGTGAAGCCGCCTTTGACGCGACCGTTGATGATGCCGCTGATGATCTCGCCGGCTTCAAAGGCCTGCTCCAGGCGCGTCCAGGTCCGGGCACGCTTGGCTTTTTCGCGGGACAAACGCGTCGCGCCTGAGCCGTCTTCCACGGCATCGAGCGCAACCTCGACCTCGTCGCCAGCGACGACCTCGATTTCCCCGCTCTCATTCTTGAACTGGTCTGCCGGGATCACCGCCTCGGACTTGAGTCCTACGCTGACGATCACGACGTCGGCCGTGACGCTGACAACCGTACCGGTCAGGATCTGGCCAGGCCGTATTTGCTGGCTGGCAATGCTTTCTTCAAACAGTTGGGCAAAAGATTCAGTCATGTATTGTCGAGGCCGTTGCAGCCCCGCTTCCATTTGGCTTACCCCACGGCTTCCTGCCGTAAAGGCGTTTCTAACAACGACTCCCCATCCATGGAGGGTCGACCCGCCGGACAATGCCGGCTTATCCTTCGTGCCGTGGGCCGGGGAACCTGTCCCGGGCCAGCTCCAGCACCTTCTCTACCACCGCCTCGATCTGCATCGACGTCGAGTCGACCACGACCGCGTCTTCACAGGCCACCAGCGGGGCCACCTTGCGGGTCGCATCGCGCCGGTCCCGCTCAGCTATCTCGGCGGAAAGGGCGGCGAGGTTAACACCCAACCCCTTTTCTTTCAACTGGTTATGCCGTCTTCGCGCCCGTTCCTCGGCGCTGGCCGTCAGGAATATCTTGAGGCCGGCGTCCTGGAACACCACCGAGCCCATGTCGCGCCCGTCGGCCACCAGGCCGGGCGCCTGCATGAACTGTCGCTGCCTCTGGAACAGGGCCTTGCGAACCGCCGGCCAGGCGGCCACGCGGGATGCTGCATTGCCGGTCTTCTCGCTGCGCAATTCCCGGGTGACGTCCTCACCGGCCAGCAGTACCCGCTCGTCGCCCGTAGCGCCGACTTCGAAACGGATGTCCAATGTCCCGGCCAGGGCTGCGTGGCCGGCCTCGTCGGTGGCTTGCAGGCCGGCACGCTCCCCGGCCAGGGCGACGAGGCGGTACAAGGCGCCGCTGTCCAGCAGGTGCCAGCCCAACGCCTGGGCGACCCGGCGGCAGACCGTGCCCTTGCCGGAGCCGCTCGGACCGTCGATGGCGATGACCGGGATCGTCACGCCACCACCTCCACGCGCAGGCCCGCAGAGGCCGCCACGGACGGAAACCCCGGAAAGGAAGTCGCCACGTTGGCCACGTCCAGGATCCTGACTGGGGCGTCGGCACAGGCGGCCGCCACCGCGAAGGCCATGGCAATGCGGTGGTCGCCGTGGCTGTCGATCGTGCCGCCCCCAAGCCTGCCTCCCCGGATCCGCATGCCGTCCGGGAGCGCCTCGACGCTCGCACCGAGCCCCGCCAGGCCCTCGGCCATCACGCCGATCCGGTCGCTCTCCTTGACCCTCAGCTCGGCCGCGCCGGACACCGTCGTCTCGCCGTCGGCCAGCGCTGCGGCCACGAAGAATGCGGGAAACTCATCGATGGCCAGCGGGACCAGCCCGGCTGGCACCGTGATGCCCCGCAATCGCGCCGGCTCGACCAGCAGGTCAGCCACGGGCTCGTCGCCGGCCAGGCGCGGGTTGCGCAGCTCTATCCGACCGCCCATCAGCCTGAGCATTTCCAGCAGTCCCGTGCGGGTCGGATTGACGCCTACATTGCGAATGACCAGGGGCGAGGTCCCCGCGATGGTGGCGGCCACGATAAAAAAGGCGGCGGAGGAAAAGTCCGCCGGCACGTCGATCCGCGTGCCCCGCAGGAGGCCGGGAACCAACGAGACGCGGGCGCCCTCCACCGTGACCTCGATCCCGAAGGCACGGAGCATTCGCTCCGTATGGTCCCGGGTCACCGCGGGTTCGGTGACCGACGTCCTGCCCCCGGCGTACAGGCCGGCCAGCAGCAGCGCCGACTTGACCTGCGCGCTGGCGACATTGAGCTGGTGATCGAAGCCCACCAGGCGCTGGCCGCCATGGATCCTGACTGGGGGTCTGCCCTCCTGGGTTTCGACGACAGCGCCCATCTGCCGCAGGGGCGCGGCGACGCGCTCCATCGGCCGTTTCATCAGCGAGCTGTCGCCAACCAGGACCGAATCGAAGCTCTGGCCCGCCAGGAGGCCCGTCATCAGGCGCATCGCCGTGCCGGCATTACCCATGTCGAGCGCAGCGCGCGGCGGCGACAGCCCGGCGAGGCCGACGCCGTCGATCGTGACCCGGCCACCGGTACCGCGCAGGATCCTGACTCCCATCGCCCGCATGGCGGCCATCGTCGCGAGGCAGTCCTCCCCCTCGAGGAAACCGCTGACCTCGGTAGTGCCCTCGGCGATTCCACCCAGCATCAACGCACGGTGCGAAATGGACTTGTCGCCGGGGACGGTGATCCCGCCGCCGACCCCGTCGCCACGGGTCGCGATCCAGGCGCCGGTCGATTCCATCGACGTACTCAGAGGATGGCCCGGGGGTAGGAGCCCAGCACGCGGAAAAGGGAGGCGCGGCGTTTGAGGTCAGCCAACGCCCTGGCGACTGCGTCGTCCTGGGCATGCCCTTCGATGTCGATGAAAAAGACGTAGTCCCACTTGCCGCGGCGGGACGGGCGCGACTCGATTCGCGTCATGCTGATCGCGTTCTGGGCCAGCGGTTCGAGCAGCAGGTAGAGGGCGCCCGGCGCATCGGTCTTGCGTTGCGACACCAGCAGCGTGGTCTTGTCCTGGCCGCTTGGCTGGAAGCTCTTGTTCCCGACGACCAGGAAACGCGTGGTGTTATCAGGCCGGTCCTCAATCTCCGCGAACAAGACCTCCAGTCCATAGACCTCGGCGGCAGCCTGCGGGGCGATGGCCGCGGTGCCCAGCTCGTCGCGGGCCCGCCTGGCGCCTTCCGCGTTGCTGGAAACGGCGACGCGCTCGACATCCGGCAGGTGCTCGTCCAGCCACTGTCGGCACTGCGCCAGCGACTGCTGATGTGAGCAGATCCGCTGGACGTTCTCCAGGGACTTCATCCGGCCCATCAGGAACTGGTGGATACGCAACTCGACTTCACCGCAGATGTTCAGCGGCGAGACCAGGAAACGGTCGAGGGTGTGGTTGACCGTGCCTTCCGTCGAGTTCTCGATCGGCACGACGCCGAAGTCGGCGGCGCCGGCCTCTACCTCGTGAAAGACGTCCTCGATGGTCGGCAGCGCCAGCGCCCGGACCGAATGCCCGAACTGCTTGAAGACGGCCTGCTGGGTAAAGGTCCCCTCCGGGCCGAGAAAGGCGATCTTGAGGGGCTCCTGTTGCGCCAGGCAGGCCGACATGATCTCGCGGAACAGCCGCAGGATTTCCTCGTCCCGCAGCGGACCCTTGTTGCGGGCAATGGCGGCACGCAATACCTCGGCCTCGCGTTCCGGTCGGTAGAAGTCGACCGTACGCCCGCTGGCATGCTTCGAAATGCCCACCTGCTGGGCCAGGCGCGCCCGCTCGCTCAGCAACTCCTGCAACGCCGCGTCGACTTCGTCGATACGCGCGCGAATCTTGCCGAGCTCCGCCTTGGGCCTGACCCGCTTGCTCGTCTTCTTTGGCGCGCGCCTTGCCTTCTTGATCATGCAGATTCCTCAGACGAGGCGTGCCAACAGCACGCCTTCTATGGCGGATATCCCCTCCAGCACCGCCGTGGGCACCGGCGCATCCGTATCGATCAACGTATAGGCGACTTCGCCCCGGGACTTGTTGAGCAGGTCCGCGATGTTCAGGCCAGCCGCTGCCAGCCGGGTGGAGACCTGGCCGACCATATTCGGGACGTTGCTGTTGGAGACGCTGAGCCGATAGGTGCCGGGAACTCGCGGCAGCGCCGCATCCGGGAAGTTGACCGAATGGCGGATATTGCCGTTCTCCAGGAAATCACGCAGCGTATCGGCCACCATCACCGCGCAGTTTTCCTCGGCCTCGCCCGTCGATGCCCCCAGGTGCGGCAGGGCCACGACTTTCGGGTGGTCCTTGTTGACCGCGCTGGGGAAATCACAGACATAGCTCGATAGCGCATCCGCGTCCAGCGCCGCCATTACTGCCGGTTCATCGACGATGCCGGCACGCGCGAAATTCAGGATCGTGGCGCCCCTGCGCATCAGGCGTATGCGCTGCGCGTTGACCAGGCCACGGGTGGCATCGAGCAACGGCACGTGAACGGTGACCATGTCCGAGCGCGCAAACAGGTCGTCTATGCTGACCGCCTGCTCCACGCCAGAAGACAGCTGCCAGGCGCGCTGCACCGTGATCTGCGGATCGTAGCCCAGGACGTTCATGCCCAGCAGGTGGGCGGCATTGGCCACCTCGACGCCGATCGCGCCCAGGCCCACGACGCCCAGGGTCCTGCCCGGCAGCTCGACGCCAGCAAAGCGTTTCTTGCCCGCCTCGGCGGCCTCCTCAATGGCATGGTCGTCTCCCGGCAGCGAGCGGACGAATTCCCAGGCCGGGCAGATGTTCCTGGCGGCGAGCAGCAAACCGGCGATGACCAGTTCCTTGACCGCATTGGCATTGGCACCCGGCGCATTGAACACCGGGATGCCTCGTTTCGAGAGAGAGCCTACGGGAATGTTGTTGGTGCCCGCTCCCGCCCGTGCGACGGCCAGCACGGTCGGCGGGATGTCCATTGAGTGCATGTCGGCGGATCGCAGCAGGATGGCTTGCGGATGACCGATCTCGGAGGCGAGTTCATAACGATCGCGCGGCAGACGTTCCAGCCCGCGCACGGAAATATTATTGAGGGTCAGTACCCGGAATGACATACGAGGCCGCCCCGTCAGCCGTAGCGGCGTTCGAATTCAGCCATGAACGCGGTCAACGCCTCCACGCCTTCCATGGTCATGGCGTTGTAGAGGCTGGCGCGCATACCACCGACCGAGCGGTGTCCCTCGAGGTTGGCGAGGCCCTCGGCCGCGGCTTCTGCCACGAAGGTCTTTTCCAGCTCCGGCTTGGCGATCGTGAACGGCACATTCATCCATGAGCGGCAGACGGGGTCGACCGGGTTGCCGTAGTACGGCGAGGCGTCGATCGCATCATAGAGTCGCGCCGCCTTGGCGCGATTGTGCCGCTCCATCGCAGCGAGACCGCCCTGCCTCTTCAGCCACTGGAATACCAGGCCGGCGACATACCAGCCGAAGGTCGGCGGCGTATTCAGCATCGAGCCGGCTTCGACCATGGCCTGGTAATCAAAGACGGTCGGCGTCAGCTCACGCGCCCTGCCCACCAGGTCATCGCGCACGATCACGACGGTCAGGCCGGACGGCCCGATGTTCTTCTGCGCGCCGGCATAGATGAGCCCGAAGCGGGCAACGTCGATGGGCCGCGAGAGGATCGTGGACGACATGTCGGCGACCAGTGGAACCCCGCCGGTCTCCGGAACATAGGGAAACTCGACACCACCGATGGTCTCGTTGGGCGTGTAGTGCACATAGGCCGCAGCCGCAGTAAATGCCAGGTTCGCTGCCAGCGGCACGGTGGTGTAGTTGGAATCCTTCTCGTCGGCGACGACCTTGACGTTGAGGTACCGCCTGGCCTCGCCGATGGCCTTCTTCGACCACTGCCCCGTATTCAGGTAGTCGGCGGTAGCGTCGGGCCCCGCAAGGTTCAGCGGTATCGCCGAGAACTGCCCGGTTGCGCCGCCTTGCAGGAACAGGACCTTGTACCCGTCAGGTACGGCCAGCAGTTCGCGCAGGTCTGACTCGGCCTGCTCCGCAACGCGCACGAAAGCCTTGCTGCGGTGGCTGACCTCCATCACCGACATGCCGCCGTCGCGCCAGTCGAGCAACTCGTCCCGCGCCTGTTCCAGCACCTCGAGGGGCAAGGTGGCTGGTCCCGCCGCAAAGTTGTATATACGCATCGTTTCCCTCGAGCCGGAGCAGCCGGTCGCGTCGTGGTGCGGGCCTGCGGCCGCCTACTCTTCGCCTTCGCCTTCTTCGTCGTTCGAGTCAGCGGCGATTCGCTCCACGCTGACCAGCGTCTCGTCGTCTCCCACGCGCATCACGCGTACGCCCTGGGTATTGCGTCCGAGCACGGAGATTTCGTTGATGGGCACGCGAACGAGCGTGCCGCCGGAATTGATCAGCATGATTTCGTCGTCCGGCTGGACCTGCAACGCACCGACCATCGCACCGTTGCGCTCGCTGGTCTGCATGGCGATGACGCCGCGACCGGCACGTCCGTGCCGCGGGAACTCGTCGGCCGACGTCAGCTTGCCGTAGCCGTACTCTGAAACGGTCAGGATGAGGCCCGTATCGAGCACGATCAGCGACGTGACCCGATGACCCTTCGCGAGCTTGATGCCGCGAACGCCAGCGGCTTCGCGGCCCATCGGCCGGACCTCGCTCTCGGCAAAGCGGATGGCCTTGCCGTCGGTGGTCGTGAGCAGGATCTCGCGCTCACCGTCGGTCAGCGCCACACCGACGAGCCGGTCGTCGTCCGCGAGCCCGACGGCGATGATGCCGTTGGCGCGCGGCCGCGAGAATGCCGTCAGCGGCGTCTTCTTCACCGTGCCACCGGCAGTGGCCATGAAGATGAACTGCTCTTCGCCGTATTCCCGGATCGGCAGCAATGCGGTGATGCGCTCATCGTCCTGCAACTGCAGGAGGTTGACGATCGGCTTGCCGCGGGACCCGCGGCTGGCGATCGGCACCTGCCATACCTTCAGCCAGTAGCAACGTCCATGAGTCGAAAAGCACAGCAAGGTATCGTGGCTATGCGCCACGAAAAGCATGTCGACGAAGTCCTCGTCCTTGACCGTCGTCGCCATCCTGCCGCGGCCACCACGACGCTGCGCCTCATAGTCGCTGACCGGCTGTGACTTGGCGTAGCCCGCATGCGAGAGGGTGACGACCACGTCCTGCTTCTCGATCAGGTCCTCGATAGTGACGTCTTCCTGGGCGGCCACGATCTCGGTGCGGCGCGGATCCGCGTAGGCGTCCTTCACCTCGTTCAGTTCGGTGCGGATGACTTCCAGCAGCCTTTCCGGGCGCGCCAGGATGTCGCCGAGGTCGCGAATCAGGACCAGAAGGTCGCCGA
>Ga0316195_10000606_pt1 | contig 14674 bp, 13 predicted proteins | sample Phised1_MG_FD_204937 | JGI IMG/M metagenome (GOLD analysis project Ga0316195, IMG submission 204937) | Coastal sediment microbial communities from Maine, United States - Phippsburg sediment 1 | ecosystem: Environmental > Aquatic > Marine > Coastal > Sediment | place: USA: Maine | collected... | reverse complement strand
CACCGAGAGCCTGCACGTGCCGGTCATAGGCATTGGCGCCGGTCCCGATGTGGATGGCCAGATACTGGTGCTGTATGACCTGCTTGGTATTACGCAGGGACGCATGCCGCGCTTCGTGCGGAACTTCATGCAGGATGCCGATTCAATTGCCGAAGCGATCGGCTTGTATGTCTCAGCCGTCAAGGATCGCAGTTATCCGGCTGCCGAGCATTGCTTCTCCTGAGCCGCGCGATCTCGGGAACACGTTCAGAGCATAAAACTCAGGGCACAGTCGTGAAGAAGATCCAGACGGTTGAGAAGATGCGCGCGGCAGTAAGCGCGTGGCGGGAAGCAGGCGACACGATCGCGCTTGTGCCGACCATGGGCAATTTGCACAAAGGTCACGTGAGCCTGGTCAAGCTGGCGTCGCAGTATGCCGAGCATGTCGTGGTCAGTATCTTTGTAAACCCTACCCAATTTGGGCCGGGGGAGGATTTTGATCGTTATCCGCGCACACTTGAGGTCGATGCGCGCAAGTTGTCGCGTGAGCGCGTTGAAGTGCTGTTTGTGCCCACGGTCGAAGCGGTCTATCCGCGCGGCATCGCGGATGCCACTGTTGTTACGGTGCCAGGTTTGTCGGAGGACCTGTGCGGCAAGTTTCGTCCCGGACACTTTGCAGGTGTTACCTCCGTTGTCAGCAGGCTCTTCAACATCTGTGTCCCCGATGTGGCGGTATTTGGTCAAAAGGACTATCAGCAGCTCGTGATTCTGCAGCGCATGGTCGAAGACCTGCACTTGCCGGTCCGCCTGATCAGGGCGCCTACAGAGCGTGAGCCGGATGGCCTCGCCATGAGTTCGCGTAACGGGTTTCTGACGACAGAGCAGCGCACCACGGCAACGGTGATTTTCCGTTCACTCGAAAAGCTTGCAGAGGCTTTGCGTGCGGGTCAGCGTGACTATGCCGCACTGGAAGCTTCGGCCATGCGCGATATTCGGGCGGGCGGTCTGGATCCCGAATACGTCGCGGTGCGTGAAGCGGGCGGACTCGCTTTGCCGGGGCCTCGCCCGCAGCGACTCGTGGCGCTGGCGGCGGCCCGTCTGGCGGGGGTCCGCCTGATCGATAATGTTCTGATAGACCTGAAGGCCTGAGCTGACAGCGATTGCTGTCACGCATCCGAATGCCGGGCGAGCGCCCAGCCGACGTGTTCCTGCACCAGTGCCGATGGGTCGTCCGTGCGTGACTGCAGTGCACTCACAACGGCGTGAGTCGATGGCGCGTTCCCGAGTGCGACGGCGATGTTACGCAGCCACTGTTCGTAGCCTATACGGCGAATGGCACTGCCCGCCATTTTTTCCAGCCACTCGTTTTCCGTCCAGGCAAAAAGTTCGACGAGTGTTGCTGCGTCCAGCCCGTTGCGCGGACTGAAATCAGTTTCGCTCGAAGGCTGTGCAAACTTGTTCCATGGACAGAATAGCTGGCAGTCATCGCAGCCATAGATTCTGTTGCCAATCAGGGGTCGCAGTTCCGTCGGAATACTGCCGCGCATTTCGATGGTCAGGTACGAAATGCAGCGGCGCGCATCGAGCTTAAACGGTCCGACGATCGCATTCGTCGGGCAGACGTCTATACACGCTGTGCATGAGCCGCAATGCTCAGTTGCCGGTTCGTCTGCCGGCAGCGGCAGGTCGGTCAGTAACTCGCCGAGGAAAAACCATGAACCGGCATCGCGGTTGATCAGGTTGGTATGTTTGCCGATCCAGCCGAGGCCGGCATTGCGCGCGAGCGGCTTTTCCATCAGCGGTGCGCTGTCGGTAAACGCACGATAACCAAACGGCCCGCAGACGGTTTCGATGCGATCGGCAAGTTGTTGCAGCCGGCGGCGCAATACCTTGTGGTAGTCGCGCCCCAGTGCATAGCGCGAAACATATGCCTGTTCCGGTTCCAACAGCAGTTGTTCAGGCGGATTTTTTTCGGCCGGCAGGTAATTCATGCGTACAGACAGCACGCGCAGCGTGCCGGGGACCAGTGCTTCGGGGTGGGCGCGCTTTGCGCCGTGCCGGCTCATGTATTCCATTTCGCCGTGCATATTCTGCCCGAGCCAGTCATCGAGCCGTGCTGCATCGGCATCCAGATTGGTTGTCGTGATGCCCAGTTGCTGGAAGCCCAGTTCGCGAGCCCATGCGCGTATGTCGTCGGCGAGTGCTGCGTAAAATTGCGGATCATGTTCGCGGGGCATAGGCATAGCCGGGATCAGGAGGAAACAAATCTGCGTGTGTGCAGATGACCCCAGTATAATTGCCGGTATGTCAGAAGTATCACGATGGGTTTACCGGCCGGAAGGCGTCCGTGAAATCGACCGCATTGCGATCGAGGAACAGGGCATACCCGGTTATGAGCTGATGCAGCGTGCCGGGCAGGCAGCCTGCACAGCGATCATCGGGCGCTATCCGGCGGCGCGGCGCTGGCTCGTGCTTTGCGGCGCCGGCAACAACGCCGGTGACGGCTATGTCATTGCCAGGCTCGCGAGTGCGCGCGGCTGCATCGTGCACGTCGTCTCTCTGACGGAGCCTTCGAAGCTGGTCGGGGATGCCGCACGAGCTGCACATGATTTCCTTGCAGCGGGCGGCACGACCCGCAGCTGGCAGGCAAACAGCCCGTTACCCGCAGCAGACATCGTTATCGATGCATTGCTCGGTACCGGTCTGGCGCGACCCCTCGATGGCGCTTATCGTGATGTGGTCATGCAGATTCCGCGGTTGCATTGCCCCGTGGTCGCGATCGACATACCGACTGGATTGAGCGGTTCGACGGGGCATGTGCTGGGTGTTGCCGTTCGTGCGGCGCTGACAGTGACATTTGTCGGCCTGAAACAGGGCATGTTCCTTGCCGACGGTCCGGAGTATTGCGGCGAAATCGTTTTCGATGCGCTGGGCATTCAGCCAGTACCTGCCGGTCGCGTAATGCCGTCGCTGCGCATATTTACGCCGGAGGATTTCGAGCAGCTGATGCCCCGCCGGGCGCGCACCGGGCATAAAGGCAGTTACGGGCACGTGCTGGTTATCGGTGGCAATACCGGCATGGCGGGCGCTGCGCGCCTTGCCGGCGAAGCGGCACTGCGCAGCGGCGCGGGCCTCGTGAGCGTGGCAACCCGGGCGGCAAATGTCGAAGCCATTATCGAGGGTCGTCCCGAATTAATGTGCAAAGGTGTCGAATCGGATGCCGAACTCGCCGTGCTGGTTAAACGGGCGACGATTATTGCTGTGGGGCCTGGTCTCGGCCAGGATGACTGGGCGCAGCGAATGTTTCACGCAGCGCTCGCAGCGGGAAAGCCGCTGGTCATCGACGCGGATGCGCTCAACCTGCTCGCGGCCGTGCCCGAACGACGCAACAACTGGATCCTCACACCGCATCCCGGCGAAGCGGGCAGGCTGCTGAATCTCACTGCTGCAGACATTCAGGCAGATCGTCTGGGCAGCCTCGACAAGCTGACCACAAAGTACGGCGGCTGCGTACTGCTGAAAGGGCATGGCACGCTGATCGGTGCCGACGGAAATTCCACACCCCCCTGGCTGATTCGGGGCGGTAATCCGGGCATGGCAACGGCCGGCATGGGTGATGTGCTGACGGGAGTTACCGCGGCCGTCTGTGCGCAGTCACTTGCCGGTCCTTCAACCGTCGATACGATGGTTGCAGCGGCTGCCTGGCTGCATGCCTGCGCCGGCGATCGTGCTGCAAAAGCCGGCGAGCGGGGTCTGCTGGCGTCCGATTTGTTTGCCGAGCTCCGTGCATGTCTCAACCATTGATCCTGGCCGATCCGTTTGCAACCGAGCAGCTCGGCCGCCGCCTGGCCGACGCCTCCCGGGTCTGCGCGGACGAAAAATTGTGTATCTATCTGCACGGCGATCTCGGCGCCGGCAAGACATCCTTTGCGCGCGGTTTTCTGCGCGGCTGCGGGCATGCCGGGCGAGTGCCAAGTCCCACATATACACTTGTAGAGCAGTACGCTTGCGGGGATCGCGTCATTTGCCACCTTGATTTATACCGGTTGCAGAGCGGGGCCGAGCTGGAATTCCTCGGCGTGGACGAGCTGGCTGTCCCGGGTTCGGTCCTGTTGATCGAGTGGCCGGAGCAGGGCGGCGCCGGACTCGTCGCCGCCGATCTGGAAATTTTTCTTGCGGTTATACCGGAGGGTCGTTCCTGCCGGCTCGTCGCCTGCTCCCCGTCGGGCCAGGCCGTGTTGGCGGCAATATCCGCATAAATGGCTGAATTCAGGTAGCTTGGCCGCTTATTTGCCCGGCTCCTGAAGCAATACGCTGTATGTTTTTAATTTGAAAGCCAAATATATTGGCTATCTGGCGGGTTATTGTATAATCCCCAGACTTTTCAAGGGAATGAAGGCATGCGGTTTTTGCCCCTCACAGTTGGCTCTTGCTTGCTCGTGTTCGCCACGGCGTTGGCGGCACAGACTGTAAACGTCACAGACATCCGTATTTCCCAGGGCAGCGATCGCACACGCGTAGTGCTTGACCTCGACCGATCGGCGCGCCACCAGATGTTTACGCTGGCCAACCCCGACCGCGTCGTCGTCGATATCCGGCAGGGCAAATTTGCATCGGGGGCCGGGCAACTTCCCGCCGGTCTCGGTTCGGTGGCCGGTTTGCGAGGCGCCAATCGGGACGATGGCACCGCGCGGCTCGTGCTGGATTTGAACGGTGTCGCCCAGCCGACCAGTTTCCTGCTTCAGCCAGGCGGCGGAAAAGGCTATCGACTCGTAATTGATTTGGTGTCGGCCGCCGCCGCACCGTCCAAACCAGCTACAGCGAGTGTGCCGGCGCCCGCGAGTACGCCGGCCCCGGCGGCATCTTCATCATTGACTGCGGCCAAGCCCGCGTCGGCAGATCCGGTTGCGCCCGCAAGTGCCGCAACGCCCAGGGTCGTCAAGAAGGCCCCGGCCGCAGAGGGTGATCGCACACTGGTAATTGCCATCGACCCGGGCCACGGCGGTAAAGATCCGGGTGCGCATGGACGCGGTGGCCTGCAGGAGAAGAAGGCGGTTTTGCAGATAGGCACGCGCCTTGCTGAACTGGTGAATGCCGAGCCCGGCATGCGCGCTTTCATGACCCGCAGCGATGACCGCTTCCTGAGCCTCAAGGAACGCCGCGATGTCGCCGCCCGTGCCGGCGCAGACCTGTTTGTATCGATCCATGCAGATGCCTGCGACGATCGGCGCGTTGGCGGCTCCACGATTTACGTGTTGTCGGAAAAAGGCGCAACCGACGAAGCGGCGAAACTGGTGGCGCAACGTGAAAACAGTGCGGACCTGCTTGGCAATGTGGCCCTGAACGACAAGGATGCCATGCTGGCAAGCGTGCTCGTTGATCTCTCGCAGAATGCGTCGCTGGAGGCCAGTATTTCGGTCGGCGACATGTTTATCCGCGAGATGTCCAAGGTCAGCAAAATACGCAAACAGCAGGTGCAGCAGGCTGGCTTTATGGTTCTGAAAATGCCTGATATCCCGTCCCTGCTGGTAGAGACCGCCTATATTTCAAACCCGCAGGAAGAAAACAATCTGCAGAGCGTACAGTTTCAGCAGCGTTTGGCCAGGGCCATGCACAGCGGTATCCGCTCTTATTTTTATGCCAATCCGCCGCCCGGAACGCGCATCGCCGAGCTGAGTCACGGACAGCGCCTGGCGCGCGAGCATGTCATTCGCAATGGCGACACACTAAGCGGCATCGCTCAATATTATAATGTGAGTGTTTCACGCATCCGGGCGACGAACCGCATCGAGGGCAACGATATCAAGGTTGGCCAGGTCTTGCGTATTCCACCCGCAATGGACATTTAGTTTCACGCCTTGTCTCGCGCTTGCATCGCAATGGCCGGAGCGTGCCGTCCGGTGCGCCCACAGGGATATTGGCCCTGTCTAAAAGTTCGCGCTGTCCGCCGCATCATTTAGAATGCGGTTATGCCCATAGCCCAGTTAGCCCCTCAACTCATTAACCAGATCGCGGCCGGTGAAGTTATCGAGCGTCCCGCGTCCGTGCTGAAAGAATTGCTGGAAAACAGCCTGGATGCCGGCGCTACATCCATTGACGTTGACCTTGAGCAGGGCGGCATCAAACTTTGCCGGGTGCGCGACAACGGGGTTGGCATTGCGGGCGATGAATTGCCGCTTGCGCTTTCCCGGCATGCCACCAGCAAAATCGCGAGCCTTGATGATCTCGAGCATGTGGCTTCACTCGGCTTTCGCGGTGAGGCGCTGCCCAGCATTGCATCCGTCTCGCGTCTCACGCTGATATCACGGCAACGCGGCGCGGAGCGCGCGTGGTCCGTGGCGCCCGTCGCCGGCGATGCGGCCGTCATGCCGCAACCGGCAGCAGGTGCCGAAGGCACGTCGGTCGAAGTACGCGATCTGTTCTATAACGTGCCGGCCCGACGTCGTTTTCTGCGTGCCGAGCGCACCGAGTATATGCACCTCGACAAAGTGGCGCGCCAGATCGTGCTGAGCCGGTTCGGTGTCGCATTCCGGCTGACTCACAACGGCAAGCCGGTATTGAATTTGCCATCCGCAGAATCGGGTGAGCAGATGGAACGACGCATCGCATCTATCTGCGGTGCAGAATTTATGGACAGCGCTCTTACAATCGAACATGGATCCGGCGACATGCGATTGTATGGCTGGGTTGCGCGCCCGACCTTCTCGCGCAGCCAGCCTGACCTGCAGTATTTTTTCCTGAACGGCCGATGCGTGCGTGACAAAGTAATGGTGAGCGCGGTCAGGCAGGCTTATCGGGACGTATTGTTTCATGGCCGGCAGCCGGCTTACGTGCTTTATCTTGAAATGGATCCGGCGGCGGTGGATGTGAATGCGCATCCTGCGAAACACGAAGTGCGGTTTCGGGATAGTCGCGCGGTGCATGATTTTGTGCGCCGTGGCATCGAGTCAGCGCTGGCTCAGACGCGTCCCGGTGGTTTGTCCGGGCAGAGCGGCTTTGCCCCGGTGAGCCCGGCGGCAGGGACAACAGTTCACAGCCAGTCGTCGCTTCGGTTTTCAACCGGCAGTCCGCCATCGCGGGTTGCCGAGCAGGCGGATATATATGCGCGTCTCGCAGAAGTGCCCGGGGCGGGGCGATTGCCGGACTCAGCGGATGAGCAGGATATTCCGCCTCTGGGTTACGCGGTCGCGCACCTGCACGGTGTGTATATCCTTGCCCGGAATCGCGAGGGTCTCATCGTTGTTGACGCGCATGCCGCGCACGAGCGCGTAACCTATGAATCCCTGAAATGCTCCTATGCTGAAGCCGCGGGCGCCGGTCTGCAGCGGCAGCCTCTGCTGATACCGTTGCGGGTGCGCGTTTCGTCGGGTGAGGCGGAACTCGCGGAAGCCTGCGCGGACACGCTGGCGAGCATTGGTCTGCTGGTCGAGCGCGGCGGTCCCGAGAGTCTCATTGTTCGCGAAGTGCCTGTTCTGTTACGTGAAGCGGACGTCGAGGGTTTGGTGCGCGACGTGCTAAGCGATTTGCAGGCCACCGGCAAGAGTCAGCGTATCGAAGAGGCGGTCGCCGAATTGCTTGCGACGATGGCCTGTCATGGCTCCGTTCGCGCCAACCGTTCCCTGACAACGGCTGAGATGAATGCCCTGTTGCGTGCACTCGAGAATACCGAGCGCGGTGACCAGTGCAATCATGGGCGGCCCACGTGGCTGCGTATCACGATGCAGGATCTTGACGGAATGTTTTTGCGTGGCCGCTGAGCGCGCCGGTTTGCAGCGTATGCCGGGTTGCGGTGCCGGCCGGCAATGATCCGCGCTGTTTGTCTGATGGGGCCGACTGCGTCGGGGAAAACGGCGGTCGCGATTGCGCTTGCAAAGGCCTTGCCGCTTGAAATTGTCAGCGTGGACTCCGCGCAGGTTTATCGCGGCATGGATATCGGAACTGCGAAGCCGTCGCCTGCCATTCTTGCAGAGACGCCGCATCGACTGATCGACATACGGGATCCGTGGGAGCCCTATTCCGCCGGTGCCTTTTGTGAAGATGCCGCGAGTGCAATGCGGGAGATTGCAGCAGCCGGCCGCATCCCGCTGCTCGTCGGCGGCACGATGCTGTATTTTCAGGCATTGCAGCGTGGAATGGCGCGTTTGCCCCCTGCCGACCCTGATCTGCGCCGCGACCTCGATATGCGTGCCGCACGGGACGGCTGGCCGGCCTTGCACGCCGAATTGCAGGCGCTCGATCCCGAGACAGCGGCGCGACTCAAGCCGGGTGACTCCCAGCGTATCCAGCGCGCACTCGAAGTATGTCTGCTCACCGGCCTGTCGATGACCGAATTGCACAAAGCGACTCAACCGCCTATTGCGGCCGAGTATCTCAACATCGGGATCGTGCCTCAGGACCGGCAGGCGCTGCGCGCGCGCATAGACGACCGCCTGGCGCAGATGCTGAAACAGGGCTTCGTGGAGGAGGTGCGTGCGCTGCGTCAGTTACCGCAGATGTCCGCATCAGTGCCCTCCATGCGCGCGGTCGGTTACCGGCAAATATGGGCGCATGCGGCGGGGGAGGCCGGTCTTGCGGAGGCCGCGCAGAAGGCTGCCGCGGCCACGCGACAGCTCGCCAAGCGGCAAATGACGTGGTTACGGTCGTGGCCCGAGCTGGCGGTATTCGATGGTTTGGGGGGCACCGCAGAGGTCCCGATGCACAAATTGATTACGGCATGGCTTGCGGGTGGTGCATCCGCTCATATAAGTCGCTAGAATCCCACCTGCCGGTGTGTCTTTGACCGCTTGATGCAAAGTTAAAAGAACAAATAAAAATAACTAAAACTACTCAATACAGACTTCGGGAGTCGATCATGGCCAAAGGGCAGACCTTACAGGACCCTTTTCTCAATGCCTTGCGCAAGGAAAAAGTACCTGTGTCCATTTATCTGGTAAACGGTATCAAGTTGCAGGGAACCATTGATTCCTTTGACCAGTTTGTCGTCTTGTTGAACAACAGCGTCAGTCAGATGGTCTATAAGCATGCAATTTCGACCGTAGTGCCCTCGCGGGCAGTGCGGATTCCGACAGGTGACGACGAGGCTGAGTAATTATTCCATTGCTGGTGCACAGCTCCTCTTTCAACGCGAAGCTTTTCTTTAAGCGTCGATGAGGGGGAGGTCATAATTGTTTGAACGCCCCCAGCGTGGCGAACGCGCTGTGCTGTTGCACGTGGGTATTGGCCGCCCCGTCACGGTCGAAGATCAGCAGGAATTCTACGCGCTGGCCGTATCGGCAGGCGCGGATGTAGCCGGAACCCTCGTGTCCGGCCGCGCTGACGCCAGTCCGCGGTTTCTGATCGGCAGCGGCAAGCTGGAGGAACTGAAGGCGCTCGTCGAAGCGCTCGATGCCGAGCTCATCCTTGTCGACCACGAACTCAGTCCTCGCCAGGAGAAGAACCTGGAGGATGCGCTGAAGCGTCGCGTCGTCGATCGGGCAGGACTCATTCTCGACATATTTGCGCTGCGTGCCCGAACTTTCGAAGGCAAGTTGCAGGTAGAGCTTGCCCAGTTGCAGCATTTGTCTACCCGACTGGTGCGAGGCTGGACGCATCTGGAGCGGCAGAAAGGCGGTATAGGTCTGCGCGGCCCGGGTGAAACGCAGCTCGAAAGTGACCGGCGCATGATAGGGCAGGCCATCAAGCGGTTGAATGAACGGCTGGACAAGGTGCAGCAGCGTCGTCAACAGGGCCGCCAGAAGCGCCGGAAAAACGCCATCCCGACGATTTCACTGGTGGGCTATACCAATGCCGGGAAGTCGACACTCTTTAACCGCTTATGCAATGCTGATGTGGTCGCCGTCGACCAGCTGTTTGCGACGCTCGATCCCACCCTGCGACGCCTCGTGCTGCCCGATGGAGGGGAGGCGGTGCTCGCCGACACCGTGGGCTTCATCCGGGATCTGCCGCACGAACTGATCGCCGCGTTCAAATCCACGCTGGAGGAAACCCAGGACGCCAGGTTGCTCTTGCACGTGGTGGATTGCGCTGATCCGGCGTGTGATGACCGGATTCAGCAGGTAAATTCTGTATTGGCCTCGATCGGGGCGGACGGGCTGCCCGTCATTCACGTCTATAACAAGGCTGATATACTCGGTATCGAACCGCGCCTCGACAGGGCGGAAACCGGTATGCCCGGGCGGGTCTGGATGTCGGCGCAAACCGGCGCGGGACTCAGCCTGTTGCTGGAAGCCATTGCCGAATATCTATACCGCGACAAGGTAAGGGGCATCGTGCGCCTGAATGTGTTGCAAGCCCGGCTGCGTGCGTTATTGTATGAGACCGGGCAGGTATATGCGGAAACGCCGCTGGACGACGGTGGCTGGGAACTGGATGTAGAACTGGGCCTGCCGGAGTTTGCCAGATTGCAGAGTCGCGAAGAGCTGCAGTTTCATATTGATCCGGCTCACGAGACGCCTGCGGCAACTAATTTTTAGAATCTTTCCCTGTTATGCAGGGCAGCAAAGAACGACACGGGACGAAATAAAGATGGCTTGGAATGAATCGGGTGGCGGCAAGAATCCCTGGGACAGGGGTCGTGGTCAGGAGGGTCCGCCGGACCTGGACAAGATCGTACGCGAATGGCAACGCAAGCTGTCGGCAATGTTGGGCGGTGGCAAGCGCGGTGGGTCCGGAGGTGATTCTGCAAGTGGCGCCCCCACGGTCGGATTGCTGGCCTTACTGCTGATTGGCTGGCTGCTGACCGGGCTTTACCAGGTCGATGCCGCCGAACGCGGAGTCGTCCAGCGTTTTGGCGCCTATGTCGAGACAACGACCCCGGGTTTGAGATGGCATTTGCCCTGGCCTTTTGAAGTCGTGGATAAGGTCAACGTGTCGGCAATCGAACCCTTCCCGCAAACCACCAGCATGCTTACCGCCGACGAGAATATCGTTATCGTTGATATGGTGGTTCAGTATCGGAAGGCAGACCCAATTGCCTATCTCTTTGGGGTAGTTGATCCGGAAGGCACGCTGGGCGATGCCAGCGAAAGCGCCATTCGCGAAGTCATTGGCAAGAGCAAAATGGACTATATTTTGGGCGAAGGCCGCGTGCCGATCGCGGAGCAGACCCAGTTAGTCATACAGAATGCCCTTAATGAATACGGCACAGGCATAGAAGTCACCAAGGTAAACCTCCGGGACGTCAACTTCCCGAGCCAGGTGGATGCTGCCGTTCAGGATGCGATCAAGTCACGGGAAGACAAAGAACGTCTGGCCTTCGAGGCAGAATCGTATGCCAACGATATAGTGCCGCGTGCACGCGGCGCAGCAGTTCGCCGCCTGCAGGATGCTGAAGCCTATCGAGATCGGGTGGTTGCGGATGCGCAGGGTGAGGCTGCGCGCTTTACCGCGCTGCTGAATGAGTACGAGAAAGCTCCAGAGGTGACGCGCGAGAGGTTGTACATCGATGCTGTGGAATACGTCTATCGCAACTCAAACAAGGTGCTGCTTGATGCCGAGGGCAGTGGCAATCTTTTGTACCTGCCGGTCGACCAGTTGATGAAACAGGGCGGCAGCAGGGCCCCGCAAGTCGATGAAGGTTCGGCGTCGAACAGCCAGTCTGCACCTGCCGATGGCGCAACCCGCGAAGCATCGCGTTCACGGGGGGTAAGATAATGAAAGCTTCAGGAAGTGCGCTGGGTATTTTCGCTCTGATCGTTGCCCTGCTGATTTACGGCAGCGTGTTTGTGGTTGGCGAACGCGACCTTGCTATCAAGACGCGGTTCAAGGAAATCGTTGCGGCAGATTACCAGCCGGGCCTCTATTTCAAGTTACCGTATATCAATCAGGTCGAGCTTTATCCCAAGCGTTTGCTGACGATCAATAATCCACAGGAACAATTCCTGACCAAGGAAAAGAAAAATTTGTATGTGGATTTCTTCGTCAAATGGCGTATCACCAATGTCGCCGAGTACTACCGGGCGACGGGTGGCGATGCCAATACCGCTGCAAACCGTTTGCTGGAAATTGTCAAGGACGGCATCCGCGCTGAATTTGCAAAACGCACAGTGCCGGAAGTGGTGACCGCCGAGCGCCGGGAGATCATGGAGGGCATGCTCACCGCCGCGCGTGAGAATGCGGTGCAGCTTGGCATTGAAGTTGTCGACGTTCGCGTAAAGCGCATCGAATTTTCGGACGATGTCAGTGAATCTGTATACCGCAGGATGCGTGAAGAACGATCCCGGGTCGCTGCCGAACTGCGCGCGCAGGGTGCCGAGAACGCAGAGCGTATCCGGTCCGGCGCTGACAGGGAGCGTACCGTGATTCTGGCCGAAGCCTACCGTGATGCGGAGATTATCCGCGGTGACGGTGATGCGCAGGCGACTGCAATATATGCATCCGCTTACGATCGTGACCCGGAATTCTATGCATTTTACCGTAGCCTTGAAGCCTATAAGTCGGCATTGGGTAGTGAGGGTGACCTGCTCGTGCTTGGCCCGGACAGTGATTTCCTGCGTTACCTGAATGATGCCAAAGGTAATAAAAAGGGCAGCAAATAGCGTCGCAATCGTTTGAGTTTTATGAAGGTTGCCGGCTATGGATTGGGCTGACTTGCTTGCCGCATTCGCGCTTTACCTCGTGCTGGAGGGCCTTTTGCCCTTTGCCAGTCCGCGAGGATGGAAGCAAAGTATCGCAATGATTGCGCAGTTGAGTGATCGACAGCTGCGCATATTTGGATTTTTGAGCATGCTTGCGGGTTTGTTGTTGCTGGCATTTATTCGCAACTGAATTAATTGACGACCGAGATGGGTCGCAGACTGGACGAATTTAAGTGGGTAAGAACGTAGTCGTTGTAGGCGCCCAGTGGGGCGACGAAGGCAAAGGCAAAATCGTCGATTTGCTGACTGAAAAGGCGCGTGCCGTTGTGCGCTTCCAGGGCGGCCATAATGCCGGTCATACGCTGATTATCGGTGGTCAGAAAACCGTATTGCACCTCGTGCCGTCGGGCATCTTGCGCGATGGTGTTGTTTGCATCATCGGCAATGGCGTCGTCGTGCATTTGCCGTCACTCATAAAGGAAATGGATGCGTTGATTGCGCGCGGCATCGATGTCGAGAGCCGGCTCATGATAAGCGCAGCCTGCCCGCTGATTTTGCCAAGTCACATAGCGCTTGATCAGGCACGCGAAGCGGCACGCGGTGATCAGAAGATTGGCACCACAGGCCGTGGCATCGGCCCCGCATACGAGGACAAGGTTGCACGCCGCGGTCTGCGCATCTCTGATCTGTTTGATGCGGATGTTTTCCGTGAGCGCCTGCGGGCGAGCTCTGAACTGCATAACTTCCTGCTGGTGAAGTATTACGGTCAACCCGCCGTCGATCCGGACGCAGTAGCGGAGGAATGGCTCGCTATGGCTGAACGCATCGGCCCGATGGTTGCCGACACCGCCGGACATATAGGCAAATTGCAAAGCGAGGGTGCCGACTTGCTGTTCGAGGGCGCCCAGGGCACGTTGCTCGACATCGATCACGGCACATACCCGTACGTAACGTCTTCCAATACGACCGCGGGCGCTGCATCGACCGGGGCCGGCGTCGGGCCGACGCGTTTCGATGGTGTGCTGGGTATTATCAAGGCCTATACCACCCGTGTCGGGTCCGGGCCCTTTCCGACGGAATTGCTCGACGAGACCGGTGCCCAGCTCGCGAGGATCGGTGCGGAGTTTGGGTCTACCACGGGCCGGCCGCGTCGCTGCGGCTGGTTCGATGCCGTCATTGCAAAGCGCGCTGTGTTGACCAGCGGCATTAGCGGCCTGTGTATTACCAAACTCGATGTCATGGATGAGCTCGATACCGTCAAGATATGTGTCGCGTATCGTTTGAACGGTGAGTTGCTTGATGCGCCGCCCGCGCTGGTCGATCATTTTTGCGACTGCGAACCAGTCTACGAAGAACTTCCAGGATGGAAGCAAAGTACCGCCGGAATTACTGACTACGAGAAGTTGCCCGCAGCTGCGCGCGCTTACCTCGATCGTATCCAGGCCATTCTGGACGTGCCTGTCGATCTGATTTCGACCGGTGCGGATCGCGAACACACGATTGTGTTGCGGCATCCGTTTGACTGATTGAGCAACTAGCCCCTTGAACACGCACGGCAGGTAAATTAAGAGATGCGGTCAGGCTGGCTTGGATGGGTTAAAGGACGCTTACTGGCGACGATAGTCGTCGTGAGTTTTGTGACCTTATCGGCGGGTTGCAGTACCCGTTTCTTCTACGACCGTATCGATACCTACATCGTCTGGCAGGTTGGCAGTTACGTAAGCCTCGACAAAACCCAGAAAGCAGATCTCAAGAAGCGTGTCAGCGACTACCTGAATATCGTACGGCTCGACGAATTGCCCCGGGCCGCCGAACTTCTGACCGCCATTAGTGCGGATCTGAATTCGGGGCGGGTAACACCGCAAATGATTGACGTGCGGTTCCATGAAATGCTTGCCCTCAGTGAAGAAGTCATGATCGGGATCGTGCCGGATGCCGACTGGCTTTTGCAAACCCTTAGCGACGACCAGATTCGGGAACTGGCTGACAGCTTGCAGGAGCTCAACGATGAGATGTACGAAGAGTATTCCGGGCGTACCGAGCAGGAACGACGCGAGCGCCGTAACAAGTCGTCCGTCAGCGCAATCGAGCGCTTTACCGGACGTTTGAACGATTCTCAG
>Ga0316195_10000605_pt1 | contig 14698 bp, 9 predicted proteins | sample Phised1_MG_FD_204937 | JGI IMG/M metagenome (GOLD analysis project Ga0316195, IMG submission 204937) | Coastal sediment microbial communities from Maine, United States - Phippsburg sediment 1 | ecosystem: Environmental > Aquatic > Marine > Coastal > Sediment | place: USA: Maine | collected... | reverse complement strand
TTGCAAAGTCGGTGTAGGTGAGCACCATGCCGGGCGCGACCCGATCGAACATCGCCGGCGCTACGGCGAGGTAACCCTCCGCAGAAAAGTTTTCAGTGACCGCCTTAATGTGATCGGTCAGACCGAATATTTCCTGCAGAATAATCAACCCGCCCAGAGCTTTGCCTTCCGGCCGGGCCACAAAGGCTTCGAGTACATGGCCGTCGTCAGCCTCAAGCTTTACTGTTTCAGATGCCATAGAAATAGACCTGCGAATGATCGTCGTCTGTCACTATTCGAATGCGCGCAGTATATACAGATTAAATTCAATATTTACGGTAGCACCTATCCACTCGGTACTCGCCCAGTCGCCCTGCCCTACGCCAAAATCAAGCCGGTTTATAGATGCCTTGCCCTGCAGGCGACCCGTTTCAGCGTTATCGTCTATGGCCATGTCTAATTCCAGTTGCACCGGCCGGCTGACTCCACGCAAAAGCAATTCGCCGGTTGCCTTGAAACGGCCATTGCCGAGTTGCTGGATGGCGTCGCTGCTGAAAGTAGCTTCAGGCCACTGGGTGATATCGAACCAGTCTTCCTGCTTAAGGTAGTCGTCGCGTTCACTGTTGAGCGTATCTACGGATGCCAGGCGGATAGTCGAGCCGATGTCCATGATAGTGAATCCGGGACCGGAAGGCTGGAGACGGATTCCCGCGCTGAATTCCTTGAAGCGGCCGCTGAATTCTGCGCCCTCCTGTGTGGCGGTGAACACAAGCGTACTTTTTGTCGAGTCAGCGACCCAGTTCTGGGGCCCTTCCACCGGCGTCTGTGCCGCAATCGGCCCCGCCAGAAGCTGGCCTGCCGCAAGCGCAGCGATAAGGAGGCTGGTTGGCCGGGCGGTCAACGCTTCCCAATCCAGGGCAACATGCTGTAAAGCACGTTGTCCCTGTCCCGGAAATGGTGTTTAAGTCCGGCGGCAATATGCAGAGCAACGAGCGTCAGCAGCACGAAGGCCTGCATTTCATGCACTTCCTCCATGCTTTCCATCAGCGCCTTGTCCGGGCCAACAAGACTCGGGAGCCGGATCATGCCAAACACAATCACAGGGATATTGGCCGCGGATGACATGACCCACCCGGTTACAGGCATCACCATGACGAGCAGATACAGCAGGCCCTGGGTCAGTCGGGCGAGAATTTTCTCGTAGGCAGGAGTGCCTGGCGGAAGTTGCGGCCGTTTGCCGAGCAGCGCGCGAAGCAGTCGCAAGACGGCCAGCGTGAACAGCAACATCCCAAAGGACTTGTGTAACGCATAGTTACTCAACTTATCAGGCCCGACCGGGAGGTCCACCATGTACCATGCAAGTGGAATCTGCACCAGCAACAAAGCCGCGATCGACCAGTGCAGCAATCGTGCCGGAAAACTGTATTTCTCTGCCATGCCTTGGTATTCCATCAGCGTTTTTGAGCATCCACATCGCGACCGCTAATCAGATCCTCGAGTGAAGGCGGTTCATGTCCAGGACCCATTTTCCCCGTATCGAGACGCCGAAAGTAGTCCTTGTAAAGAGCCATCGCTTGCGACGCAAACAGCCACATTATAGGGACGTTGACGAACAACATGATACCGGTGCCAAGCCCGGTGAGATTGTCGAGTTGGGCATCGGTGCGCAGGAACCCTGCGGTTGCCACAACCGCAAGCAGGCAATACACGATTTTGTAAGGCATGACGGAACGATCGCCCGCCAGATATACCATCGCCTGCTCGCCATAATAGCTGTAGGAAATCATCGTCGAAATTGCGAACAGCCAAACAGTAAGGGTTACAAGCCACTTTCCGAGCCCCGGAGTAACCGTGTCGAACGCTTTGGCTGTTAAGGTTGCCCCGACATAGCTGAGGTAAATGCCGCGATCATAAATAACCGGTTTCTTGCTCGAGTCTATGTTGCTCCATTCGACCAGTACCTCACCGCTGCTTGTGACGGCGACATAGCCATGCACCCGGTGGAAGTCGTTGCCCGTATTTATATTTTGATCGCCGCGCACAACCAGAAAGACGGCATCGCCATTGATAAATTCGCCTGTTGACCTGTCCGAGATCCGGGTTGGTTCCAGTGACCAGACACCCGGTTCGGTCTGCTGCAGAACCGGATCGTCCACGAGCACCGCTTCAGCGCCGCGTTGCCAGACGCCCGTGATCAGGATGACCATCGCCGTAAGCGTGCAAACGACTATAGTATCCAGAAAGGGTTCGAGCCCGGCCACGATACCTTCTCGCACGGGCTCCCTGGTTTTGGCAGCCGAATGGGCCATCGGCGAAGTGCCTTGTCCGGCTTCATTCGAAAAAATAGCGCGCTTCATGCCAAACATGAATGCATAGCCCATTGTGCCGCCGATAAATGCACCGGATGCATCGACCGATGAGAAGGCGCCTTCGAATATAAGACTAAACATCCCGGGAATTTCTGTGAAATTCACCGTGAGCACATAGAGGGAGGCAAGCAAGTACAGCGTGATCATGATGGGCACGAGCCGCCCCGTTACTGCACCGATACGCTTGATGCCGCCGATAATCACCATCCCTACGAGGGTGGCGAGGACAATGCCTGTTGCGACTCCGGGCACCCCAAAATATTCCTCGGTTATTGTGCCCACGTTCCAGGCCTGGAACATGTTTCCACCGGTTGCCGCCATGACCAGGCAGGTGATGCAAAACAGCCCGCCCAGAAAATGACCGATTTTGCCCGAACGCGGGAATCGCGCTTTCAGCCCTTTGCTGACAACGTACATCGGTCCGCCATGCGGGTTATCCGGATCATCTGTATTCCGGTAGAGCATGGACAGTGTGACCTCGGTCATTTTTGTCGCCATGCCCAGAAAGCCGATGATCCACATCCAGAACACTGCGCCTGGCCCGCCGAGGGAAATAGCGATGGCTACGCCGCCGATATTGCCGAGTCCAACGGTTGCTGAGAGGGCTGTCGAAAGCGCCTGAAAGTGATTGATGGCGCCCGGATCATCACTGTCATCAAAACGCCCGCGAATGACATGTATGCCGTGCGTAAGCGCCCGGTATTGGCTGAAGCCACTCCAGACTGTAAAGCTGAGCCCGGTAAAGACCATGATGTATAGAACATAGTCATGCCAGAGTATGGCGTTTATCTGTACCAGAAAATCATCCATGGCTAACGCGTCCCTCTAGTGTCTGAGTGCTATCCATCCGGCCCAATTGGGAACTGCTTGCTTTACTGTTTGCGCTTTCGCGCAGCCTACTTTTCGACTATTGCCGTGACCCCCATCCCGCCGGCGGTGCAAATGGAAATCAGGCCACGACCGCCATTTGCAGCATTGATTTGCTTTGCGAGAGTTGCAAGTATTCGCGCCCCCGTAGCGGCAAACGGGTGTCCGATAGCCAGACTGCCGCCATTAATATTCAAGCGGCTGCGGTCGATGGAGCCCAGCGCATCTGCACGGCCAAGTTTATCGCGGCAGAATTCCGTGCTCTCCCAGGCTTTGAGCGTTGCAAGCGTCTGTGCAGCAAACGCTTCATGTATCTCGTAGAAGTCGAAATCGCCCAAACCCAGTTGCGCATCCTTCAGCATGTCCGCAACGGCGTATGCGGGCGCCAGCAGCAACCCTTCCTTATAAATGAAATCCACCGCCGCTACTTTGCCGTAGCGCAGATAAGCGAGCACCGGCAGCCCGCGTTCGGCAGCCCATTCTTCGGACGCAAGCAGTACGGTGCCGGCACCATCTGTCAGCGGCGTGCTGTTGCCTGCGGTCATGGTGCCTTGAGGACCTGGATCAAATACGGGTTTTAGTTTTGCCAGCTTCTCGACCGATGTGTCGGCGCGTATGTTGTTGTCGCGTGTAGCACCTGCATAGGGTACGACGAGATCGTCGTAAAAGCCGGCATCCCAGGCGCGCGCTGCATTAATATGGCTATGCCATGCGAGCTCATCCTGTTCTTCTCGGCCAATATGCCATTGCTTCGCCGTGAGCTCCGTGCTCTGGCCCATCGATAACCCTGTCCGCGGCTCTACCACTCCGGGCACGGACGGTTTGAACATTGACGGACGCAAGCCAAGCCAAGGCCTGAGTCTTGCGCCAAGCGTCTTGCCGCGGGCACTGTTTAACAGCAGCTGCTGGTATTCATGAGGGTAAACGACAGGCGTATCACTGATCGTGTCTGCGCCGCCCGCTATACCGGAATCGATCTGTCCCAGCGCAATCTTGTTGCCTATCAGTATTGCTGCCTCAAGGCCGGTGCCGCATGCCCGTTGCAGATCAAAGGCGGGGGTTTCAGGTGCAAGTAGCGAACCCAGGACACACTCCCGTGCGAGGTTCCAGTCGCGTGAATGCTTGATGACGGCGCCCAGTGAGACGTCACCCAGGCGCTCGCCCTGAAGCCTGAACCGATCGACCAGCCCGTTGAGCGCGGCTGTCAGCATGTCCTGGTTCGAACGTTCAGCATAGTTTGTGTACGCTCGACAGAAGGGGATACGAACTCCTCCTATGATTGCGACACGACGAGGTTCACGGTAGTGCATGGCAGGCTCCGCGCAAAGTGATGCGTCCAGAGCCTTAAGATAGACCGGTTAACGGCAGATTTCGACCTTTAGATTACGAGGTGCGCTTCTTCGACGCTGGTGTTTGGTCGTCCCAGCGGCATGTTGCGATGGGGGAATCGACCGAATTCAGCAATGATGTCACGCCGCAGTTCTGCAAATTGAGCCACGGTTTCAAAAGTATCGCGCAATGTGGACGATACGCGGCTCGCCAATGCATTGTAGATTTTCACAGAAGTTTGCTGAATTTTTATCGATTCCGCGCGCTGTAATGGCATAAAGAAAAACAGCTGCTCCAGTGCGTTCAGCTGCTTATAGGAATCGTTTGCGACGCCCTGCTCACAGAGCTTGAGGGCTTTGCGGTCGCCGCGGTAAGCCCGTCGGTCATCTCCATAAATGCGACGTGGAAACTGCTCAAGTAGCAGTATCAGGGCAAGCCGCCCTCGCGGGCAGGTGGCCCAGTCGTCAAGCTCGCCCGAAAGCGCCTGTTCGACGAGCCCGGAGAAGCGTTCGCTCAGTTCCGTCTCAAAAGCGGTGTTATTGCCAAACCAGCAGTTCATGCGGCTGTCCAGCGTCAGTTCGTCTAGCTGGCGGACCGCAAACCAGAAGTCCAGCAGGGCATCAAATTGTGCGTTGTTCATAGGTAAAAGATAATGACAGGCGAACCACCCACAGACTTTGACCGGCTTCACACTCACAGACTCGCAATGCCCATCCGGCGGGGGTTTCAGGCCCGCTTTAGAGGCATTAATTGAGATTGATGCGCGTTTTAATCTATAATGGCGGGCTTCGGCCGCGTGGCCCGAAAGCAACGCAATTCAAGAAATAATAGTTGCAAAAACAATTAGTTAAATTATTTTGGTAGCTGCCGGTCGGGCCTGTTCGGGTGCGGACGTCTACGGTAGATTCCGGTGCAGCAGGCGCATGTCCCGGATGTCGGTGCGGCTGTCAGCCGGCTCCGGCCTGAACACGGATTCGCGCTGTGGCCTGCGGTGCGCGCCGCGCATAAAGCATTTCAGGATGATATGAATGTCGGGCAGGGCCGATTGGCCTGCCCCGAAGCGAGATTACGAGTATGGGTGTGCACAACAGACTTGGCCCGCCGCCGGCTTACGGCCTTTATAGTCCTGACCAGGAGCACGATTCCTGTGGAGTCGGGTTCGTCGCCCATATCAAGGGTCAGCGGAGCCACCAGATCCTGCGCGATGCGGATCAGCTGGGTTGCCGCATGGATCACCGCGGCGCACGGGGCGCTGAACGCAATACCGGCGATGGTGCAGGTATCCTCACAGCCCTGCCGTACGAGTTTCTGAACCGCGTTGCTCGCGAGGATCTTGGTACCAGCCTGCCGGAGCCCGGCCGTTTTGCAGCCGGAATCGTATTTCTTCCAACCAGCGCTGCGGAGCGTGACAGGTGCAAGTCCGCGATTGCCGCAATATGCGAAGAAGAGGGTCAGGTGCTGCTTGGCTGGCGTGTCGTTCCCACAGATCCCGATGCAGCCGATATAGGTCCAACCGCACGCGCCGCTCAACCCGCCATCGAACAATTGTTTATTGCGGCGGCTGACGGCCTGCCTCGCGATGTATTCGAGCGCCAGCTTTACCTCATTCGTAAACGGGCAAGTCATGTGCTGCGGGGCGATAGCACGCTAAAGCAGGCCAAGATGTTCTACATCTGCAGCCTGTCGACCCGCGTCATTGTCTACAAGGGTATGTTTGCCCCCGGACAGGTCTTCCCTTTTTACCCTGACCTGCAGTGTGCGGATTACACGTCGCATCTCGCGATGGTGCACTCGCGCTTCTCGACCAATACGTTCCCGAGCTGGGATCGCGCTCAACCATGTCGATTGATGTCGCACAATGGCGAAATCAATACTCTGCGCGGCAATATGAACTGGATGAGCGCGCGCGAGGGCATGGCTGAGAGCGCGTTGTTCGGTGACCGGCTTGAGCAACTTTTCCCGGTAATTGAATCAGACGTATCGGACTCGGGCGCGTTCGACAACGTTCTTGAGTTTCTGCTGATGAATGGCCGAACGCTGCAGGAAGCGGTCATGATGATGGTCCCGGAGGCCTGGCAGAAAGATGAGCTGATGTCCGAGCAGAAGCGGGCATTTTATGAATACCAGTCGGCGCTGATGGAACCCTGGGATGGTCCGGCGTCCATTGCATTCACCGATGGTCGTTATATAGGCGCTGTCCTGGATCGCAACGGCTTGCGGCCGAGCCGTTATTACCTGACGCATGACGATCGGGTCATCATGGCCAGCGAGGTGGGTGCGGTATCGATCGATCCGGCCAATGTGAAGTTCAAGGGCCGTCTCGAACCAGGGCGCATGTTCCTGATTGATTTCGAGCTGGGCGAGCTCATCCCGGACCAGCAGCTCAAGGAGGATTTTGCATCCCGCCATCCTTATGCCGAATGGTTGCAGGATCAGCGCATCATTCTTAAAGACCTGCGCAATGATGAGGCAGGCGCGCAGCTGGACGGGCCCTCGCTTATCCAGCGTATGCAGGCTTTCGGTTACACGACGGAAACGCTGCAGTTCATGCTGCTGCCGCTGGTCAACGATTTACGCGACCCGGTTGGTTCGATGGGCAACGATTCAGCGCTTGCCTGCCTCAGCGACAAGCCGCGAATGCTGTACGACTATTTCAAGCAGCTGTTCGCACAGGTTACCAACCCGCCGATCGATTCCATCCGTGAAGAAATAATCATGTCGCTGGAATGCTATATCGGCCCTGAGTTTAACCTGCTCGAACCCACGGCAAAAAATTGCCACCGCCTGGCGCTGAAGCACCCGATACTCAGTAACGAAAATCTGGCGGCTATCAAGTCACTTGATCAGGACGGCTGGAAATCGAAGACGATCGACATCACCTACAAGCGCGTAGCCGGCAAGCAGGGCGTTGAAGCGGCGCTGGACCGGATTTGCAACGAGGCAGAAGATGCTATTGATGCCGGCTTCAGCTTTGTCGTGCTGTCCGATCGAAATATCGGGCATGACCGCGTTGCTCTGAGTTCGCTGCTTGCTTGCGGCGCCGTACACCATCATTTGCTGAAATGTGCAAAGCGCACCCGCATAGGTATCGTTATCGAGACCGGTGAGGCGCGCGAAGTTCATCATCATTGTCTGCTCGTAGGCTATGGCGCCGATGCCATCAATCCCTATCTCGCATTCGAGGCACTTTGGCAGTCGCGGCGTGACGGGCTTGTTGACGCCGAAAAATTCCCCGATGACGAAAGCCTTGTGGATGCCTACCGCAAGGCTATAGCGAAGGGCATGCTTAAAGTCATGGCGCGGATGGGAATTTCCACCTTGCAGTCCTACAAAGGCGCGCAGATTTTCGAAGCTCTGGGTATTGCTGACGAAGTCATTCAGCGCTGTTTTGCGGGCACCGCGAGTCGCCTGCAGGGTGTCGGGTTCGCCATACTCGAAGAGGAAGCACGGCGGCGCCATGCGCTTGCCTATCCCCGTCGCACTGAAGATCATCGCAATGATCTGCCTAATCCCGGCGAGTTCCACTGGCGCGCTACCGGCGAAAAACATGCCTGGAATCCGTTGACGATTGCTTCGTTACAGGCTGCTGCCCGCGGCAACAACGCAGCGGCCTATGAGAAATTCGCTGCACAGATTAACGACGACTCGCAGGCTAATTGCACCTTGCGCGGCTTGCTTGAATTCAAGGCGGCTCCACCCGGTCGGGCAATTCCGATTGAAGAGGTCGAGCCGGCCAGCGAGATCGTGAAACGCTTTGTTACCGGCGCTATGAGCTTTGGATCGATTTCCAAGGAAGCGCATGAAACGCTTGCGATTGCGATGAACCGCGTCGGCGGCAAAAGCAATACGGGCGAGGGTGGCGAGGATCCCGAGCGTTTTGAGCCATTGCCTTCCGGTGATTCGCGCAGGTCAGCGATCAAGCAGATTGCCTCGGGACGCTTTGGGGTCACGGCATGGTACCTGACCAACGCCGATGAGTTGCAGATCAAGATGGCGCAGGGCGCAAAGCCAGGTGAAGGCGGCGAATTGCCTGGTCGCAAAGTCGATGAAGTAATCGCGCGCATACGGCACTCAACACCCGGCGTGGGCCTCATTAGTCCGCCCCCGCATCATGACATCTACTCTATCGAGGATTTGTCGCAGCTCATTCATGACCTTAAAAATTCCAACCCGGAGGCGCGCATCAGCGTGAAGCTGGTGTCTGAAGTGGGCGTAGGTACGGTTGCCGCCGGCGTGGCAAAGGCACATGCCGACCATATTCTGGTATCGGGCGACAATGGCGGGACCGGTGCATCTCCGCTTACCAGTATCAAGCACGCCGGTTTGCCTTGGGAGCTCGGCATTGCTGAAACTCACCAGACGCTCGTGCTGAACGATCTGCGCAGCCGTGTCGTCCTGCAGGCCGATGGCGGCATCAAGACCGGCCGCGACGTAGTGATAGCGGCGTTGCTGGGTGCTGAGGAAATGGGTTTCTCGACTGCGCCGCTCATTACGCTCGGATGCATCATGATGCGTAAATGCCATCTGAATACGTGTCCTGTCGGTATTGCCACACAGGATCCGGTGCTGCGAAAGAAATTTACCGGGCAGCCGGAGCACGTGGTGAACTATTTGTTCATGGTGGCCGAGGAAGCGCGACGCATCATGGCAGAACTGGGTTTCCGCAGAATTATCGATCTGATCGGACGTACCGATATGCTCGATATACGCCACGCCGTCAATCATTGGAAGGCAGACGGCCTTGACCTGCGTCCGATTCTCGCGCCGGCAATAAAGCCGCACAAGAATGTGGAGGTTCGTTGCACGCAGGAACAGGACCATGGGCTCGAACTGGCGCTCGACAACCGGCTGATTGTCATGGCCAGGGATGCTATCTACAAGAATGAGAAGGTTAGCCTGGAGATGCCTATTCTCAACATCAATCGTGCCGTAGGCACGATGCTGAGCCATACGGTCGTCAAGAAATGGGGCGAACGCGGCCTGCCGATCGATACGATTCACATCAGGTTTTACGGTTCTGCCGGTCAGAGCTTCGGCGCATTTCTTGCTCGCGGCATTACGCTGGAGCTCGAAGGTGACAGCAACGACTACGTTGGCAAGGGGTTGTCGGGCGGCAGGGTGATTGTCTACCCGCCTAAAGAGAGCACTTTCGTCGCGGAGGACAACGTCATTATCGGTAATGTGGCGCTCTATGGCGCCACCAGTGGCCGGGCATTTTTCCGCGGGCGTGCTGCTGAGCGCTTCTGCGTAAGAAATAGCGGCGCGCGCGCTGTCGTCGAGGGCGTCGGTGATCACGGTTGCGAGTACATGACCGGCGGCCGCGCGGTCATACTTGGCCCGACCGGCCGCAATTTTGCAGCCGGCATGTCAGGGGGCATCGCCTACGTTTGGGACGTAAACGGCGACTTTCGCTCGAAGTGCAACACCGGCATGGTGGATCTCGATCCGGTCGAGCATGATGACGAGATATCGGAACTGCGTGAACTGATCGAGCTGCATTTGAGCTATACGGGGTCGGCGGTCGCGGAGCGCGTGCTCGAAGAGTGGCCTGAAGTGCTAAGTCAGTTCGTGAAGGTGATGCCTACCGATTACAAGCGAGTTCTCGCGGAGCGCCGGCGTCACGACGAGGAAATCGAGGCGACTATCCGCGATGCCGATCAGACCGGCTCCTTCATAGCTGCGGGGATTTAATCATGGGTAAGCCAACAGGATTCATGGAGTATCCGCGTCGCACCGTTCCGTATCGGGAAGAAAAGGAGCGTCTGCGCGACTACCGTGAAATCTATACCGAAGCCAATGAAGACCGGCTGCGCCGTCAGGGCGCCCGATGTATGGATTGCGGCGTGCCCTTTTGTCAGTCAGCAACCGGTTGCCCGATTGAGAACCTCATTCCGGAGTGGAACGACCTCGTCTATCGCGGGCGCTGGCAGGAGGCTTTAGAGCGCCTGCACAAAACCAACAATTTCCCCGAGTTTACGGGGCGTGTCTGTCCTGCCCCCTGCGAAGGGGCCTGTGTACTGGGCATAAACAACCCGGCGGTCTCGATCAAAAATATAGAAAACGCAATCATCGACAGGGGTTTCGCGGAGGGTTGGGTGGTCGCCGAGCATCCAAAGGAGCGCAGCGGCAAGACAGTTGCGATTGTTGGTTCGGGGCCCGCGGGGCTCGCCGCTGCCGAGCAGCTCAATCATGCAGGCCATGAAGTCACCGTCTATGAGCGCGCCGATCGCATTGGCGGATTGCTTATGTACGGCATTCCCAATATGAAGCTTGAGAAGTCACTGGTTGACCGACGTGTGAATCTCATGCGTGAGGCAGGCATAAGGTTTGTAACCGGCACAGATATAGGCCGTGACATCACACCGCAGCAGTTGCAGAAGGATTTTGATGCGGTACTGTTCGCCACCGGATCCACCCGGCCGCGCGATCTGCCTGTGCCTGGCCGCGATCTTAAGGGCGTGCATTTTGCGATGGAGTTTCTGACGGCGAACACACGCAGCTTGCTCGATTCGCAGCTTAAAGATGGCAAGTACATCAGCGCTAATGGCAAGAAAGTTGTTGTAATTGGCGGCGGTGATACCGGCACGGACTGTATTGCAACTTCATTGCGACATGGCTGCACCAGCATGGTCAATCTGGAGTTGTTGCCGCAGCCGCCTGCAGAGCGCTCCGAAAACAACCCATGGCCCGAGTGGCCCGTCATCATGCGCACTGATTATGGGCATGAAGAAGCGATAGCGAAGTTTGGTTGCGATCCGCGCTATTACACGATAGTTACCAAAGCTTTTGTGGATGATGGCAATGGTAATGTTGCCGGCGTAAAGACCGTACGTGTCGAATGGATCGATAATGCCGGTCGCCGCGAGATGCGGGAGATTCCCGGCAGCGAGCAGATTTACGAAGCGGACCTGGTTTTACTTGCGATGGGGTTTCTTGGTCCGGAAACCTATGTGGCCGAGCCGCTGAAAATTGATCTGGATGCGCGCGGTAACTACAAAGCTGCGCACGGCGGGTTTCAGACGAACGTTACAGGTGTGTTTGCGGCAGGTGATTGCCGTCGCGGTCAGTCACTGGTTGTCTGGGGCATCAATGAGGGCCGTGGCGCCGCGCGAGCGATCGACGAATACCTGACGGGTCAGAGCCAGTTACCGGCGCCCGGCATTACCCAAGGTCTCGCTACCGGTTAATTGAAGTGGCTTGCTCGCAACCGGCTCTCGCCGGGGCGCGAGCATGTTCTATTGGCAAATTTTGTTGAAGTTGCCCAGTTCAGCCGGATAACGGGTACCCTCAAGTACTTCGGGAACCATGCCATCGCCGCGGGTTTCAATAATCCAGTTCCACACGATGTTGCCGTTAGCGTCGATCTCAAAGACCCGTCCGCCATGCGCTTCAGTAATAAGTCTGTTGCCGTTAGCAAGCAACTGATGTTTGCCACCCGTTTGTGTATAGAACGCCTGTTCTTCCGTCAGGGGGTAGACCGTCTTCCATTCGTTAGTGGCCGGGTCAACACTCACGAGTTGTGAAGGCCCCAAACGCATCCCCGCTTGAGTCATATCGTCATGGTTGTCGAAGATGGTAATGCGTCCGTCGGGCTCAAAGTCCGGATCGTGCTGATGAATAAGAGGATGCTGAAAGTGCCACTTAACCTTCTCGGTCACTCCATCAATCACCAGGACGGTACTAAGGTTGCGCAAGGAAACCATGATATCGCCCGGAGCAAACATCGGGAACTTGCTGGCCATCGACTCACTGAGCACTTCCACATCATTGAGATGCGTAATGTCGAGCGTCTTGAAACCACCGGCCAAGAGGTCGCCGTAGCCTGATTCATAAATAGATTTAAGTAAGAAAATCTCTCGCAGAATCTTTCCATCGGGTGATACCTGCAAAGCCGTTTCGTCGACGAACTCCGGTTCAGGATGCACATACTCAGGATTTTTCTCATAGCGCCAGTTGAGCCCGGAAACCCAGAAGTTGCCATTGTCATCGCGAAAAACCGAATGATGGGTCCGGTACGGCACTGTCCAGACGACATCGCCGCATGCGTTCATCCGCACGAGACCGGCATATTCAACGTTGAAAACAATGTCGCCACCCGGCAATAGCCAAGTGCCGTGGACGTAATTGTTAGGGTTGCTCATCTGGGCGCCGACATGATCGCTAAAGGGCGTTTCCGGCCATATTTCATCGGGATGGATTTCCCATTCATGCAGAAGGGCACCCTCCAAATCAAAGAGGCGGATGGCTGGCTGCCACCTGCCTTGCTTGAACCAGTAACTGGTTACCAGGGTAATACCAGGCTGCACCTGTCCCGCTGTGTTGATCGTTACGCCGGACTCTGAATAACGAGCCGGATAAAGCTGATGCATGTTAGTGACCGATCGCTCGCCCGGGGCTCCTTCGGCAAGAGCATATACGGCTTGATAAACCGCGCGTATCTGCTGGCTTGGATATATATCAAATATCATCACTGTTACGCCTGCCAGGAATGCCAGAAAAGCCAGTGCGCCGGCAAACAGGAGTGCGCCAAAAAATTCTTTCATCGCCATCTATGCCATCATAGTATTGTCATAGGAGACATTTCTGAGTGAAGCCAGTTTAACCAGCTTTGGCACCGTAAACCAACGATACTTGCAAGCTTCCACTATTACCGCAAATGAAGGCGATTGACGCTGCGTATTAGCCGGAGCAAAAGACAACCAGCCTTGGTTTGCACACTTACGATCTTATCGCGCAGCTCACTTGGTTCAATTTATGCGGCTTATCGGACAACTAATTCTCATCGCATTAATCACGCTTGCACTCGCCGAAGTTGGTGCTCGACTTCTCCTCCCCAGACCTGGCTTGCAACCTTTCCCACCAAGTCAGCCGCCAGAACTGCTTGTACCTGACCCGATTCGCAGTTTTGCGTATCGACCCGGTTTCAACGGTAAGGTTCACGAAGATGCGAATAGCATAGATGTAAAAATCAATGCATTAAGCATGCGTGACGATCCGGTTCAACAGAATGAGCACATCGACATCCTTGCGGTTGGCGATTCTTTTACTGTCGGCTACATGGTCGAAGCCAACCAGGCCTGGCCCGCACGGCTGGAACATTATCTGGGCCAAGCCGTGCCCGACTCACAACCGATCAGAGTTCTAAATGCTGCTGTGTCCGGATACAGTATGGAGCAAATACGACTTACCGCAGAAAAGTATGCCTATCTGCATCCGGACATAGTAGTTGCAGGTGTTTTGCCCTTTGTTGCCGATAGACTCGTAAATCCATATCAATGGTTTGAAGGGTATGCGGTTCGCGCCAAGAAAATTCCATTTCTCCGGAAAGCAGAGGGTGGATTCTTAACCGCCAATCCGGATTCCATTTTCTCTGCCGAAACCCAATTCTGGATAATGCAGAACTTCCGGTTTGGGGCTGCGGTCTGGCTGGCATTGCGCAATTTAGGTTCCGAAGAAGTTTCCTATGCCGATTCTTCTGAAACCCGGAATCCGGATGCCCTCTTTGACTTATTGAAAAAGGAAATCCTCAAGCTGCGCGACTTCACCAAGGCCAACGGTCAAAAACTGGTTATATTGATGATCGGCTTCCAGCAACCTGATGGCAGCTTCGGCGATGGTGTAAAGCGGCAAAATGGCGAAATCCGGGATTTCTGCATAGCGCAAGGTATCCCCGTCTACGATCCTCTCCCATTGCTGGAAGAAAATTCCGACGGACCGAATTTCCGGATTTCACCTGGCGACTATCACTGGACTCCGCGGGCCCACGACATTGCCGCTTCCGGGCTGTCAAAATATCTAAAAACGCTGGAAGACGCCGGAATGTAGTTGAATTCGTGACAGCGGCAACAGGTTGCTACGATCGTCAATTTGCTGCCGTCTATGGCGCCAAATGCCGAACCATCGCGAACCCGATCGTCAAGGAAATTACAATCCTGCTTTTGTCAGAACGCGGGGCCGCCTGCACGCGTTGCGCGGCGTTCCGGGCGCTGCCACTTTCCAACCTCTACAGCCACCCAATACATGTGGCTTCAAAAGCAAGCCAGCGTTAGAATCCAGACAAAGCGCAGCGGGTGTCGTCTAATGGTAGGGCCTCAGCTTCCCAAGCTGAAGACGTGGGTTCGATTCCCATCACCCGCTCCAATCATCACGAAGCG
>Ga0316195_10000604_pt1 | contig 14699 bp, 8 predicted proteins | sample Phised1_MG_FD_204937 | JGI IMG/M metagenome (GOLD analysis project Ga0316195, IMG submission 204937) | Coastal sediment microbial communities from Maine, United States - Phippsburg sediment 1 | ecosystem: Environmental > Aquatic > Marine > Coastal > Sediment | place: USA: Maine | collected... | reverse complement strand
ACCGGTTCGCTGGTCTTGGCGGCGGAATGTGCCATGGGCGAGGAACCCTCGCCGGCCTCATTGGAGAACAACGCGCGTTTCATGCCGAACATGAATGCGAAGCCCACCGTTCCGCCGATAAAGGCGCCACCGGCCTCGCTGGTTGAGAAGGCTGAGCGGAAAATGAGCATGAACATTTCCGGAATCAACTGGACGTTCACTGCCAGCACATAGGTGCCGGCCATCATGTACATGGTGACCATGACCGGGACCAGGCGTCCGGTTGCGGCGCCAATGCGCTTGATGCCACCAATAATGACGACTCCCACCACGATGGACAGGATGATTCCCGATGCAATGCTGGGGATGCCGAAGTAGGTCTGGGTGATTTCTCCCACGTTCCAGGCCTGGAACATGTTGCCGCCAATCAGTGTGGAGATCAGCAGGCATACGCAGAACACGGAGGCCAATACCTTGCCGGGCCCCGCAAGTTTCGGATGCACCAGGGGCAGGCCGTTCTTCGCCACCCACATGGGTCCACCGTGGGGGTTGTCCGGATCATCGGTGTTCCGGTGCAACATGGACAGGGTGACCTCGGTCAGCTTGGTGGCCATCCCAAAGAAGCCCACCACCCACATCCAGAAAATCGCGCCGGGTCCGCCCAGGGACACTGCCAGGGCCACGCCGCCGATATTGCCCAGTCCAACGGTGGCTGACAGGGCGGTGGACAGGGCCTGGAAATGGTTAATGGCGCCGGGTGCGTCAGGATCATCGTAATGTCCGCGCAGCACGCGCCAGCCGTGGGTAAGCGCCCGGTACTGGCTGAAGCCGCTCCAGAATGTAAGCACAACACCGGTACCCAGCAGGGTAAACAACACGTAGTTGTGCCAGATGATGGCGTTGATGTCGGTGATGATCTGGTTGAATAACTGCATCAATAATCCCTGGTCTGCGGCTGCGCAGACAGGGTATCACCCCTTGGGGAAGGGGTGGCAAGTCGGGTGCTGGTTTGGCGGCCGGGCGCGAGGCCCGGCCTGCCAGTTATTTTCTCAGGCTGCTTCCACGATAGCAGTCACGCCCATTCCACCTGCGGTGCAGATAGAAATCAGGGCGCGGCCGGAGCCTTTCTCGGCCAGCAACTTGGCTGCATTGGCCAGCACCCGGGTTCCCGTGGCGGCGAACGGATGACCGGCGGCAAGACTGCTGCCTTTCACGTTCAGCTTCGCACGATCGATGCTGCCCAGGGCATCACGACCCAGCCGTTCACGACACCAGGTATCTGACTCCCAGGCTTTCAGGGTGCACAGTACCTGTGCGGCAAACGCTTCGTGGATTTCGTAGAAATCAAAATCCTGAAGGGTCAGCCTGGCATCGTCCAGCATCCTGGAGACGGCATAGGCAGGAGCCATGAGCAGGCCTTCGTCATGTACGAAGTCTACCGCGGCAACTTTTCCGAATGTCAGGTAGGCCTGGATTGGCAAACCACGTTCTTTGGCCCAGTCTTCGCTGGCCAGCAGGACGGCGGAAGCGCCATCGGTCAGCGGAGTGCTGTTGCCGGCAGTCAGGGTGCCCTGACCGCTCTTTCGATCGAAGGCAGGTTTCAGCTTGCCCAGTTTTTCCATGCTGCTATCGCCGCGCATGTTGTTGTCGCGGGTCAGGCCGCAGAATTCGATGACCAGGTCATCATAAAACCCATCTTCATAGGCCGCGGCCATTTTCAAATGGCTTTCCATGGCCAGTTGGTCCTGGTCCTGGCGGGAAATATTCCACTGCTTGGCCATGATCTCGCAGCTTTCACCCATGCTCAGACCGGTACGCGGTTCCAGCACGCCAGGCAGCGAGGGCTTGAAATGTTTCGGGCGGATTTTCAGCAGCGGCTTGATCTTGTCGATCGGTTTGCGGCCGCGATTGGCGGCCATCAGTATCTGCCGGTAGGAATCCGGGTACACGATGGGTACATCGCTGATCGTGTCGGAGCCGCCGGCGATGCCGGAGTCGATCTGACCCGAAGCAATTTTCAAGCCGATGATGATGGCTGATTCCAGTGCCGTGCCGCAGGCGCGCTGGAGGTCGAACCCGGGGGTTAGGGGGGACAGGCCACTACCCAGAACCGATTCCCGGGTAAGGTTGAAATCGCTGCTGTGCTTGATTACGGCGCCAGCTGCGACATCGCCAAGTACCTGGCCTCGCAAATCATATTTCTGCACCAGTCCCTTGAATGCGGCGGTGAGCATTTGTCGGTTGCCGACCTTGGTGTAAACCGTATGGGAGCGCGCGAAGGGAATACGTGAGCCGCCGATAATCGCAACGCGACGTGGTTGTCCCGTGTACATAGTGATCCCTCTTGAAAAGAAAGGTGAAGGGAAGGTTTTAACTACGCTGATGGTAACACATGCATGGGTTCGCTAATTGGCTGCACGCCGGCTCTGGACTCAGGATAAGATGCCAACCATGAGTCACCCAGTCACCTATTCCCATCCCCGCTCCCTGGCCCATCACGGCCAGAGTATTTTGACTCTTGGCCTGCCCCTGGTTGCCAATAATTTGGCCACCATGGGAATGGGTTTCACCGACACGGTGATGGCGGGTCAGCTGGGTGGCCATGCCCTGGCTGCGGTCGCGATTGGAAACACCCTTTGGTACACGGCGCAGCTTGGCGGCATGGGTGTGTTGATGGCAGTCAGTCCCATGGTCGCCCATGCCCTGGGAGCGAATCAACCGGAGAAAGTAACCGGGCTGGTGAAGCAGTCTTTCTGGATCGCGCTAATGCTTGGAGTGCTTGGCCTGTTCCTGTTGAACCTGGCAGGTCCGTTTTTCCTGGCGGTGGGTGTGGATCCCGATGTGGTGCCCACTGCGACCAGCTACCTGTCCGCCATCGCCTGGGGCCTGCCCGCAATACTCGGCTATCTTTGTCTTCGATATATGTCCGAAGGCATGGGCCATACCCGGCCCCTGATGTATTTTGCCTTTCTCGGGTTGATCCTGAATGCGGCCGGCAACTATGTGCTGATGTACGGAAAATTTGGATTTCCCGCCATGGGGGCGGTGGGTTGCGGCGTATCCTCCGCGTTCACCATGGTGAGCGTGTTGTTGGTCAGTCTCGTCTACGTTCGTCGTTCCCGGCGCTACAGCGAAGTCAAGCTGAGACCCCTGATGGAGGCGCCCAGGTGGGCGTCTATCAAGGAAATACTCGTGCTTGGCTTGCCTATTTCTGCCAGCGCACTGGCCGAGAGTACTTTCTTTCATGCCACGGCCCTGATTATGGCGGCCCTGGGCACCGCCATCGTTGCGGCTCACCAGGTGGCGCTGAACTACGCCGCCACCATGTTCATGATTCCCCTTGCCGTGCACTCGGCAACCACCGTCAGGGTGGGCCACCTTCTGGGTCGGGGATTGGCTGAGGATGCCCGGCGGGCCGGCTTGGCCGGTATCGGCATGAGCATACTGTTCATGCTGGTGTCTGCACTGGTGATGTACCTGGGCCGCTATGCTATCGCCGGCTTCTACACCACCGATGCCACGGTGGTGAACCTGGCGGCCTCGCTGTTGGTTATGGCAGCAATCTTCCAGCTTTCTGATGGTGCAAATATCGCCGCAATGGGAGCGTTGCGAGGCTATCGGGACGCAAAAATTCCTCTCTACCTGGCCATTTTCTCCCACTGGGGCGTGGGGTTTCCGCTGGCCTGGTACCTGGCATTCAAAACCGACGAGGGCCCGGTGGGTGTGTGGTTCGCTATCGTTATCTCCCTGACGCTGTCTGCCTTCTTGCTCATCAGGCGTTTCCTGGTGATTTCCCGCCGGGCGCTACACGCGGATCGGTGACGGGCTATACTGGCCCAGGATTTTAAATCACAGGCTTGCAGGGGTTTTGCAGGCCCGCCTGGAATCGTAATCCAGCAACACCAGCGGAGAATGTTTGTGAAGAAATTGCTACTCGTATTACTAGCTCTTGGCGTGTTGAGCGGGTGCTCAAAGTCGGAGGCACCGACTGCCCAGCAAGAGCCCTCAGTGCAGCAACACCAGGTGCTTAATGACATGGTTGAGCAATACTGGCAGGACAGTCTTGAGTTGAACCCGCTGATGGCGGCTTTCGTTGGCGACAATCGCTACAACGATCGCTGGGTAGGGGGAATCAGTCCCGCAGAACGGGCCGAAAGACAGGCGCACCACCAGAAGTACCTGGAAGCGGCCAGGGATATTGATGCCTCGACCCTGGATGCCGAGGACCGGTTGACCCTGGAGTTGTTCACCGCCGAGCGGGAGATGGAGCTGGAAGGGTTCCGCTATCCCTCTCACTTGATGCCGATCAATCAGTTCAGAAATCCTGCCAGCTATTTTGTACTGCTGGGTTCAGGATCAAGTGTTCATCCGTTCAAGACGGTCAAGGATTACGACGATTTCCTGGGCCGGGTGAATGGTTTCGTGGAATGGTCTGACCAGGCCGTGGTTAATATGCGTGAGGGCATGAAGCAAGGCGTTGTACAGCCCAGGATATTGATGGAAAAAGTGTTGCCGCAGCTTTCGGCGCAGTTCAAGGACAGCGCTGAAGAAACCATGTTCTGGAAGCCAATTACTGATATGCCGGCGGACTTTTCTGAAGAAGATCGCCAGCGTCTGCAGGCGGCCTACAAGGAAACTATTGAAGGTCGATTGATTCCTGTTTACCACGCCCTGCATGACTTTATTGCCGAGGAATACCTGCCCGGCACTCGCGAGAGCGTCGGCATGTCAGGACTGCCCGACGGTGATGCATGGTATGCCTACCGGGTTCGTGAAGTTACCACCACCGATCTGACTCCTGAGCAAATTCACCAGATCGGTCTGGACGAGGTGGCGCGTATCCAGGCCCAGATGGCCCAGGTCATGGAGACAGTCGGTTTTGAGGGTGATCTGCAGGCCTTCTTCGAGTTCCTGAATACCGACCCGCAGTTCTATTTCGAAAAAGAAGAAGACCTGATTGCCGGTTACAACGCATTGCGTGCGGGACTGGATGCGGCAGTGCCTGCAATGTTCGGGCGTATTCCCAAGGCCGGATTTGAGATCAGGCCGGTGGAGGCCTTCAGGGCCAAGTCCGCTTCCGGTGGCAGTTACATGTCGCCATCGCCTGACGGATCCCGTCCCGGGGTGTTTTACGTGAACACCTATGACATGTCGGCAAGGCCCAAGTGGGCCATGGAATCCCTTTTCCTGCATGAGGCGATTCCCGGTCATCACTTCCAGGGCGCCCTGGCGGTGGAGCTTGATCACCTGCCCAGCTTCCGGCGTTTCGGCGGTTACACAGCGTTTTCCGAAGGCTGGGGCCTGTATGCCGAAAGCCTGGGTAAAGAGCTTGGCGCCTACCAGGATCCCTATCAGTATTTCGGCGCCCTGGCGGCAGAACTTTGGCGCGCCATCCGCCTGGTGGTGGATACCGGTCTGCACGCCAAGGACTGGAGTCGTCAGCAGGTGCTGGACTACATGTATGCCAACACCGCTGTCCAGGAAGCCCGTGCGGTATCCGAGGCGGAACGCTACATGGCGATTCCCGGCCAGGCCCTGGCTTACAAGATGGGACAGCTGAAGATTCGCGAACTACGCACCCGGGCAGAAGCCGCCCTGGGTGATAAGTTTGATATCAAGGGTTTTCATGCACAGGTCCTGGAAGACGGGGAATTACCGCTGAGCGTGCTGGAAAATAAAATTGACCGCTGGATTGAAAGCCAGCGTTGATCAGATCATGGGCCGGCGCCTGGCGCCGGCCCATTTATTCCTGTTCGTCCTGTAACGGAATAAATGCCAGCAGGGTGTCCTCATCTGAGCCTGGTTCGAAGCGTGGATTAAAATTCTCCAGCACCTTTAGCATGGGCAGGTTGGTTTCCAGTACCTCCCCACGCAAGCAACAGATTCCGTTCCTCCGGGCTTCCCGGCACAAGTGCTTTAGCATCAATGTGGCGCCACCCAGTCCATGGTAGCGATCTGCCACCACCACCCCGAATTCCGCTGTGACCGGATCGCTACCCTCATCGCGGTGGTAGCGGGCCACGCCAATTCCCTCGTGCTCTCCGCGACCGGCGAACTCGATTCCTATGGACAGGTGCTCGGCAGGATCCTGGTGGGTAAGGTGATCCAGTTCGGACTCGCTCAGATTCGCTTTGTATCCGAGAAAGCGCATGTAAGCGGAGTGAGGGCTGAGCTCCTCAAAGCCGGCCACAAGATTTTCGCGATCTTTGCTCGATAAGGCTCGCAGGATAACCGGACTGCCATCGAGCAGGCGTGCCTTGACGGGCAGGAGACTGGCAGATTTTTTGTCCTTTCCTTCCATGGGATTCACTACCAACGTTTCAGCGTTGCCCGAAATCAGGAGGACTTGCGTCCAGGTAGGCTTCCTCTTCCGGCGTGTTCTTTCTTCCCAGGGCCTCATTACGATGGGGGAAGCGATTGAACTGGGCAACGATATCCCGATGCAACTCTGCGAACTGGCTGAAGGTTCCGAAGGTGGCGCGCAAGGTGGGCTTTACGGTTTCGGCAAGGGTAGTGAAGGTGCGAACTGAAAAATCCTGGACCTTCAGGGATTCCGAATGCTGCATGGGCATATAGAAAAAAGCCCGTTCAATGGGCTCGAGTTGCCGGTCGTGGCCAAGTTCCATGCCCTTGATCGTCAGCTTCAGCACCTGGTGATCCATGATGTAGGCATCTTTGCTGCGACGAAAAATATTCCGTCGAAACTGGTCCAGCAGAATAATCAGCGCGAGGCGCCCCCGGGGTGTGTCAGCCCAGTGGTCCAGTTCACCTGAGGATGCTTTCTCTATGTCTTCGGAGAACAGCGAGCGGATTTTTTCATCCTGTGATTTATCGTCGCCAAACCAGAATGCCATCCGGCCATCAATCTTGAATGCATCCCTGGGGGTTTCGGCAAACCAGAAATTGAGAATTTCTTCAGTTCGTTCTGGCACCTGTTGTTCCTCCATGCAGGCTGGCGACGAGACTGTTTTTGCAAAGATACCTAAGATGGGGGGCGTTGTCCCGTGAATGCTTGAGTGTTGTCGCGTGCTAGACTTTGGGGAACTACCCGGTCGGAATAATAACTATGACGGACAACGGCATTATCGTCGCCACTTTTGTGGCTTATCTGGTCGCGGTGATCGCTATCGGTGTGGTCGCATGGCGGCGAACCAGCAGTCTTCGAGACTACATTCTCGGGGGACGAAGCCTGGGCAAGTGGGTCACCGCATTAAGTGCCCAGGCATCTGATATGAGTGGCTGGCTGCTATTGGGGTTGCCAGGTTATGCCTACCTGGCGGGCCTTGAATCGATATGGTTGCTCAGTGGCCTGCTGATTGGCACTTATCTGAACTGGAAATTTGTCGCCGAGCGCTTGCGTCATGCAACAGAGCGCTATGGTGATGCCCTGACTCTTCCCGACTATCTGGAATCCAGGTTTGATGACCACAGTCGGCTGCTGCGACTGGTTTCCGGAATTTTTATCCTGGTGTTCTTTACCTTCTACACCAGTTCCGGACTGGTGGCAGGCGGCAAGTTATTCGAAAGCGTGTTTGGTCTTCCCTACCTGTGGGCGGTGACCGCCGGTGGCGCCACGGTGGTGCTGTACACCTTCTTTGGTGGATTTCTCGCGGTCAGCTGGACCGATTTCTTGCAGGGCTCGCTGATGTTCCTGGCCTTGATTGCGGTCACTGCGGTGGGTCTTGACAGTGCCGGGGGCCTGTCTGGCCTGGGCATCAGTCTCGAGAACAGCAACCCGAATCTTTTGAATCCGTTTACAAACGTAAGCGGGGCTCCATTAAGCTGGATCGTTATTGTTTCCCTGCTGGGTTGGGGGCTGGGTTATTGCGGACAGCCCCATATCCTTGCCCGTTTCATGGCTATTCGTAAGCCACAGGATATTGGCGCGGCGCGCATGATCGCCATGGTCTGGGTGGGCATCGCGCTGGTGGCGGCCACCCTGGTGGGGCTGGTCGGTATCGGCCTGGTGAGCGAACCGTTGCAAGGCGCAGCAAGTGAAACGGTGTTCATGGTGTTGTCCCGCCTGCTGTTTCATCCGGTGGTCGCCGGAATCTGCCTGGCGGGCATCCTGGCTGCGGTAATGAGCACCGCCGATTCACAACTGCTGGTGGCATCGTCCGCCGTGTCCGAGGACTTCTACAAGGGATTGTGGCGCCCCAACGCCGGCCAGGGCGAGTTGCTCTGGGTCGGACGCCTGGCAGTGGTGGGCATTTCCCTGGTGGCGTTCTACCTTGCCAGGGATCCGGATAGCAAGGTCCTGGACCTGGTGGCCTACGCCTGGGCGGGTTTCGGTGCTGCCTTTGGTCCGGCAATCGTGTTGTCCCTGTATTGGAATGCCATGACTCGCAATGGGGCACTGGCCGGGATCATTGGCGGGGGCCTGACAGTGATTGTCTGGAAGCAACTCAGTGGTGGCTTGTTCGACTTGTACGAAATCGTCCCCGGGGCCCTGGTATCCATATTCTGCATCGTGTTGTTCAGCAAGCTGGGCAACCGTACTTCATAAGCTCCACCCAGGACGGGTGAGGAGTAAATATGTTGCGCTATTGGTGTTTGATAGTTCTTTTCTCCCTGTTTTTGAGTACGCCGGCGGAGGCTGCGCCAAACCAGGTTCATGTGCCCGATGAGCTAAAGCCCTGGATTCCCTGGGTGCTGCATGACCTGGAATACACAAGCTGTCCCTCCCTTGGTCCCAATCGGAAAAGCCAGGCGGATTTTGCCTGTGCCTGGCCAGGAGAGCTGGACCTGGTTGCAGGTTCAGACGGTGGGCGCTTCAGCCAGTCCTGGCGATTACTGGCGCCGGGCTGGGTGGTCCTGCCCGGGGATGGTAAGACCTGGCCTCAATCGGTGCGGGTGAACGGAAAGACCGCCCCGGTGGTGTCCCATGCAGGACATCCCGGGGTTTATCTTGAGGCCGGTACCCACACTATTGCCGGCAACTTCAGCTGGGTTCGCCGCCCGGTGAGCCTGGCCCTACCCGAGGCTACAGCGATGGTAGCCCTGACTGTGGATGGTAAGCGCATTGCCTTTCCCGAGCGCAATGTCGAGGGACTCTGGCTGGGCCAACGCGAAGATGCCAGGCAGGAAGAGCAAAGCGCGGATCTCACCGTGATGCGATTGTTCGAAGACGGCAGCCCCATGCTGCTTACCACGAGGATTAATCTGCGGGTAAGCGGCAAGGCCAGGGAAGAGGTGCTGGGCGCCGCCCTGCCCCCGGGCTTTGTAGCGATGAGCCTGGACTCGCCTCTTCCGGCCCGCATCGAGGCCGATGGCCAGTTACGCATACAGCTCAGGCCGGGCACCTGGACGCTGCAATACGTGGCTCGCACCACGCTGGACCCGGCGGACATGATGTTGCCGCCGGCAAGTGCAAATTTCCCCACCGAGGAGATCTGGACATTTATCCCGAATAACACTTTGCGTGAAAGCCGACTGCTGGGTGGCGACCCGGTGGATGCGGAGAGAGTTGGTGTGCCCGTCGAATGGCGTCGTGGCGCCAGCGTCATGGTGAATGCTGACAGCCGACTGACCCTGGAAGAGCGCAGCCGGGGCGACTCGGGGCAGTCGGGTAACAGCCTCCGCCTGCAGCGGACCCTGTACCTGGACTTTGCCGGTCAAGGCTTTACTGCCCTGGACAAAATGGACGGGCAGATGCGCACCGGTTGGCGACTGGACATGCCGGCGCCGTTCGAGTTGCAGCATGCCGCCACCGACCAGGGTGATTTGCTGGTTACCCTCGGCGCGGATAGGACCACCCGCGGGGTGGAGGTCAGAAATGCTCGCCTGGAATTGCGTGGGGTGTCGCGATTTGAAGGCTCCGCGACGGATATGCCGGTGACCGGCTGGGCGCAATCTTTCGAGAGAGTCACGACAGAATTGCAGTTGCCGCCGGGTTACCACCTGTTGGCGGTCCCGGGGGCGGAAATGGCCCTGGGAGCCTGGGTGAACCAGTGGACCCTGATGGATTTTTTCCTGGTCCTGCTGGTGGGCGTGGCCCTGTTAAGGCTGATGGGCAAGGGTGCCGGGTTGCTGGCGATCTTCGTGTTGGTGCTGCTGCACCAGTGGACCCCCGCCATCAGCTGGGCGGTATTGAACCTGGTCATTGGCATTGCGATTTTCGGCGCTGCCCCGGAGGGCAGGTTGCGCAAGATTGCGAAGGGATACCAGATGACCGGCCTGGCCATCCTGGTATTGCTGGTGCTCCCGTTTGCCGGAGACCTGGCAATCAAGGCCCTGCATCCCCAGCTGGAACGAGAGGGCCTGACAGGGCCGGTTGGTTATAACCGGCAGGCGCCCGGGATGCAGGTGGAAGCCGTGTATGACAGGGCTGAAGTTATGGAAGAGATGGCGGTTGCCTCGAGCCGGGCGGTGAAATATGCGAGTCCGCTTCCCGAGGCACCAGGACCTCGCTATGCGCCGGGCCTGCTGGTGCAAACCGGTCCGGGAGTCCCCGGGTGGAGCTGGAACCGGTACCAGTTGAACTGGAGTGGGCCGGTCAATCCGGAGCGCAGCTTCTCGCTGATCATAGCCTCACCCTGGATGACCCGGCTTTGGCGGGTAGCGGGGCTGCTGGGCATGCTTGTCCTGACCGGGCTGCTGGCGCGCCGGTGCCTGCCCTCGATAAGCCTGCCGGCGTCGCTGCGTGGCGGCGGAGCGTCCGCGGCAATGTTGCTCGCGGGTCTGGTAGCGCTGGGATCTCCTGAGACCGCCCGGGCCGAATTCCCGGGGCCGGAGATGTTGCAGGAGTTGCGGCAGCGCTTGCTGGCGCCACCGGAGTGTGACCCCGACTGCGTTGACTACCCCTCGGCAAGCCTCAAGGCTGCCCCCGGGGAGCTGGAAATTTCCCTGACGGTAAACGCCCAGGCTCGTTCCTTGCTGGCGCTGCCGGATGCGGGGGCGGCCTGGCTGCCAAGGCAGATGATATTGAATGGCGAGCGCCAGTCATTTGCCTTGCTGAACCAGGGCGTGCGTTATCTGCTAGTGCCAGAGGGCGTGAGTCAACTGGTGTTGAAAGGTGAATTAGCCTCGCGGGACCTGGTGGAGTTTAGTTTTGCACAGCCACCCAGGCAGTTGGCGCTGCAGTTGGAGGGCTGGGAGGCCGTGGGTATCCAGGATGAGCGCCTGACTGCCGGCTCCCTGCAATTGATCCGCAAGGGCCAGGCAGGTGATCGGAACAAGGGCCTGGCGGCGGAACTGGCCCCGGAAAAATACCCGCCCTTCCTGCGGGTAACTCGCACTGTCAGCCTGGGGCTTGAATGGTCTGTGGTCACTGGTGTGACCAGGCTGGCTCCCCAGCGAGGCGCCATCAATACATTGATTCCGCTGTTGCCCGGAGAGGCGGTAGTGACCCGGGATCAGCCGGTCAAGGATGGCTCGGCCGTGGTGGATATGGCTCCCGACCAGCAGGTACTGGCCTGGTCCGGCGCCCTGCCGGCCGGTTCCAGCCTGAGGTTCCGTGCCTCGGAGAATGTGCCCTGGGTGGAAATCTGGCGGATCGTGGTCGGACCCCAGTGGCGGCCCTCGGTGTCAGGGATACCCCAGGTTGTCAGTGGCTCGGACGGTTGGCAGCTCGATTACTACCCCAGGCCCGGTGAGGTGCTGGACTTGTCGGCGATGCAAGCGGAATCGGCTCCGGGGGCGACACTTGCCATCGACGAGGCCAGCCTGGCGATAGATCCCGGGCAGGGAGCGTCTCAATACGTGCTGAGCCTGAGTTGGCGCAGCAGCCGCGGAGGCGAGCATCGCCTTCAGCTGCCTGACGGGGCGCGACTGAAATCTGTGCTGACCGATGGTGTTGCGATAACCCTGTCCCTGCAGGATGGCGAGTTGGCGCTGCCCCTTGCCCCGGGCAGCCACAACACCCAGATCACCTGGGATGATCCGGCAAGCGTTGGCACCAGGTGGTCGAGCCCGGAGCTTGATCTCGGGGTTGCTGCCAGTAATCTGAATGTGAAAGTGAACATGCCCCGGAACCGCTGGTTGCTGGCTTCGTTTGGTCCGCGCCTTGGACCGGCGGTGCTGTACTGGGCGCAATTGCTGGTGTTCCTGGTGGCGGCGCTGATTGTTGCCAGGCTGCCCCATGCACCCTTCCCCTTCCATGAGTGGCTGATCCTGGGCCTGGGCCTGAGCATGGTGTCCTGGGGAATCCTGGTGTGGTTCGTTATCTGGGCGTTTGTCGTGGCCTGGCGAGGGCGTTGCGAGGATCTCAAGAGTCTGGAAAATGCGGACCTGGTGCAGACCGGCGTGGCGATACTGACACTTATCGCCATCGGCTCCCTGGTGGCAGCCATTCCGGACGCACTGCTGGGCCAGCCGGATATGCAGGTCACGGGCTGGTCGTCATACGGGAACAACCTGGCCTGGTTCCAGGACCAGACCTCCTCGGCGATGCCGACGGTCTCGGTGATATCCCTGCCGCTATTGGTTTATAAGGGAGCCATGCTGGCCTGGGCGCTGTGGTTGAGCCTGGCCCTGGTGAGGTGGCTGCGGTGGGCGTGGGCTGCCTGGACCCGGGGCGGCCTGTGGGTCGGCAAGCTGGTCAGGGTGGGGAAAGAGGGCGACAAAAAGTGATTGACCGGATGCTGCGATCCGGGTTGGTTGTGGTGCTGCTGGTGGTAGCTGGCTGTGCCAGTCCTGAATCGCCCCAGGCCAAGCTGGATGCCTTTCTTGCCAAGGCGGTGGCTGCCGCCGAGGCCAGGGATACCAGCGAAATCATGGACCTGGTTGCCGAGGACTACCAGGACGCCCAGGGGCGGGGCCGGGATGAAATGCGCCGTTATCTCATGGGCATGTTCCTGCGCTACGGGTCCGTCCATGTGGACCTGGAGACGATTGATATTCCTCAACTTACCGACCTGGGGGGCGAGGTTGAATTGTCCCTGGGGCTGGCCGGCCAGCGCGGTGATAACAATCCCCTGTGGAGCCTGGGCGCCCGGCGCCACCTGTTGAGGCTGGAATTGGTGGCGGAAGCAAAAGACGCGCCATTTCAGCTGTTGCGGGCAAGCTGGAGGCCAGGGGAAGACAGGGACTAGTTCAAGTTTTACCTGGATTCAGGCAGGTCTGCATAATTTGACTTTCCCCGGCTCAACGGGGATAAAGTGCTGATGCTGCATTGCGATATTTCAATGTCAAAGGGAGTAGACAGCGAAAGAAATGACAACCGAAACCCCGGGTCTTTACAGTGAGGAATTCGAGCGCGATAGCTGTGGATTTGGCTTAATCGCGAATATCGATGATGCGCCCAGCCATTGGCTGGTTAACACCGCTATCCGGGCGTTAAAGCGACTCACGCACCGGGGTGCGGTGGCTGCCGACGGAAAGTCCGGAGACGGTTGCGGACTGCTTTTCAAGAGACCCGATTCATTCTTGCGTGCGGTGGCCGCCGAGAGCGGAATCACGCTGTCCAAGCGTTACTGTGTCGGGCTGGTGTTCCTCGATAACGATCCCCTGCGGGCTGAAGCCAGCAAGACGGTTCTCGCAAACGCCTTGAAGGCCCAGGGACTGAAGGTGGTTGGCTGGAGGCTGGTGCCGACGGATCGGTCGGTCTGCGGAGAGCAGGCCCTGGAGACACTGCCCCGGATAGAGCAGGTGTTTGTGAACGCCCCGGGAGGGATGGACACCGAGGAATTCAACCGCCAGTTATTTGTCGGGCGTCGCCGGGCGGAAAAGGCGCTGCTGGATGTGGACCCGGTGTTTTTCGTCGCCAGCCTGTCGGCGGATACCCTGTGCTACAAGGCCATGGTAACCCCGGAATTTCTCCAGGAATTTTTTCCTGATTTGCAGGATCCGCGGATGGAGACATCGGTGTGTCTTTTCCACCAGCGTTTTTCCACCAATACTTCCCCTCAATGGCGACTGGCCCAGCCGTTTCGCTATCTTGCCCATAACGGCGAGATCAACACCATTCGAGGCAACCGAAGCTGGGCAATTGCCCGGGGACATACGCTGAAGTCCCAGGTATTGCCCGAGCTGTCCGATTTGCAGCCCATCGTTTCGACCACCGGTTCGGATTCTTCCAGCCTGGACAACATGCTGGAAGTGCTGGTCGCCGGTGGAATGGACCTGTTGCAGGCCATGCGTATTCTCATCCCGCCTGCCTGGCAGACGGTGGATGGCATGGATCCGGATGTGCGCGCGTTTTACGAGTACTACGCCGCTCACCAGGAACCCTGGGACGGACCTGCCGGGGTGGTGTTCACCGATGGGCGCTATGCGGCATGTGTGCTGGATCGTAACGGCCTGCGCCCGGCACGCTACGTGATTACCCGTGATCGGCATATCACCATTGCCTCGGAGATTGGTGTCTACGACTACCAGCCCGAAGATGTGGTCAGCAAGGGACGCCTGGGTCCGGGCGAGATGCTGGCGGTGGATACGCGGACCGGTGCGATTCTGAACAATGACCGTATCAACGATCTGCTTCGTCGTGGCCACCCCTACAAGAAATGGCTGAAAGCCGGCGTCCGCTACCTGGGTTCCCAGTTGCTGGACACAGCGACCGCTGCCGAGCCGATGGATTCCGAGACCCTGGCAGTGTTCCACAAGCAGTTCAGCTTCTCCGACGAGGAACGCGACCAGGTGCTGCGGGTGCTGGCGGAATCGGAGACAGAGGCGGTGGGTTCCATGGGTGATGACACGCCTATGCCGGTGCTCTCCCTGCGGATACGTTCTCTCTATGACAGTTTCCGGCAGCAGTTTTCCCAGGTAACCAATCCACCCAT